>MWWA01000294.1_pt1 | contig 13582 bp, 11 predicted proteins | sample 1047341 | NCBI WGS metagenome assembly MWWA01 (sample SAMN06349978, study PRJNA376086) | soil metagenome | isolation source: MS5-1 sample Antarctic (ecotone) soil | place: Antarctica | collected 2015-01-13
TGGTGCATGCTGCGTGGCCATAACCTGATTAATAATCCTTTTGTAAAAGGAATAGTCATTTATTTTTATGACGACACTTTGCGCAAACAAGCAAGGGAAATATTAAAAGAAAGTGAATCCCGTTTTTATCCAGGAGATCTTCGCATGTAAATCCCAGTATATTTTCAACAGAAGGTGAAACAAAACGAATGATCCCTTCTTCGTTCAGGATAAGCATACCGTCGAGTGAATTGGCAATCAGGTTGCGGTAAAAATGTTCGCTGGTAGCTATGCTTCTTTCAGCCAGTTTACGTTCAGCATCATACCTGTCCGCCATTCGCTGAATTTCATACTCATTTTTCTTGCTTTCTGTTATATCTATTCCAATACATTGTATAACATCCGCCTGTATATCTTCACGGGCCATCAAATTCATTTCCCACCGGATCCAGAAATATCCACCCTTTTCATCTGCCAAACGCTGTTCAATAATTTTGACTTCTGATTTTCTATTCAAAAAATCTTCAAATTTTTTTCGGACTATGGAAGCATCCGGAGAATGGCGTTCCATAAAAAAAGAAAAGCCATTGATAGAAGATGATAAATGCTGGAATTTTTTTTGAAAGAAAGGATTACAGAATACAAACCGGCCTTCCAGGTCGAGAACTACAAAATAATAATGATTGGACGTTTGGAAACAGTCAGGAAGGTTTTGTAAAACGGTTTTCATAAGAAGTTTATGCACTTCAATTTTCAACAACCGTTAAAATAAACAGGTTGATAATAAGGCGGTTTGAAATTATAAAAGAATCAGCGCCTTTTTATTGAATGGTACAGGTATTTAAAACGATTATTGAATAACCATTATTGCAACCCATCTGGAAACACCGATTAATTTGTGGAAGCATTGGCAGGACTTACCCAGCGGGTTAATTGCTCACAGCTCTGATGCTCTTCATCAAGCATAATGTAATAAGTAGGAATCCTCGTATTTAACCATTTCTCAAGGGTAAACATTTTCTTTTCCTCAATAGCCATATCTGAAATCTTGTTATAATCATCTTCCAGATTCAGCCGGTGGGGTTGAGAGCGGGATTTAAAATATAATAAACGAACGGCTTTTTTTCCACGATCATCCGTAAAAACCATGGGTTGAGAATATTCGCCAGGATTCATTTTATCAAGTTGGGTAACCACCTCACGTTCCAGTTGATCAATAGTCAGGTAAGTAGAACCGCCACGACCAACCATGTAAGGACCGGTAAATGCTGCATTTTCATCCTCCGTGTATTTGGAAGCAGCATCAGTGAAACTTATGGAATTGGTGATTAGTTGTGCCCTGATTGTATCCAGCCTGTTGATAACCATATTTGTTTCGTCATCGGTAATCGGTGGTATTTTTAAAATATGACGAACCACGGCATCATCTCCACTTCGCTGAACCATTTGTATCAGGTGATAACCAAATTTTGATTTTATCACTGGTGACATCTCGCCATCTTTTAAACGAAATGCAGCAACCAGAAAAGTAGGGTCAACCCCTTTGTCATTCCTGTTCATCTGGAACATGCCTCCGCGATCTTTACTGCCCGGATCTTCAGAATATCTTTTTGCTAATTGATCAAAAGTAGCTACCCCACTGGTGATCTGCCTTTTGTAATTATTCAATTCATCAACCACGTAAAGTTCCAGGTCGCGGTTTGCTTTTGGATATAAAACAATTTGTCCTATTTCAACTTCAGATTCAAAATACGGAAGGCTGTCTTTCGGAATTTTATCATAAAATGCTTTAACCTCGGTAGGGGTTATGCGCACATTACTAACAATTTTTTGTTGCATGGATTCGGCAAGTTTCCTTTCTCTTACTGATTCCCTTGCATCATCTTTAATCTGGTAAACAGTTTTTCCGGCTACCTGCTCAAGTACATCCTGTGTACCATATTGCTGAATAAAATAACGGATGCGCTGATCCAATTCTGCTTCTACTTCCTCTTCGCTTACCGGTAATGAATCTTTTTGCGCCTGCAACATCAAAACTTTTGAAACCAGGGCCTGTTCCAAAATAAGGCATTCCGCATTATCTGGAATTGTTTGTCCGCTGCGGGAAATATCAGCAATGGAATTCTTAATGTCTGACTGAAGTATGATTTTATCGCCAACGACTGCAGCGATTTTATCGGCCACCACTTTTTTTGGTTGAGCGAAGGAAGCCATGGCCAAACAAATAGAAATGAAAAGAGAAAAAAACTGCTTCATATATCTTCAAAAATACCTGATTGCCTGCTTGTTTACAGGCTGCCCGGGGTTATTAACAAAAGTTTGGTGACTGGTGAATGCTTGCCTGTTACAAGGTCCGCTTCACTTCTTCCACTTCATAGGCTTCAATTACATCGCCCACTTTTACATCAGCGTAATTTTTAATCGTGATACCGCATTCCATTCCGCTCAATACTTCCTTTACATCATCTTTAAATCGTTTTAAAGATCCGAGTTCTGCATTTACACCTTCACCCGTTGGATAAACTACTATACCATCGCGGATAAGTCTAACCTTATTATCCCGCTTAATACGACCATCCAGTACATAGCAACCGGCAACAGTAGCTTTATCAAATTTGAACACATCCCTGACTTCTACATTGGCAACGATTTTTTCCTGGATCTTAGGTTCAAGCATACCTTCCATGGCACTTCTTACTTCATCAATCACGTTATAGATAATGGAATAGGTCTTGATTTCAACACCTTCCGTATCTGCAAGCCGGGATGCTTGTACGGATGGGCGAACATTAAACCCAACGATGATGGCATCTGATGCAGTGGCCAGCAACACATCACTTTCCGTAATGGCACCTACAGCCTTATGTACAACCCTTACTGCTATTTCTTCTGTTGATAGTTTTTGTAATGAATCACTCAAAGCTTCAATAGATCCATCCACATCACCCTTGATGATCATATTCAGTTCTTTAAAATTACCCAATGCCAAACGGCGACCGATTTCATCCAGGGTAATATGTTTCTTCGCCCTGATGCCCTGTTCACGTTGTATCTGGGCACGACGGTTAGCGATACCTTTCGCTTCGGATTCATCCTGGTAAACTTTAAACTTCTCACCTGCCTGTGGAGCACCATTCAATCCCAGTATCAATACGGGCGCTGAAGGTTTGGCTTCATCCACTTTCTTACCCCTTTCATTAAACATGGCTTTAACACGACCATAAAATTGTCCGCTTACCACCAGGTCTCCCATTTTCAATGTTCCGTTCTGAACCAGGATAGTAGCCACAAAACCGCGACCCTTATCAAGTGTTGCTTCGATCACTGATCCAGAACCTCCCGTGTCAGGGTTGGCTTTCAGGTCAAGAATCTCAGCTTCCAGTAATATTTTTTCCAATAAGAGGTCGATATTAAGACCCTGTTTGGCAGAGATTTCCTGGCTTTGGAATTTACCCCCCCAGGATTCTACCAGGATATTCATTCCGGCCAGCTGTTCATATATTTTTTGCGGGTTAGCGCCTTCTTTGTCAATTTTATTGATAGCGAAGATCATCTGAACGCTGGCGGCCTGTGCGTGACTAATCGCTTCCTTCGTTTGAGGCATGATGGCATCATCAGCGGCTATAACTATTACGGCGATATCCGTGATTTTGGCACCACGAGCACGCATGGCTGTAAATGCTTCGTGACCCGGTGTATCCAGGAAAGTGATGATTTTCTCATTAGGCAACTGAACCTGATAGGCACCTATATGCTGTGTAATACCACCGGCTTCACCACCTACAACATTGGCATTACGGATATAATCAAGCAGGGATGTTTTACCATGATCCACGTGACCCATAATCGTTACAATTGGAGAGCGGGGTTGAAGTTCAGCCTCATCATCGTCCGCTTCTTCTTCCATTTCCATTTGCTTCTCTACATCAATGAACTCAACGTCGAAGCCAAATTCTCCGGCAACCAGTTCTATCACTTCCGCATCAAGCCTTTGATTGATGGAAACCATGATGCCCAGGCTCATACATTTACTGATCACTTCCGCAAAACTTACATCAATCAGATTCGCCAGTTCACTTACGCTGATAAATTCTGTTACCAGTAACTTATTATCTTCCGTCATTTCGCCCATTGCCTCGGCATTCTCTTCGCGTTTGGCCCGACGGTGTTTTGCTTTCTGACTTTTACCACGGCCGCCTGTACCGGCTAATTTTGCCTGTGTTTCCCTGATTTTTTCCTGAATTTCCTTTTCATTAATCTCTTTATCCTCCCGGCGGGTAATGGTTGTTCTGCCACCAAATCCGGGACGTTGTCCCTGCCCACCACCTGACCGGCCTCCCTGGGCCGGACGTGCACCGCCTCCCCCACTGCGGGGAGCACCTGTACCCTGGCCCTGGCCTGAACCCTGGCGCTGAACATTCGGTGATTTCTTTTCAATAGGTATACGCTTACGTTTACGTTTTTCTTCTTTTTTGGGCCGGGTATCATTATCCGTTGGGAGATTGATTTTACCGAAGATCTTAGGACCCTCCAATTTTTCTGCCTTAATGTTGGTGATGGTAAATGGCAGATCATCTGGCTGCGTTTCTTGTTCCGCTTCACCAACTGGTTTTTCCGCTACTTCCTGCTCCACCGACGGTTGATCAACCACTGGCTTTTCTTCCTTTTGTTCCGTTTGGGGGGTTTCTTTGACTACCTTTTTCTTTACGATCTTTTTAGGCCTGGTAGATGAATCGATGGCGGAGAGATCAATCTTATCAAAAACTTTTGGCCCTTCAATTCCGGGCGTTTCTATCCTGGTTATTGCAGGCTTTTCATTTTCAGGTTCAGCTACGGGTGGTGCCGGCGTTTCTTCCTGTTGCTTAGCCGGTGCTTCTTCAACCGGTTTAATTTCTTCTGCTATGGGTGTAACAGGAACGGGTACTTCCTCTTTTTCTTTGGGAGCGGATACAGGTTTCTTTTCTTCTTTTTTGAAAATAATCTCTTCCTCGTCTCTTTTTTTCCGCGGCTCCATTCCGGCGCCTTTGGGCAGATCAATACGGTCGCTTTTTTCCTTAGCCACCTTGTCGCCCTGGAACTCATGTTGCAGAGCGCGGTACATTTCTTGTGTTAATTTGGATGTTGGTTTCAGATCATCCGTACTGAAACCTTTGTCCACAAGAAAATCAACCAGGGTGTCCTTCCCTACGTTAAATTCTTTTACAGCTGCCATTAACCGTGGTGTTGTTACTTCTGCCATATTTGCCTCTCCCCCGGTAAAAAAACCAGTTTTAGTTTACCGGGATTTAATTGTTTTCTTTTTATGGAATACACATTCCGTTAATAACGGTAATGCATAAATGTTTTATTCTTTTTCAAATTCCGCCTTCAACACATTCATCACTTCTGCAATAGTTTCTTTTTCAAGATCGGTTCTTCTTTCCAGTTCTTCTGTAGTCAGGTTCAGTACACTGCGTGCTGTATCACAACCAATTTTTTTGAATTCATCTATCACCCATGTTTCAATTTCATCGCTGAATTCTTCCAGGTCAACATCAAACTCCTCTACCTCTCCTTCGTTATCCCGATACACGTCGATTTCATATCCCGTCAATTCGCAAGCCAGTTTAATATTTACGCCCCTGCGGCCGATAGCCAGGGAAACCTGGTCGGGTTTTAAATAAACATTAGCATGTTTTCCTTCATTATCTAAATCCATCGAAGATATGCGTGCCGGTGTTAAAGAACGCTGGATCAGCAATTGTGTATTGGCCGTCCAGTTGATCACATCGATATTTTCATTTTTCAATTCCCGAACAATTCCATGAATCCGGCTTCCTTTCATACCTACACAAGCACCTACGGGATCAATCCGGTCATCATAAGATTCCACCGCAACTTTTGCTCTTTCACCGGGATCGCGAACAATTTTTTTAATAACAATCAGGCCATCAAAAATTTCGGGTACTTCAATCTCCAGCAACTTGGCCAGAAACTCAGGCGAAGTACGGGAAAGTATGATGACGGGCGAATTATTTTTAAGATCTACTTTCTTTACAACAGCGCGGATACTTTCTCCCTTTTTAAAATAATCCTGGGGTATTTGTTCGCTTTTAGGCATGATGAGTTCATTCCCCTCTTCATCCAATAAAAGAATTTCTTTTTTCCATACCTGGTACACTTCGGCATTGATAATATCGCCTATCCGATCTCCATATTTTTTAGCCAGTACATTTTTCTTCAGGTCACTTATGCGGCTGGCCAGTGTTTGTTTGGCTGCAAGGATTGCCCGGCGACCAAAATCGTATAAATCAATTCCTTCATAAAGTTCCTCACCCACTTCAAAGTCGGGTTCAATTTTAATGGCATCGGAATATCCTACCTGTGCCAGGGGATCTTCCACTTCGCCATCTTCCACAATCATCCTCCGGCGGATGATCTCCAGGTCGCCCTTTTCAGCATTAACGATAACATCGAAATTTTCATCACTGCCGAATTTTTTACGCAGCAGGGTCTTAAATACATCTTCCACCACTTTCATCATAGTGGGTCTGTCGATGTTTTCCGCATCTTTAAATTCCTGGAATGCTTCAATCAGATTGATACTTGCCATAATGCATCTTTTCATTCTTAGCAGGACCGGTCCTGCATCAGATCTTTATTTGAATTTTTGTGTGTTTAATATTTTCAATAGGAATATTGTGTTGTGCCGGTTCTTTTTTCTTCCCTTTCAGTTCTTCAACCACTATTTCATCATCCTTGGCGCCGAGCAGTTTGCCTTCCATTTTCTGACCATCCTTTAATATCACTTCAACATCTCTGCCAATATTCTTAATATATTGCCGGGTTGATTTCAAAGGCTCATCAAGACCGGGAGATGAAACTTCAAGGGCAAAATCATTACCCGGGAATATGCCTGATTCTTCAATACGCTTGTACAGACCGCGATTCATTTTCACCAGTTTGTCAATGTTGGCCCCCTGGTCTGTATCAATAAACACTTTTACATTATTGCCTGCCGTAATCTTCACTTCAACTAAAAAACTGGAAGGGTCTTCTTGTAACAGTTCTGCTATGATTGATTCTATTTCGCTTCTTTGATTTTCCATTTTGCCGTTCAGGTAAAAGAAGAAGGGAACGTTATCGTTCCCTTCTTTACTTCTTTTTCCGGGACAAAGGTAAGGTAAAGCCCACTTAATTTCCAAATATTTAAAACGGGTGTACCCTGATATTTTAACGAAAGAAAAGAGGCATGGAAAGCCTGAAAAAAATCAATTTATTTACCTTTGACCGATGTTACGCCTACTTTTTATTGTATTAATGATATACCTGACCTATAAGGTGATCTTTCACCTGGTGATACCTATTTACAAAACTACCCGCCAGGTAAAAAAAGGTTTCAGGGAAATGCAGGAACAAATGAATGAACAAATGCGTAAACAGCAACAAAATCAGTCTTCCAATCAAACTCCCGGGCAGGCTTCAACAACCAGTAAAAAAGAACCGGCTGGAGATTATATTGATTTTGAAGAGATCAAATAATAAACTTCATTTTATTTTTCTATTTTTGCCGCCCGATTTACGTGTTTAGTGTTTAGTGTTTAGTGTTTAGTGTTTAGTGTTTAGTGTTTAGTGTTTAGTGTTTAGTGTTTAGTGTTTAGTGTTTAGTGTTTAGTGTTTGAATTTTGAATTTTGAATTTTGAATTTTGAATTTTGAATTTTTTGATAATTTATTGCAGTTAGCTGCAAGGACCCTTAGCTCAGTTGGTTAGAGCATCTGACTCATAATCAGAGGGTCGCTGGTTCGAGCCCGGCAGGGTCCACATTTTTTTAGTTGAATAGTTGATTATGTTGAGAGGTTGACTTCTAAACTTACCATACTAAACGCCTAAATCAGATTAGCAGAAAGGCTGACAAGTTGATGCAGTACTAAACGCTAAAGCTCTAAAACCTTTTAAACAACCCTTCAACCAATCAACTTATCAACTCACAAGTCTCCCTTTAACCTTTTATTAACCGGCAGGAAAATACATTTGTCCAACAGATAATTTAAATATGAAGAAGATTTTAATGATTACCGGATGTTTTTTGATGATACAAACCGGCTTTGCTCAGACAGATACTTTGGTTGAAGTTCAACCTGAAACCCGGACCCCTGCAAAATTAACCACACGAAATAATGATCACCTGTTGATTCAGGTGGGTTATGCCGGATGGGCCAACAAACCAGACAGCATAAAAACCTCAGGTTTGCCCCGTTCTTTTAATATTTACCTGATGATGGATTTCCCTTTCAAATCCAACCCGAATCTGAGTGTGGCCATCGGGCCGGGTATTGCTACCGATAATATTTATTTCGATAAAACCTATGTAGGCATTAAAGACAATAGCGCCACCCTGGCTTTTACGGATCTGTCAGATACCACTCATTTTAAAAAATATAAACTGACTACCGCCTGGCTGGAAGCGCCAATCGAATTACGCTATACAGCTGACCCGGAAAACGCCAAAAGGGGTTTGAAACTGGCAATTGGTGGTAAGGTGGGTACACTGCTCAGTGCACATACCAAAGGTAAAAACTGGCAGTCCAAAGATGAACAGTCTCTCATTAATTATACTCAAAAAGAAAAAAGCAAGCGGTTTTTTAATACTACCCGTTTTTCGCTGATGGCAAGAGCAGGTTGGGGAAATTTCACTATTTATGGCACTTACCAGATTAACCCCTTGTTTAAGGAAGGTTTGGCACCGGATATAAAACCTTTTTCCATAGGTCTTACGCTTAGCGGATTATAGAATTAGCCTGAAAAGATTTAGGGATTTCGCAAGGTTGCGGAATCCTTTTTTTTATGCTTATCCCGGCTGGATTAACTTTGAAATAAATGAACTTAAAAATCAACTGATAATATGCTGGATAAAAAGAACCTGTTTAAGGACCAGGAATCTGCCATACTGGTAGGTGTGGTTAAAAAGGATGAAACGGAACATCAGGTAAAGGAATACCTTGATGAACTGGCATTCCTTGCAGAAACCGCCGGCGCGGTAGCCGTAAAGAAATTTGTACAAAAACTCTCGCATCCCGATAGTAAAACATTCGTGGGCAAAGGTAAATTAGCTGAAATAGCGGAATATGTAGCTGCGCATGAAATCCGTACTGTAATCTTTGATGATGAACTAAGCGGCTCCCAGATCACCAACATTGAAAAGATCCTGAATGCCAAAACCATTGATCGCAGTGACCTGATACTGGATATTTTTGCCCACCGGGCCAAATCTGCCCAGGCCAAAGCCCAGGTTGAACTGGCACAATACCAGTATATATTACCCAGGCTGCGGGGTATGTGGAAACACCTTGAAAGACTGGGAGGTGGTATCGGTACCCGCGGTCCCGGTGAAACTGAAATTGAAACGGATCGCCGGATTGTACGGGACAAGATAACGTTATTGCGTAAGCGCTTAAAAGAGATCGACAAACAATCCTTTACCCAACGAAAAGAAAGGGGTGAATTTATCCGCGTCGCCCTGGTGGGTTATACTAACGCAGGTAAATCAACCCTTATGAATGTATTGGCTAAAAGTGAAGTTTTCGCAGAAAATAAATTATTTGCCACACTGGATACTACCACGCGGAAAGCCGTTTTTGAAAACACACCTTTTTTATTGAGTGATACAGTAGGATTCATCCGGAAACTCCCTCACCACCTGGTGGAAAGTTTTAAAAGCACACTGGATGAGGTACGTGAATCGGATGTTCTATTACATGTAGTTGATATCTCCCATCCCAAATTCGAGGACCAGTTAAGTGTTGTCAATAAAACCCTACAGGAAATTGGCGCCGCCGACAAACCAACCATCACCATTTTTAATAAAATGGATCAATACGTTAAAAATACTTTTGACGAATGGCTGGAAGAAGAAACCAAAAAAGAATTGCTCGAAGACCTGAAAGATAAATGGCAATGGGAAACGGAAGGAAACGCGGTTTTTATTTCGGCTACGGAAAAAACAAATATTGACGGTTTGCGCAAATCCATTCTCGATAAAGTTAGGGCCTTATATGCTATCCGCTTTCCTTATAAATCGCAGGACTTTTATTGATGTTCAACAAAACAACCCGCTGGCAAAAAATTGCGGAGCATATTAATGAATTGATTCCCGAAGATGTTGCCCTGGGCATCCTTGAAGTGGATGGCAAAAAAATGACCATCGGTAGAAGGGGCGATATAATGTTCGTCTGCGCACATAAATGTCCGCATGCAGGCGGCATTCTTTCCCAGGGATTTATTGATGCACTGGGTAACCTGGTTTGTCCCTTACACCGGTTTAAATTTAATCCATGCAATGGGTTTAATGTAAGTGGCGAAGGCTATTACCTGCGTCACTGGCCCATTGAATGCCGTGAAGATGGGGTATGGATTGGAATGGAAGAAAAGTGAAGTTTGTATGTCGTTTTCCCTTGCATCATCATTTCAATTCCCTCACCCAAATATTCTTAAAACTGATCGGATCACTTGGATCATCGTGCGATTGCAATTTAATCGGTAATGGTCCATGTACCCGGTAAGCAGGATGGCCGATATAAGGAGTATCACCCAAAATAATGGTATTGTTTTGAACAAGCAGCCCGTTGTGAAATACGATTACACTTGCCGGTGATGTCAGTAAGCGATTTTCATTGAAACGCGGTGCCGTCCAAACCACATCAAAGGTTTGCCATTCGCCGGGAGGGCGACAGGCATTCACTAATGGTGGTGATTGTTTATAGATGCTGGCAGCCTGGCCATTAACATAAGTGGTGTTTTGGTAATTATCCAGCACCTGCAACTCATAACCCGAACCTGAAGGAAGCGTGGCTAAAAAAATACCACTGTTTCCCCTGGACTGCCCGGTTTCGGTTATAGTGGTTGGTACCCGGTATTCAATATGCAACTGGTAATCGGTAAAATTTCTTTTGGTTTGAATATCCCCTTCCTTTTTATTCACCGTTACAATGCCATCGGCCACAATCCATTTTGCCGGTTGCGATGGATTATTGGATGAAACCCATTCATCCAGGTTTTTCCCGTCAAACAAAACAATGGCATCTGAAGGTATATCGCCGTATCCAGTGCCGGGATTAACTACCGGCGGAACGGGTGTATAATATTCTGTTTCTTTTGCTTTGGCATTATTGATACTGTCCCTCACCTGCCTGGCCCTGTCTGCATTTTGCGACATAGCAATTTGGGTAAACAGTAATATGGTAACTAATAATAAACCTGATTTCATCATGGATTGTTAGTTTGAATTTTAAAATTTACATTTTCGGTAACTGGTAACCGTTATGATATTGATTCATTAAATATTTTGCATTGATCGCTTCATCAGTAAATCGTTCTTTGGCTGCATCCCATTCCAGTTTTTTACCACTGCGGTATGCAATATTCCCCATTTGCGAAACAGTAGCCACATGGGCTCCCTCCTGTATAGAACAAGCCAGGTCTTCCATTTTTCGTGACCGGACTACATCGATAAAATTTACCATATGCTTCTCCAAACCATTGTCAACCGATTTTTGAAAAGGTTTTTGCAGCTTGTTCTTGCTTTGCTTTTCTTCTATCACTTCCCATCCGCCCCGGTTTAATATCAGTGTCCCGTTATTGCCGATATAGGCAATCCCATGATCGCGGTTATAGGAGCCGTTATCAATACCCATCGCAGAATCCCAGACCATATTGAAGCCATCAAATTCGTACAGCGTAGTCAGCGTGTCCGGCGTTTCCTGGTATAGATCGGGGTAAGCAAAACGGCCGCCCAGTGCAGAAACTGATTTTGGCAGCGGCGATTTCATACCCAATAATCCATAATCAATTAAATGCACACCCCAGTCCGTCATCAGTCCGCCGGCATAATCCCAAAACCAGCGAAAATTAAAATGAAACCGGCTGGCATTAAAAGGGCGTGTTGGCGCCGGGCCTAACCATTTCGCATAGTCAACACCGGGAGGTGGTGCTGTATCGGGTACCACGGGTCCTGGTTTCATCCATCCCTGGTAACACCAGACTTTTACGGTGCGGATATTTCCCAGTTCACCGCCACGCACAAAACTTACTGCATCTTTAAAATGCTGCTGGCTCCGTTGCCACTGGCCTGCCTGTACGGCTTTATTATACCGTTGCTGTGCTTGCACCATCGCACGACATTCGCCAATAGAATTACCTACCGGCTTTTCGCAGTACACGTCTTTACCAGCTTCACAGGCATGTATCATCATCAGCGCATGCCAGTGATCGGGTGTGCCGATAATAACGGCATCAATATCTTTCTGTTCCAGCAACTTACGGTAATCATTATACGTTTTTACTTGTTTGGAATCCACATTCATTTTACTTAGTGCCCCCATTCTTTCATCCAGTACGTTTTTATCCACATCACAAAGAGCCACCAGGTTTACACCCGGAACTTTTAAAGCAGCATTCACATTGGCCCAGCCCATTCCTTTGATGCCAATGGCGCCAATATTTACCTGATCATTGGGCGAAATGCGGTTTTTGAAAATAGCAAAAGCCTTATTGTCCAGTGCCGACAACAACATGCTGCCACCGGCAAGTGCCGCTGTGTTAGTAATGAAATTTCTGCGTGAAGACATATTACGATGTTTAGAGTTTAGGGGTGAGGTTTAGGTAAAGGTTTAGGTTTAGTTTAAAGGATTAAAAGTTTAAGGGTTTAAGGGTTTAAGGTTTGTGATATAAATATCGTTTTACTTATTTTGAAATTTGATTCCCTGATCCTGTTTGCGCACATATATCGTGAGCTAGTCGCAGGACTGCGCTTTAAGTTAACAAGAAGTTTGATTCTAAATGATGTAAGTTAAAAAATCATCAGTAATTGATGGATTACAGGGAATGATATCCTTTCGAAATATTTTAAAAATGCATATTCAACATTAAACATATCAATTTATCTCAAACCATAAATTAGCTTTGCAATATCAAAGTATCAAACCTTTAAACCCTTAAACAATTGTTCAACAATCGTTCACCCTTTCTTAAACTATTAAACACTTAAACATTTAAACTTAATGTTCAGACTATTCCTCATCATCCTGCTAATTCCTACAACGGCACAAACGCAATCTCCCGAATTGAAATGGTTCAAAGGCAATACACATACACACTCTCTTTGGAGTGACGGTGATGATTTTCCGGAGATGATCATGGATTGGTATAAAACGCATGGCTATGATTTCATTTCTTTATCCGATCATAATATACTGGCCGACCAGGAAAAATGGGTGAAGATTCCAACACACCCTTTTCGCCAGAGACGATTTAAGGAGTACCTGGAAAAGTTTGGAAAGGATTGGGTTGAACAGAAAACGGATTCGGCAGGTAATATCCTGGTAAGGTTGAAAATGCTGTCAGAATACAAACCTTTATTTGAAGTAAAAGACCATTTTTTGATCATGCAGGCCGAAGAGATCACGGATAAGTTTGAAAAAAAACCGGTACATATCGGGGCGGTGAACGTACAGGAACTCATCAAACCGCAGGGTGGTAACAGCGTTGCCGAAGTGATGCAGAACAACCTTGATGCCGTAAAGGCGCAGCGTGAACGTACGGGTGAATCCATGTTTGCGCATATCAAC
>MWWA01000295.1_pt1 | contig 13559 bp, 12 predicted proteins | sample 1047341 | NCBI WGS metagenome assembly MWWA01 (sample SAMN06349978, study PRJNA376086) | soil metagenome | isolation source: MS5-1 sample Antarctic (ecotone) soil | place: Antarctica | collected 2015-01-13
TTTCGAAGACGGCTACGGCAATCGCGCGGATGCGGAGGAGTATGGTCACGCCGCCACGAGCGCCGCGGAAGTGGCGCGAGGGGTGGCGGAAAGTTCGTTGCCGCCGTTCATCGGGATTCGGATCAAACCGATGAACGAGGATCTACGGGTGCGGAGCGTGCGCACGCTCGATATTTTTGTGACGACTCTGCTCGCGAAGACGGGTGGCAAGTTGCCGGAGAATTTTGTCATCACGGTGCCGAAGATTCAGCTGCCGGAGCAGATGAGCGCGGCGGTGCGGTTCCTCGAACTGCTGGAGCGGCGGAATGGCCTAACGAGTGGTGCGTTGCAGATCGAGCCGATGATCGAGACGCCGCAGGCGATCATTAATGCGCGGGGGGAGATCGCCATTAGCTCGTTGATCGACGCGGCGGAGGGACGCTGCCGGAGCATTCACTTTGGCGTTTACGATTACACGGCGAACTGCGGCATCACGGCGTCATATCAGGCGATGCGGCACCCGACGTGCGACTTCGCGCGGCAGGTGATGCTGGTCTCCACCGCCGGCACGGGTATTCAGCTTTCGGATGGGGCGACGAATATTCTGCCGGTGGGGCCGAATCGCGCGACGGAGGGGAACCCGCTCACGGCTGAGCAGTTCCGGCAGAACCAGGAGGCGGTGCATGGCGCCTGGCGGTTCGGGTTTGAGGATAATATGCACTCGTTGCGGAACGGATTTTATCAGGGATGGGATCTGCATCCGGCGCAGTTTGTGACGCGTTACGCGGCGGTTTACTCGTTCTTCCTGCGCGGGCTGGAGGCGGCTTCTGCTCGGCTGAAGACGTTTGTCGAGAAGGCGGCGTTGGCTTCGCTCTTCGGCGATGTTTTTGATGATGCGGCGACGGGGCAGGGGCTGCTGAATTTCTTCCTGCGCGGGATGGCGTGCGGCGCGATCACGGAGGAGGAGGCGCTCGCCACCGGGTTGTCGCTGGCGGAGATTCGGTCGCGCTCGTTTCTCAAAATTCTGCAGAGCCGTCGCGGCTAACGAATGGCGAACGCGATCGAGTTTCGACTGAACGGAGAGCCGGTTCGCGTCGAATCTGTGTCGCCGAATCTGACGCTGCTGGAGTGGCTGCGGACGAGTGGGCTGACCGGGTCGAAGGAGGGTTGTGCGGAGGGTGATTGCGGAGCGTGTTCGGTGGCGATGGTGGATCGCGATGTGAAGGGGAAGCGCTGCTACCGCGCGATCAACAGCTGCCTGGTGCCGCTCCCGCTGATGGCCGGGCGCGACATTGTGACGGTGGAGGGGGTGGGCCTCGGCGGGATGCATCCGGTGCAGCAGGCGATGGTGGAGAACTTCGGGTCGCAATGCGGCTACTGCACGCCGGGGTTCATCATGTCGATGTTCGAAGGCTATTATCGAAAGGATCTGAAGACTGCGGCGCAACTCGATGAGCAGCTTTGCGGGAATCTTTGTCGTTGCACCGGGTATCGACCGATCCGTGATGCCGCTGCAGATGCGCTGGCGCAGCGGAATGGGAGCGATGCGTTTGATGAGCAGCTGAAGACTGCGAAGGCGAAGCTCGGGGCGGTGCGATATGCGGCGGGCGGGGAGAAGTTTCTGCGGCCGACTTCGCTCCCGCGGCTGTTCGAGATGATGGCGGAGAATCCGGAGGCGCGGCTGATCGCCGGCGCGACGGAGCTGGGGCTGGAGATCACGAAGAAGTTCCGGAAGTTTCCGCTGCTGATCTCGATCGAGGCGGTGTCGGAGCTGACGGCGAGTACGTCAACGGACACGGAGTGGAGCATCGGTGCGGCGACGACGCTGACGCAACTCGATGATACAATCGGTAGTGAATACCCGGAGCTGCGGGAGATGCTGCTGGTGTTTGGGTCGCGGCAGATTCGGAACCGCGCGACGCTCGGCGGGAATCTGGTGACGGCCTCGCCGATTGGCGATTCCGCGCCGGTGCTGCTCTCGTTAGGCGCGCGGGTGGTGCTTGCCTCTGCTGGCGGGGAGCGGGTGCTGCCGATCGATGATTTTTTTGTCGCGTATCGGAAGACTGCGCTGCTGCCGGGGGAGATTTTGAAATCGGTGCTGCTGCCGCGGTTTCCGCAGGAGGTGCGGACGGTGCGGCGGTTTTTCAAAGTCTCGAAACGGCGGGAGATGGATATCAGCACGGTCGCGGGCGCGTTCGTGGTGCAGCTCTCCGGGGATGGAACGATCGCGCAGGCGCGGCTGGCGTATGGCGGCGTGGCAGCGATGCCGGTGCGGGCGCATGCGACCGAGGAGGCGCTGGTCGGGCAGACGTGGAACGCGGCTACTTGCGAGGCCGTTCTGCCGGTGCTGGAGCGGGAGTTCGCGCCGATCTCGGATGTGCGCGGGAGTGCGACTTACCGGCAGGGGGTGATCAAGAGTTTGTTGCGGAAGTTTTTTGCGGAGGAGGAGGTGCAAGGAGTGGCGCCCTCCAGGCCGCCACTGGACTTGCGGCGGCCCGGAGGGCGCCGCTCCTTGGATGCGCACGCGCTGCCGCACGAGAGCGCGCATAAGCATGTGACGGGTGAGGCGGTTTACGTAGATGATCGCGCGCAGCGGGAGATGCTGGAGACGTGGCCGGTGTGTTCGCCGCATGCACATGCGCGGATCGTGCGACGCGATGCTTCGACGGCGCGAGCGATGTCCGGTGTGCATGCGGTGTTGCTGGCGGAGGATGTGCCGGGATTGAATGATGTGGGCGCGGTGCGGCACGATGAGGTGCTGCTGGCGGACACGGAGGCGTTTTATCACGGGCAGGTGGTGGCGCTCGTCGTCGGCGAGACGGCGGAGATTTGCCGCGCGGCGGCGGAGAAGGTGGTGGTCGAATACGAGCCGCTGCCGCCGATCTTCACGATCGAAGAGGCGATCGCGGCGCAGAGTTTTCATACGGAGCCGAACTACATCCGGCGCGGCGATGTGACCGCAGCTTTGCGCGATGCGCCGTTGAACCTGGAGGGGGAGTTCTCGTTCGGCGGGCAGGATCATTTTTATCTGGAGACGAATGCCTGCTGGGCGGAGGCGGGTGAGGACGGGAGTGTGTTCATCAGCTCGTCGACGCAGCATCCGAGCGAGGTGCAGCACCTGGTGGCGCATGTGCTGAAGGTGCCGATGCACAGTGTGGTGGTGGAGTGTCCGCGGATGGGCGGCGGGTTCGGCGGGAAGGAGACGCAGGCGGCGGGGCCGGCGGCTTTGGCAGCGCTCGCGGCGACGAGGACGGGACGGAAGGTGCGGGTGCGGTATAACCGCGACCAGGACATGATGATCACGGGGAAGCGGCACCCGTTTCTGGGGCGGTTTCGGGTTGGCTTCGATGAAGCGGGCATGCTGCTCGCGGCGCAGGTGGAGCTCTTCTCGAATGGGGGCTGGTCGCTCGATCTTTCGCGCGCGGTGACGGATCGCGCGGTGTTCCACCTCGATAACTCTTATTACATCCCGCAGGTGGAGTTCAGCGGGACGGTGGTGAAGACGAACCTCGCGTCGAATACGGCGTTTCGCGGGTTTGGCGGGCCGCAGGGGATGCTGGTGATGGAGGAGATTCTTGATCGCATCGCGCGTGCGACTGGATTGCCGCCGGAGGCCGTCCGGCAGCGGAATCTCTATCACGACACGGGGGAGACCAACACGACGCACTACGGGCAGGAGATTGAGGATAATCGGATCCAGCGGGTGTGGCGGGAGCTGATGAAATCAAGCGACTTCGCGGCGCGGCGGGAGGAGTTGCAGCGGTGGAATTCCGAGCAGCCGCATCGGAAGCGGGGGATTGCGATTACGCCGGTGAAGTTCGGCATTTCATTCACGACGACACACCTCAATCAGGCGGGCGCGCTGGTGCTGCTCTACCAGGATGGGACGGCGCAGGTGAACCACGGCGGGACGGAGATGGGGCAGGGGGTTTACACGAATATGGCGCTGATCGCGGCGCGGGAGCTCGGCATCTCGCCGGACCGGGTGCGGGTGATGGCGACGCGCACCGACAAGGTGCCGAATACCTCCGCGACGGCGGCGTCGTGCGGGACGGATCTGAATGGGGCCGCGGTGAAGAATGCCTGTGAGATTTTGCGCGCGCGGCTCCTGCCGTTCGCGGTGGAGATGCTGACGGAGAAGAATGGGCGTGCGGTGGAAGCGGACGCGATCGTGTTCGCGGAGAATGTGTTTTTCGATCCGGAGGTGATGGAGACTCGTGTCTCGTTTGCGGAGTTGCTGCAGCGGGCTTACTTCGCGCGGACGAGTCTCAGCGCGACGGGATTTTATCGCACTCCGGACATTAATTACGATCGCGAAGCGGGACGCGGGAAGCCGTTCCATTACTTCGCGGTCGGTGCGGCGGTGAGTGAGGTGGAGGTGGATGGTTTCACGGGCATGCATCACATCCGGCGCGTGGACATTCTGCACGATGCGGGGGACGCGGTGAATGTCGGCATTACCCTCGGGCAGATCGAAGGCGGTTTTGTGCAAGGCGCCGGCTGGCTGACTTGTGAAGAGCTGGTGTGGGATTCAGAAGGCCAGCTGCAAACGCATTCGCCGGACACTTATAAGATCCCTGCGGTGGGCGACACGCCGGATGAATTCAACGTGGCGTTCCTCTCCGATGCGACGCAGGCGAACGTCATCCACGGCAGCAAGGCGGTGGGCGAGCCGCCGCTGATGCTCGCGATCTCGGTGCGGGAGGCGATCCGCGATGCGGTGGCGGCGTTCGGGGAAGGCGACGGGCAAGTGCCGCTTGCCTCACCAGCGACACCGGAAGCGATTTTCAATGCGATCAACGGTCGCCGCAGCGCACCTGCACCAGCGGAAGCGACACCAGAACATGCAATGGCGGAAGAGGTGCTGCGGTGAGAAGATGGCTTTCCGCCACCATGAGAAATATGCGCCTCACTCTCACCTATGATCCAGATCCTTCGCGCCAATGAGCAGCGTCTGGCGGAGCAATGCCGCCGATTTCGCGTGCAGCGTCTGGAGCTTTTCGGATCGGCAACTCGCAGCGATTTCGATGAGAGCAGGAGCGATCTCGATTTCGTGGTCACGTTCGCCGACAAGACGCCCGGCACGTACGCCGACCGCTACCTGGACTTCGCCGAAGCACTGGAGCAGCTCTTCGGCCGCAAAGTAGACTTGCTGACGGAGCGGTCGATTCGCAATCGGCACTTCAGGAGCGAGGTCGAGGCGGCGCGGGAAATCATTTATGACCAACGCAACGAAGAAGCGGCGGCTTGACGCGACGGCCGCCTGCGAGGCGATCGAGGAGTTTGTCAGGGGCAAGGACTTCACGGAGTACGAGCGCGATCGGCTCCTACGGTCGGCGGTGGAGCGTCAGTTTGAGATCCTCGGCGAAGCTCTGAACAAGGCAGCCGCTGCGGATGCCTCCATCGCTGAGCAGATTCCGGAACTGCATCGAATGGTGGGCCTGCGTAATCGCCTGATCCACGGCTACGACACGGTGGATGACGAGATACTGTGGGATGCGATTCAGACGAAGCTCATACCCTTGAAGTCACAGTTGAAGACGCTGGAGCAGCAGCCTGGCGACGCAGCGACAGAATGAGAAATCTCGAACACAAACTCAGCGTCGCGCGGGGTGAGGCGCCGGCGGAGTCGCTCTTCCAGAACGCGCAGCTGGTGAATGTCTTCAGCGGGGAAATTTATCCCGCGGATGTGGCGGTGGATGACGGCCGCGTGGTCGGGATTGGCCCCTATGAGGCACGGGAGGTGGTGGACCTCGGTGGCGCGTTTCTGGCGCCGGGGTTGATCGATGGCCATTTCCACGTGGAGAGCACGATGGTGACGGTGCCGGAGTTTGCGCGGGCGGTGGTGCCGCATGGGACGAGCGCGATGGTGATCGATCCGCATGAGTTCACGAATGTGCTCGGGAAGGAAGGCATCCAATACGTGCTCGAAGCGAGCAAAGGTGTGCCGATTGATTTTTTTGTGATGCTGCCGTCGTGCATTCCGGCGACGCATCTGGAGACGAGCGGTGCGCGGCTGCATGCGGCTGATCTGGCGGAGATGATCAATGACGAACGCGTGGCCGGGGTGGCGGAACTGATGAATTATCCGGGAGTTTTTCTCGGGTTCGCGAGCGAGCTGGAGAAGATCCGCGCCGGGAAAGGGAAGCCGATCGACGGTCACGCGCCGGGATTGCGCGGGCGGAATCTGAATGCGTATGCGCTGGCGGGGATTCGCTCCGACCACGAGAGCACGGAGCTGGAGGAAGCGCAGGAGAAGCTGCGGCTCGGAATGCACTTGCTGGTGCGGGAGGGGAGCACGGAAAGGAATCTGGAGCACATCGTGCCGCTGGTGACGCCGCAGAATGCGAACAACTGCTCTTTCGCGACGGACGATAAACTGCCGGGCGATCTGATCAGCGAAGGGCACATTGATCACTCGATCCGGAAGGCGATCTCGTTAGGCTTGGCGCCGATCACGGCGATTCAGATGGGCAGCATCAATACGGCGCGTCATTACCGGCTGCGGAATCATGGCGCGATCGCGCCGCGGTATTGGGCGGATTTTCTCGTGCTGGATGACTTGGAGAAGTTTGTCGTCCGGCGCGTCTATAAGAAAGGGAAGCTGGTGGCGGAGGATGGGGAGTATCGCGGGCCGGAAGTAGCCGCGGTGAAGCAGCCGCGGAATACGATGAATATCTGCTTTCGTGGTGCGGACGATGTCGCTGTTGCGGCCAAAGCGGGAAAGAGCATCCGCATCATCGAAATTGTGCCTGAACAAATCATCACGAACTCAGTGACGGTCCCGGCGAAGGTGGAAGAGGGGCAGGTGGTCTCCGATACCTCGCGCGATATTCTGAAGCTGGTGGTGGTGGAGCGACACAACGCCACTGGGAATGTCGGTGTCGGTTTCGTCCGCGGCTTCGGCCTGCAGCGGGGGGCGCTCGGCTCCACCGTCGCGCACGACGCGCACAATGTGGTGGTGGTCGGCGTTGACGATAGCGACATCGTGGCGGCAGTCGCGACGCTGCAGAAGATGGGTGGCGGGCAGGTGGCGATCGACAGCGGCCGCGAGATCGCAGCTTTGCCATTGCCCATCGCGGGGCTGGTGTCGGATCGCCCGCTGCCGGAGGTGGTGGACAAGATTGAGGCGCTGAAGCAAGCGGCAGCGAGTCTCGGTTGCTCGCTGCCGGCACCGTTTATGTCGCTGTCATTTCTCAGCCTCTCGCCAATTCCGGCGCTGAAGCTGACGGATCAGGGCTTGGTTGATGCAGTGAAAATGGAGCTGACGAGTTTGTTCGTCGACTAGCTGGAGCGAAGGTGATTGATGGAGCAGCTCGAGAGAATCAAAACACGTGCCGAAGCAGCGGTGCCGGACGCACGCGTGGAGATCATCGCGAATCCCGGGCCGGCGAATCAACCGTCGCTGTTGCTCGACCACGAACACGCACTGGAGGTGGTGCAGTTCCTCCGCGATGATGCGCAGCTGCAGCTGGACTTCTGCTCGAACGTGACGGGCGTCGATTGGCTCGATCGCAAGGTGAAAAAGACGGTGAAGGTGAAACAGATCGTGGAGGGCGTGGAGAAGGAGGTGGACCAGGCGACCGAGGAGAATATCCCCGGATATCTGGAGGCGGTGTATCACCTCTACTCGATGGCGCTAAAGCACGGCCCGGTGGTGGTGCGGCTCCGCACCACGAACCGTGCGGATGGAGCGCGGCTGCCGTCGCTGACGCCGGTGTATCGGAGCGCGGAGTTTCAGGAGCGGGAGATTTTCGATCTCTACGGGATCCGGTTCGATGGGCATCCTGATCTGCGGCGGATTCTGATGTGGGATGAGTTTACCGACTTTCCGATGCGGAAAGATTACGTGCCGCCGGATGATTTCGAATACGAGCCGACGCCGCATGATGAGGTGCTGGAGCGGGCGAAGGAACATTACACGGCGCGGCCGCAGGTGGATGGGGCCGAAGCGCTGGAGGCTGGTCGCTCGGATATTCCTCCCCAAACAGGCGACAGGAGTGTCGCCTCTCCGGCATGACTTTTCACGAACTCGCAGAAGCACCGCCGCCGCCGGGGATGACCTCGCGGCTCGATGGCGAGCTGCTCGAGATTTCCATGGGGCCGCAGCATCCCTCCACGCACGGGGTGTTCCGCATGAACGTCGCACTCGATGGCGAGATCGTGACGAAGCTGAAGCCGGTCTTTGGTTATCTCCATCGGAATCATGAGCAGATCGGGGAGCGGACGAGCTATCTCGGCTCGATGCCGTACACCGACCGGCTGGATTACTTCTGCTCGCTCACGAACAACTGGGCTTACGCGCTCAGTGTGGAGAAGCTCGCTGGCATCGAGGTGCCGGAGCGGGCGGAATATCTGCGCGTGATTCTCGCCGAGCTGACGCGGCTGCAGAACCACGTTTCGCTGCTCGGGTTTCTGCTCAGCGATATGGGAGCGTGGGGGACTCCGCTGATGTATGCGTTTCGCGAACGCGAGAAGGTGCTGAGCTTGTTCGAGTCGCTCACCGGCTCGCGGATGATGTGTGATTACATGCGGTTCGGCGGGTGCCGGGTGGATGCGGGCGAGGATTGGATGAACGGAGCGAAGCAAATCGTGGCGGCGTTTCCGCGGTTCCTCGATGAATTCGAGAAGCTCATCGTCTCGAACGAAATTCTGATCGCGCGGACGCAGGAGGTGGGAAAACTCTCCGCGGAGCTGGCGGTGAATGCCGGCATCACTGGGCCAATCCTGCGCGCGTCGGGTGTGAACTACGATCTGCGGAAAGTGGATGGCTATGGGTTTTACCCGCGCTTCAAGTTCCGCGTGCCGCTGGGGGATCACGGCGATTGCTATGATCGCCTCATGATCCGCGTGCTGGAGATTCGGGAAAGTCTCAGCATTTTGCAGCAGGCCTTCGAGCAGATTACGCCGGGGCCGGTGATGAATCCGAAGGTGAAGGTGAGGGCATTCAAGCCGCCGGTGGGGGAAGCCTACGGCCGCATCGAGGGGCCGAAGGGAGAACTTGGCTTCTATTTGATCAGCGATGGAACAGCGAGTCCCTATCGCTATCGGGTGCGGCCGCCGAGTTTCATCAATCTCACGGTGCTGGAAGACATGTGCCTCGGCCACACGGTCGCGGATGTCATGGTCATCCTCGGCAGCATCGATATCGTCATGGGCGAAGTGGACCGCTGAATATTCCAGTAGGTAACATTACACCTCGCCCCTAAAGGCCCCCGCCGCCCGACAAGGCAGAACGATGAAAAAGCTCCTCGCCGCGTTCATCGAAGATGGATTGCGCGGTGGCAAAGGCGCCGGCGTCCGGACTCCATCCATCCGGAGCCCCTTACCCATCGCGCGCCCCGGCACCGGCATTACCGTCCCCGCGCTCAGCAATACCCAAAATCGCCGCCATTCTCGAGGCCGAAGACGCCCATGGCGGACGCTGATCTGCCGGACATCAATGTCTGGCTGGCGCTCGCCTGTGAGGGTTACCAGCATCACGGGCTTGCCGGAAATACGGTAAGCCGTTATCTTACTCTCGATGCAAACGGTCATTTCCTCAAAAGGACAAGTCGTGCTCCCAGCTGTTTTGCGCGAGCGCGACCGGATTGCCGCCGGACAGAAATTCGACATCGAGCGAATCGAGGCGGGAGAGTATTTGCTCAAGCGTCAACCCGTCGCCGATAACGATGGCCTCGTGGACTGGCTGCTGGCCTGTCCCGACAAGGACTGGTTTCAACCTGTCGCTTCCGAATCGACCGACTCGTTGTGAAATACCTCGTGGACGCGAACGTCCTGAGCGAAACGACCAAGCCTGCTCCCGACGCGGCCGTGCTGGCCTGGCTGCGGTGCCACGAGCGCGACCTCGCCGTCAGTCCGATCATTTTGGGCGAACTCGAATACGGCATCCTCATTCTTCCCGCCAGCCGCAAGCGCGCCCGCCTGGAGCAGTGGTTCCGTGCAGGAGTCCCACGCCTCCGCATTCTCGACTTTGACGCGACCACCGCCGCCGCCTGGGCACATCTCCTTGCGCGGTTGAAAAAGAAAGGCCGGGCCATGCCCATCAAAGATAGTCTCATTGCCGCCACTGCCCTTGCCCACGAGTTGACGGTCGCGACGCGGAATGTCCCGGATTTTCGGAACCACCGCCGCCGCCTGGGCACATCTCCTTGCGCGGTTGAAAAAGAAAGGCCGGGCCATGCCCATCAAAGATAGTCTCATTGCCGCCACTGCCCTTGCCCACGAGTTGACGGTCGCGACGCGGAATGTCCCGGATTTTCGGACCGCGGACGTGGCGGTCGAGAACCCGTTCGAGTTCCAGTAATCCTGCCGACATCGTTGCGCGCCTGGCGTTCCTCCAGAAGCCTTCGGCAGAAGCGCGGGCCCACGATTCGAAATCTGCTCGCGCTCCGACACGGTTCTGCTATCCACCTTGGCCATGATCCTCGGGGGCGGAATTTTAAAGGGAATGGCAGTGACGGCGCGGAATTTCGTCGGCAGCTATTTTGTGAAAGAGCGGATGGTCACCATCCAGTATCCGGAGGAGCGCGCGCCGCTGCCGGAGAACTACCGGAATTTTCCGTTCCTCGTTCACGATGGCGAGGACCAGCACGCGGGGCTTCGTTGTGTCGCCTGCCAGATTTGCGAGAAGGAATGTCCGCCGCAGTGCATCTACATCGTCAAGAGCAAGGACAAGAAGCCGGACTACATCGGCAAGCCGCAGTTCTATCCCGCCATTTTCGATATCGACATCTCGGTCTGCATGAGCTGCCAGATCTGCGTCGAGGTTTGTCCGTTTGAGGCCATCAAGATGGACAAGGTGTTTGAGTTGAGCCAGCAGGAGCGGTTCGACGCTCTCTTGATGAAGAAGGACGAGCTGGCGAAATCGAACACCTACTACCACCAGATTCACCCGACGGAAGCGGCGTCGGTCGATGCCAAGCTGGCGGAAGCAGCGGCCGCGAAGAAGAAGCCGGCGACACCGCCCGCTGCCCCACCAGCGGCGGCGGCAGGTGCTGCCAGCACCCCGGCGTAGTCACCGTGCGTGAAGCGCTCGCTCGCCGAGCGGGTGCGGTTTTTCAGAACAGCGCGTAGTAAACTCGCCGCGGCATCCGTGATGCTTCACAAGGCGGCATGCAAGGGTACTGGGGAGTCGTTGCTGTCTGGCTGGTTCTGCTGTGCGTCCACGGACTGCTCGCCCGGGCCGCAGGTGCAAAACGCCGGGCTGACCTGAAGGCGCACCGCAGCAGATCAGACTGCCGTCGCGCGCGGCGGTTCAGGATTCGATTAGCAGCAGCCGAGGCAACGTCAGCGCCGCATGCCGCGCCCGCCTTGCCCCGCGCCACCACGTGCGGCACCCGGAGAGAAGTAGCGGTTAAGAAGGCGATAGCCGAAGCGCAGGGCAAGGAGACGAAAAATCCAGCGGAACATGATGCCAATGATTCGCGGATCGAGAGGTCCGCGGTCTTGTTGCTCGCGGGCGATCCTCTGTCACAATAGTTGCTCTTATGATTCAAACTCCACGCGCTTCACGTTTTATCCTGCCGCTAGTCGTCGGCCTCGCTTCCCTCACCACCCTCGCTGTCGCGCAGGAAAAGATCCAGTTCCCCGACGCCAGCCAGCGCGCGAACGTCAAGCAGCGCGTCGGCCTCACCGATGTGGAAATCGATTACGCCCGGCCGAACAAGAACGATCGCCAGATCTTCGGCGGCCTCGTGCCCCATGGAAAACTCTGGCGCACCGGCGCGAACGCTCCCACAAAGATCAAGTTCAGCGACGCCGTAAAGCTCGGCGAAAAGGAGATCCCCGCTGGCGAGTACGTGCTCCTCAGCATGCCGGGCGCGAACGAGTGGACAGTCATTCTCTCGAAGGACACGAAGATGCAGAGCACCGGTGACTATAAAGAAGAGAACGACGCCGCGCGGATCACGGTGAAGCCCACCACGCTCCCCGCGGCCGTCGAGACATTCACCATCGGCCTCGCTGACGTAAAAGGCGCAGACGCCACGTTGCACCTCGATTGGGACACCACCCGCGTAGCAGTGCCCCTCGCCACCGACGACATCGAGAAGGTCTCGAAACAACTCGAGACGGCGGCTGGCGGCACGGCGCCGCTTGACGCCCGCACTGCCTTTCAGGCGGCGAGCTTCTATTACGATCACAACAAAGACATGAACCAGGCCGCCAAGTGGATCGACCAGGCGCTGGAGAAGAACCCGAAGGCCTACTTCATGCACATGCGGCGCGCCCAGATTCTGTCGAAGCTCGGCAACAACAAGGAGGCCACTGCTTCTGCGCAGAAGACCATCGAAATCCTGCGCGCCGGCGAAGATCCCGACGAGGGGACAATCAACAGCATGCAGATGATCATCGACAGCTCGAAGTAACGAGGCTGCCGCTCCCGCGATTCATCTCGTTCACGTGCATCCCTCATGCCGAACACTTTCGGGTGAGGGATTTCACGCAATCTCCACCGCTCCTGAATTAGGAATAAGCGTGCGCCTTTCAGCGACAGTGCTTGGGCTGCTGGGTGCGTTCGTCGCGATGAATTCGCCTCTTGTTGCACGGGCTGCGGAAGCGCCGCGCTCCATGAATGCTGCCGAGATCCGGCTCGCGCTCGAGAAGCTGAACGTGCTCGGTCGCGTCCTCTACGTCGCCGCGCATCCGGACGACGAGAATACCGGCCTCATCTCCTACTTCTCGAACGGCGCGCTCTTCGACACCGCTTACCTGTCGCTCACCCGTGGCGACGGCGGTCAGAATCTCATCGGCGCGGAGCTCGGCGACGCCCTGGGAGTGATCCGCACGCAGGAACTGCTCGAAGCGCGCAAGATCGACCGCGGCGAGCAATTCTTCACCCGCGCGAAAGACTTCGGCTATTCAAAGTCAGCCGAAGAAACCCTGCGCCTCTGGGATCGAGAGAAGATTCTCGCCGACACCGTCTGGGTCATCCGCAAATTCCGCCCGGATGTAATCGTGACCCGCTTCCCGCCCGATGACGACCGGACGCATGGCCATCACACCGCTTCGGCGCTACTCGCGCAGGAAGCCTTCCGCGCCGCCGCTGATCCAAAACGTTTCCCTGAGCAGCTGACCATGGAGCCGGCGCGCCCTCGCGCCGCTGGAGCCGGCGCGCCCCCGCGCCGCCTCGCTCCCTGGCAGGCCACGCGCATCCTCTGGAATGCCTCCACCTTCTTCTTCCGGATGCGGAATGTTCCCTTCGATCCGACCGGGTTGATCAAACTGGAAGCGGGCGGTTACCAGCCGCTCCTCGGAAAATCATTCCCGGAGATCGCCGCCGCCAGCCGCACCATGCACAAAAGCCAGGGCTTCGGCGCCGGCATCGACCGTGGCGAGCGCACCGAATACTTCAAGTTTCTCGAAGGCAAAGCCGTCGAGGGCGAGGATATCTTTAGTGGCATCGATACCACTTGGGCGCGCGTGCCGAAGAGCGAGAAAATCGCGGAGCAAGTCCGCGGCCTCATCGAGGGCTACGATGTGACGCAGCCTTCTGCGTCCGTGTCGGCCTTGCTCGAGCTGCGGAAGTTGCTGCGCGCGGACCTGCGGAAGCAGGTCCCTCCGGAGGGACCTGCTTCCGC
>MWWA01000296.1_pt1 | contig 13539 bp, 15 predicted proteins | sample 1047341 | NCBI WGS metagenome assembly MWWA01 (sample SAMN06349978, study PRJNA376086) | soil metagenome | isolation source: MS5-1 sample Antarctic (ecotone) soil | place: Antarctica | collected 2015-01-13
GGGTTGAATCGGTAATACCCGCAAAACCTGTCTGTGAAATAGTTAATGTTAAAAATGCAAAAAGAGTAAAGGTTAAAGCCTTTGAGATGTTTTTTGTTGTTTTCATGATTTAAAGTTTAATGATTGTATGGGTTTAGTTCTAAAATTATCAGGGCAGGCAATCATTAAAACTTTTCAGGCCGGAAGCAATCTTGTGGGTATAAGTTTTTAATATGGAAGCGAGGTAAACATTCCTGTTGTTTGGATGTTGATAGAACAAATGTAGCTCAGGCTAATGGGGCATTCAAATTAAGTTATATAGGTTTTCAGGTTGGTTAAGGGATAAAAATTGTGTGAAAAGGCAATGTGGTAAAGGGTTTAAGTTCGAAAATTTTATGATGTTCAACCTTTAATTGGCTTATATAGCAAATTATCTAAGTAAATAAACATCTTTGATTAATTGCTATTAAAACCTTAAATTTCCTATATTCGGCCGATTGAAGGCTTTCGGGCCCAAACGGCTGGTAAAAAATATTTAACTTGCGCCGATGCCATTCCAAAGGGGTGGCATTAGTGCTAATAATAAGCAAAGGAACCTCTAATAAAAGAGGCAGAAAAAAAAAGGAGACAATTTATAATGGCAATGAAAGCCCCGGTTCCGGAAATAATACCCCAAAAAGAGATCTTTGTTGGTAATCCGGACGCTACAGTAACACTAATGGAATTTGGTGAATATGAAAGCGAAGTTTGTGCGAAAGCGAATGAAGTTGTAAAGCAACTATTAAACAAGTATGAAGGCAAGATAAAATTCAATTTCAGACACTTCCCCTTAACTAAAATTCACCAGCGATCTCAAAAAGCGGGAGAAGCAGCATTAGGTGCCGCCCAGGAAGGAAAATTCTGGGAAATGCATAACATTCTTTTCGACCGCCGTCGTAACCTTGGTACTACCAGCTTAAAGCTATATTCCAAAGAAGCCGGAGTGATGAATAAGAAGTTTCTTGATGACCTGGTAAACAGTACTTATGGATGGCATGTGCGCAATGATTTACTCGAAGGTTTGGACCTCGGTGTAAGGGATGTGCCAGCTTTTTTTGTTAATGATGAATTGGTTCCGGGTAAACCAACACTGGAGAACCTGAGCAAAATAATTGATGGCGCATTAAAAAAAACAAAGCGTAAGGCTCCTGCCAAACAAAGAGCATAATATTTTTTTATTAACCCCGTTTGCAACGGGGTTTTTTTATAACTGTCAAATGATATAAATCATCGCGATCATACAAATTTTAGAAAATAAATTCCCTTATATTTTTTTTGCATGATGACATTGATATTTAAAAATTATTTAATTGAAAGTGATGAACACACTAACACCTTTTCACCTGGCCATACCCGTTGCGAATTTAAATAAATGCCGGACTTTTTACCGGGAAGTATTGAATTGTACTGAGGGTAGAAGTTCCGATCATTGGGTGGATTTTGATTTTTTCGGACATCAATTAGTATTGCATCAACATCCGGCGGCCCAGCCTGTTGATAGAAATCTTTCAAATCCTGTGGACGGGCATGATGTTCCGGTTCCCCATTTTGGAGTGGTGCTAGATTGGGATAAATGGAACGTACTTTCCGAAAATTTAATAAGCAGGAATATTCAATTTGCCATTGAGCCATATATACGGTTTAAGGGACAAACAGGTGAACAGGCAACAATGTTTTTTTATGATCCGGAAGGAAATGCATTGGAGTTTAAAGCATTTAAGAACATTGACCAGCTTTTTGCAAAATAAATTTTCTCAATAAAGTTTTATTGGATGAAGATGAAAAATGCTTTCATTTAATTCTTACATTATCTTCATTTTCTTTAATCCAGTCATTAATTCATTGGCATGATCCAGCGCATTAACGAAGTTGACAATATTTTTTTTGTAGGCGTAGCCGGAACCGGCATGAGCGCCCTTGCGCAATATCTTTCAGGTTCTGGCAAAAAAGTAAGTGGGAGTGACCGTTACTTTAAAGAAGGTGAAGAACATGAGTTACAACAAAAATTACAAGCCGCAGGCATTCAATGTTTTTTGCAAAACGGTGAAGGCATCCATTCGCAAACTGGTTTGGTAATCGTTTCAACCGCTGTTGAAGATTCCGTACCCGAAGTGCAGAAAGCAAAACAATTAAACATTCCAATATTAAAACGTGCTGAATTACTTGCGTTAATCGCCAAAAGCAAAAAGACCATCGCTATCGGGGGCACATCAGGTAAAAGTACCACTACGGCCATGCTTTTTGATATTTTAGAGTTTGCCGGGCTGGAGCCTGGCATCATCAGTGGGGCAGGTTTAGTAAGTATCATCAAAGAAGGAAAAATTGGAAATGCAAAAGTTGGCAAAAGCGATTATCTCGTAATAGAAGCCGATGAAAGTGATGGTTCTATTGTACAGTATCACCCGGAAATTGGCGTATTATTAAATGTGGATAAGGATCATAAGGAAGTGGATGTATTAATGGAGATTTTCACCACATTTAAAAACAACAGCAAACAATTTGTTGTGAATGCTTCGCATCCTTTAGCCAAAACATTATCACAGCAACGTACAAACGATTTTGGAATCAATAATGATGATGAAGCCGAATTTATTGCCCGTGGTTTCAAGCAGGATGGTTTAACCATCTCATTTAATATCAACAATATTGAATTCAAACTGAACCAGGTTGGAAAGCATAGTATGGAAAATGCATTGGCAGCAGCAACAGTTGCACATATGCTTGGTGTTAGCCTGGAAACAAGTGCAAATGCATTACAGCATTATGAGGGTATTCATCGCCGTCACCAGGTGATGGGTAAAAAGAATGGCGTTTTACTGGTTGATGATTATGCCCATAATCCTGTAAAATGTGCCGTTTCTATCAGGGCCTGTCAGCCATTGGCACCGAAAGTTATTGCCTGGTTACAACCACATGGTTATGGTCCAACGCGTTTTTTACGGCATGATTTTGTGAAAGAAATTTCATCAGTTTTGCGTGCTGGGGATGAGATCTGGATGAGTGAAATTTTTTATGCCGGCGGAACTACAACCAAAGATATTTCTGCTAATGATTTGATACGAGATATTCAGGCATTAGGCAAAAATGCTTTTTTTGTAGAAGACCGAGAAAATTTAGTGGAGGCCATAAAACCTCATCTTACTGAAAATTGTGTTGTATTATTAATGGGCGCACGTGATCCCTCGTTGGAAAAATTCGCATACACTGTATTGGAGAAATTACCAGGTTAAGGATTAATCAGCATTTGCCTGATTACGATATAACTGATTATGATCAGTAATAAAATAATGATCAGTGAAATATATAACCATGGCTGATCCTTTAATTTTAATTGCTCCCTGCGCATTTTCTTTTTAGCTGTTTTTACTTTCAGATCGCGGTTAAGTTGATCAATGATGATATTAATATCTTTTTTATTTTTCAATTGCTGAAGACCTTCTATAGCATCATTGGCGAATTCATTTTCCAAAAGTTGCTTTTCCACTTCATGCTTTTTTTCATCACTCAGCTTATTCTGCAAATATTGCAAAAGGATCTCCTGGTCAATGTCAGTAGATAAATTGGCTAATATATTTTTAATATTTTCCTTCATTTTAGTGCGAACGATTGATGTCCTGCTCTTTTAATTTTTTTTCAAGAATGATCTTTAGGTTTCGTTTTCCATTCTGAATATAACTTTTTACCTGCATCATACTGAAACCTGTCAGCGTGCTTATATCATGGTAACTTTTTTTCTCAAGGTAAAACAAAGTTACACACTGCTTCTGCTCTTCATTTAATTCTTCCAAAGAAATATTCATCAGTTCAAAGGTCTTTTCATCATTGAGCAATGCATCGCGATCAGCATTTTCAACAGGTGTGGCAATATGGTTTGCCGTTAATTCAGCCGGGATCTTTCCCTGCTTATCCCTTAATCTCATCAGGCAATGATTTTTAGCCACCATATATATCCACGACTTGAAATAATCTACCTTGTATTTATGCAATTCCGTGATCGATTTCAAAAAAATCTGTTGTACACTATCTCTGGCATCTTCTTCATTTTTTAAATACTTCATACAAACACCCAATAACAACAAGGTATAGCGTTGCAATAGAATGCCAAGCCATTCATTGTTACGTTCACTATAAAATTTTTCCAGCAGTTGCTGGTCTGAAATTTGCTCGTATTTTTCCGGATTCACGTTTGTAAAATAGCTAATTAGTTATTCAATTGGATGCTTTATCCATGTTTTTTCATACAAAAGTTGCACCTTCATTTCAAATTCAATAATAAATAAGAATGGAATATGCTGTTTGTGTGGTGCCTGCTGCCGCAATAAGAAATAGAGCTTCTCATAAAACTGAAATGATCAATCAATTGTTATTTGGTGAGATGATGGAGATCTTAAAAATTAAGAAAGAAGAGTGGTATAAAATCAGGAGCCTGCACGATAAATACGAAGGATATATACGGTCCAATCTTGTGCAGGTTATTGATGAATCAGAAGCTAAACAGGTGAGTCCCTGGGTGATGACCGACCTGGTTAATATTTTAGAAACCAATAACGATGATATGCTGATATCAGCAGGTGCCACATTACCGGATTTTGCAGATGGTGAAGGAAGGATCGGATCCATTGAATATAAGTATGAAGGAAATTTTCATCATCGCAACGATATAAGACCCCAACCAGAAATTCTGCAGCAATTAACCGGGAAATGGATAAATGCACCCTATCTATGGGGTGGCAGAACGCCATTGGGCGTGGATTGCAGTGGATTTGTACAGGTTATATTTAAAATGATGGGGATTGATTTGTGGAGAGATGCATACCTGCAAAAAGATCAAGGTATTAAAATCAATGAATTAACAAGTGTTCAATGCGGGGATCTTGCATTCTTTACTGATCATAAAAAAAGGATCATGCATGTGGGTATACTATTAAATGAAAATGAAATTGTTCATTCCTCCGGTAATGTACGCATCGACACGATTGATGAAGAAGGAATAACGCATTCTGGCTCTGGGGTTAGAACCCATAAATTAATAACGATAAGGCGCTATTGGTAATGCTGTGGTTGCCTGTAATTAAAACTCATAACCATAGAGAAAATATAATTTACTTTTTTATAAAGTTATAACCCTGGTTTATGGAAAGCAGTGGAATATAAAATGATAACTAAAGAAGCGAAATTTTCCTGGTAAAATCCATTTCACATAAGTTTTAAAAAAAACTTTTTACCCATCTTACAATGGCTTTATCCCATCCCAGCATATTGAAAGCAACATAAAACAAGATGATTCCAAAAATTTTTCGCAAAGCTTGCTGAGATATAGCTAATGCCCATTTGCTGCCGATAAATCCCCCCAGTGCAAAAGCAATACTCATGATCAACACCACTTTTAAGTCAATATGACCTTTATTATAATAATTTATCACTGCGAAAATACCTACCGGTAATAATAACAAACCTAACGAGGTACCCTGTGCTTGTTGCTGAGAAAAACCTAATACATATATAAGTCCCGGAACAATAATAATACCTCCACCAACACCTATTAACCCACTTAAAATACCGGCACCCAACCCGATCAGGATCAGTAAAACAATTATTTCTGAAGTCATTGGTTTAAAGTTATTATTCACCTTCATTTTTAGGAAAGGTTTGTTTATAAAAAAGAAAGGCATCATTGATAATGCGGTAAGCCGTTTCCTTATCCTGAAAATTATCTATGGCCACTTTCTTATTTTCAAGCACTTTGTATTGTTCAAAATAATGTTTAAGCTCATTAAAAAAATGCGCCGGCATTTCATCAATATCCATGATGTGATTTACAGATGGATCATGGGTGGCAACTGCAATGATCTTGTCATCCTGCTCGCCATTATCAATCATTTGCATATTGCCGATCACCGTTGCTTCTACGATGCAAAGAGGTTGTATGGATTGGGAACATAAAACCAGGATATCCAACGGATCATTATCATAGCCCAGTGATTGCGGAATAAAACCATAATTGGCAGGGTAGTGGAACGATGAATAAATAACTCTGTCTAATTTTAATAATCCTGATGTTTTTTCAATTTCATATTTAGCCCTGGAGCCCTTTGGAATTTCTATTAAAGCGTTTACTATTCCTGGTCCTTTGTTTCCGGGAGAAACACCATGCCATGGATGTTGTACGTTCATCATAAAAAATCTTTTAATAATTAAAACCTGGTAAGTTTTATGCCGGCATAAGTTGCCAATAATCCGGCAATTACGCTTATAGCAAGATATAAGAAAAACAAAAATAATTTCTCCTGCCTTAATAATCCGATGCTTTCTAAAGTAAATGCGGAAAATGTTGTAAAGCCCCCACAAAAACCTGCCATTAAAAATAAATTCCATGCCGGTGAAAGCTGAATGTTTTTATAAGCCAGTCCCCATAAGATGCCAATCAAAAAGCAGCCGGTAAAATTAACAACGAATGTACCTAATGGGAAAGCGCCGGGAAAAAGATTGGTTATCCATCGTTGAGAAAAATAGCGGGCCATGCTTCCCAGACCACCACCTAATCCGACCAGCAATAAATCTTTCATCTGTATTTATAGTTTTTTTGTAAGATGAATAATCAAACATATTTCTACATATTCCACAAGCATCATCTAAGATTAGTAAAAATTCTTTTTTAATTTTCATTTTATGGCAGACTATCTGCATTCAGTGAAACATTTGTTTCCAATGTATCTGAACTGTTTTGAAATAAATATTTAAAATCAACCAGCCATTCATCTTTAATTTTTACAACCTTCAATGTATCGTGATCCTTTTTAAAAGAGTTGGAATAAATGATCACGGAAACCGAATCACTGACAGGTTTTACCTGGTGGATGTTGATGGTTGCTTCCCGGTAGTCCCGTCTTTCTTCTCCATCCAGCCGCGTAAAGTTTCTTTCATAGGCATCAAAGTATTGCATGTTCGCACTGTCCTTCAACATATAATTACGGGCCTGTTTATATTCACCATTTAATGATGATTGAATAAAATTGCGTGCGGCATCAATATCGTTTTCAGATTTTATTTCCTGTTGTTCTTCCTCATTACTTCCACAACTACCGAAAATAAAAAGCAGGAACGAAAACAAAAACCATGTTTTATTTTTCATTCCTGCAAAGTAATAAATCTTTGGCAGTGGTATTATCAGCCCCTGTCCTTTCTTATATATTCTCCCGATTTCCTGGGCGATTCGGGCGGATTTTCTATTTCATGCTCTAAGGTGTATGCTTTCAGGATGGCTTTTACCAGTTTATGTCTTACTACATCTTCTTCATCCAGTTCTATATGCGCTATGCCATCAATATTTTTTAAAATTCGACTGGCTTTTTCAAGTCCACTGCGCTGATTTCTTGGCAAGTCAACCTGTGTAACATCACCGGTAATAATTGCTTTAGCATTGGCACCAATCCTGGTTAAGAACATTTTTAACTGGAGGTCAGTAGCATTCTGGGCTTCATCCAAAATAATAAATGCATTATCCAACGTGCGTCCACGCATATACGCCAATGGTGCAATTTCAATGGTCCTGGTGGTCATATAGTAACCCAGTTTATCCGCAGGAATCATATCATCCAAAGCATCATACAACGGACGCAGGTAAGGATCAATCTTTTCTTTTAAATCACCTGGTAAAAAGCCCAGGTTCTCTCCTGCTTCAACAGCAGGGCGGGTAAGTATGATCTTCTTAACTGCTTTGTTTTTTAATGCCCGTACAGCCAGTGCAACGGCGGTATACGTTTTACCGGTACCGGCTGGTCCGATAGCAAAAAGGATATCATTCTTTTCGGCCATCTGTACCAGTTTTTTCTGGTTAGCTGTTCGTGCCCTTACGGATTTTCCATTAGGTCCAAAAACCAATACTTCATTGGGATTGCTTTCAATAAATTGATCTACCGTTTCGGCATCGTCTCCTCCAAGCACCTGCTCGAAATAATTTTCACTCATATGTCCATTTCTTTCGAGGTATTGCACGATGAGAATGATTTTATCTTTTGCATTATCAACTTGTTCTGGTGAACCACTTAATTTAAGTTGGGTACCGCGGGAAAGTATTTTTAGTAATGGAAATTTCTTCTTAAGAATGTCCAGTTTGCCGTTATTTACACCAAAGAACTCTATAGGGTTTACGGTTTCGAGATTAATGATCGTTTCAGTCAATTTCATTGGGGTTTAATTTTCACAATATTGTTTCTCTAAGTTAAGCCAGTATTAAGGTGCTTTCCTTTTCCAAATTAATATTAAAAGATCTGGCTTCCTAAAGTTACTTATTCACAATTGTGAATAGAAAATTGTGCCTGCAAAGTTTGGTTAAACTATGGAAACGGAGGAATGCATTGGAAAAAATTGAAAAGTTAAAATTGAAAAACTGCTTGCTTATTTTTATATTCTGTGAGTTCCATTTTCAACTAATTAACCACTCAACCGCTCAGCTACCACCTGGCAACAATTTTAAAATTAACTAATCTGGGCGTTAACCTATTGGGTACTGTAAATACATTGTTTGCAAAATCCTTGATCAGCATATAGGAAATGGTGTTTGGCCTGTCTATCAGGTTAAATACTTCAAGGCTTGCCCATATATTTTCAAAATTTTTGAATGGACTATGACTTCTTCGATTACTGCGATCTGAATCCAATAGCAATGCACTGAAACCAATATCGATTCTAATATATGGTTCAATGACCAAAGCATTCCGGTATCGGCTGCTATTAGGAATATTGTAAGGAAGATTACTTCCGTAAATAGAACTTAAATAAACTTTGAAATTTTTATTGGTTGATAAATAATCCTGGAAGAACATGCCGAATGTAATCGTCCGGTCGGTTGGTCTTCTGAACCAGCCACCTTCTGTTAACGTACTGTCCACGGGTTGATTCAAACTATCCGTTTTATACACCATGAAAAAATCATTCGACAGGTTTTCTTTTGTCTTCATCAATCCAAGACTGATCCAGCTTTCCGCATCTTTTACAATCTCACCAAACAAACGCATTTCAATTCCCGCTGCATATGCTTTTGCATTATTCTCTCCTAAATAACGGATGCGAACATTGTCAATATCATAAGGAACTACATTGCTCATATTTTTATAATAAGCTTCCGTAGTTAACCGCATGGGCCTGCCCCAGCCAGAAAAGTTATAATCAAATCCCGCAACACCCTGCCAGCTTCTTTGCGCTTTGATAGCTGTATTTATACTGCCATCATAACGGCGAAGCTCACGGTAAAATGGCGGCTGATGATATGCACCTGCTGCAGCCCGGATAATAATATCTTTTTCCCAACCTGGTTTCCATGAAAATCCCAAGCGGGGTGCAATAAAAAATTCTTTATTCAAAGAATTGTAATTGAATCTTAAACCTGCCTGCAAAGTAAAAGAGCTTAATGAATCGCCCCAGGCAATATTATCCTGTACAAAACCAGACAGTTTTGTAATATCCAGGTCAGCTGTTGATTTAATGACTTTGTTTAATTGTAACACATTGGGATTAAAAGGCAATGAGTAACCTGCTGAATCCTGGTATTCCCACTCATTCAACCGATCTGTTATACGAGATTGATCTGCCCCTAATCCCCATTGCCACACATGATTTTTTTGATGGTACCATCCTTTGTGTGAAACATTCCAGTTGCCAATGTTTAAAGTATTGCGGGCAAAATTATGGAACAATCCCGCACCCAGCGGATTTACAATCAATCCAAAGGATGGCCTGCTTTTATCAAAATCCCTTTCACCAAAAAGATAGGCTCCCCGTATATCTATATTTTCTTCTTCTTCATTTTCAAATCTTGATATCAACCATTTTAGCCGCAGATTTTTATTTACCTGGTTGGTTGCAGATAGTCCAAACATACTTGTTTGATAGGCATCTTTTTCCCGGCCATTAAAATAAATATCTAATCCAAGGTTTGCACTAAAAAAAGGAGAGAATACGGAAGATGTGAGTTGGCTGAATTGAGGTGACAGAGAAAAACTGGTACGCGAAATATTACCCAGAAATTCCGCCTGCCATTTTGAATTAAATTGATAAGTGATCAATGTTTGCAAATCGGATGAAGAGGGTACATAACTGCCTTCTGTTTCCTGTCTTTTCAACAAATTTTTATTACTGCGGTTACGTATGCCAAAGAGGTAACTGAGTTTATTACCCTTACTGCTTCCTTCCACATGTGCACCTTGTTCAAGGATACTTACATAAGCAGATCCACCAAAATCCTTTGGATTTTTATATTGGATGTCCAATACACTGCTCATTTTATCACCGTACTTTGCCTGGAATCCACCGTTGTAAAAATTAATATTCCTAACCATTTCAGGATTAATAAAACTTAAACCTTCCTGCTGACCATTGCGAACCAGGTAGGGCCTGAAAATTTCAAAATCGTTTACGTAAACCAGGTTTTCATCAAAATTTCCACCTCTTACATTGTATTGAGAAGTAAGTTCATTATTGGAACCAACAAAAATCTTGATCAGGCTTTCTACTCCCATTACCGGTGTTGGCAGGTTGATGATGCTTTTTGGATTGGGGCGGATCAAACCGACTTCCGTCCGGTCCCGCTGATCAGTCACAACTACTTCCTGTAAAACGGTACCGCCAGGTTCAAGCCTGATGGTGATGGTCTCTCTTTCACTTTCATTCAGTAAAAAATTCTTTTGTTGCGTTTTATAACCTGAATGACTGAAGATTATAGCAATGGCGCGGTTGGCGGTAACTTCTATTTCAAAAAGGCCACTGTCTGTTGTAGCTACGCCTTCGCCTACACGTCCAAGAATGGTTACAGAAACCCCGGCCATCGGGTTTTCATTTTCATCAATGACCTTACCTGAAACAGTTGCTGTTTTTTTTTGTGCTGAAACGGTGATAGAAATCATCATCATCAACAAAAAAATAAAACATGGAGAAAGAAACCTTTTCATAAGCAGCCGTTTCAAATTCGCTTTTTGTTTTGGTTGAATAGAAAACGCAAAAACTCAGACAATATTTTTTAATTGTTTGATGGTTGCAACAGGATCATTTGACTTAAACACGGTGTTCCCTGCTACCAGCACATCGGCACCGGCGGCAATGATGGATGCTGCATTTTCAAGCGTAACACCGCCATCAACTTCAATCAACACCGGCAATGATTGTTCGTCAATCATCCGGCGAAGTGTTTTTATTTTTTCAATGGTATATGGAATGAATTTTTGTCCGCCAAATCCGGGATTTACACTCATCATACAAACAAGGTCAATATCTGCGAGAATGTCTTTTAATTGTTCAACCGGGGTGTGCGGGTTGATAGCGACTCCAGCCTTCATGCCTAATGATTTAATCTGTTGAATATTTCTATGGAGGTGCGGGCAGGCTTCTATATGAACAGATAAATAATCAGCTCCGGCTTTCTGAAAAGCTTCAGCAAAGTTTCCGGGCTCTTCGATCATCAGGTGAACATCACAGGTTTTTTTGGTTGATTTTCTAAAAAATTCAACCAGCATCGGTCCGAAACTTATGTTGGGAACAAAACGGCCATCCATTACATCTAAGTGAAACCAGTCAGCATCACTCTTATTAAGCATATCACAATCGTGTTGCAGGTTCAAAAAATCGGCTGATAACAGGGAAGGGGCAATTATTGGCATGTTATGGTTTTGCGTCGCAAGATAATTAATCGGCTTTTATCCCGGCAGAATCATATTCATGGCATGATAATTTTGAATTTTTTTTAAAAAAAGTCATGAGTAATGAACCTGTAAAAAAAATCAAGGATGATTATCCTCCTTTGGATAGTTCTATCAAAGAAAAAGATTATGCGGATTACAATGAAGCAGACGAAGAGGCCAATGCAGCCATAAATGATAAACAACCCGCCGGTGATGCTGGTCCGGAAGATGCAATTCCACCAAAACCAAATAAGCCTGAAACAAAATATTAAGTTTACTTAATTTTATCTGCAGCCTGTTTGGCTTGTATAATTGATTTATCCAGGCCATAAGCCCTTTGATAATTGAGTTTGGCTTCTTTCAGCAAGCCATGTTTTTCCTGTATTTTACCAATCCAGAAATATGCATTGGCATAAGATGGTGAAATAGTGATCACCAGCTCAAAAGTTTTATATGCTTCATCCAGTTTGTCCTGGTCAAAATAGATCACCCCTTTTTCCATATGCGCATCAAAAAAATTATAATCTTTTTGAATGGCCTGGTTAAAAAGTTGTAATGCTTTTTCTTTGTTGCCGGTATTAGCGTAATAAACACCCTTAAAATAATATGGTTCTGCATGGCTGGCGGAACTGTCCATCCGGATTAATGAATCGCTTAAGGCAATCACTTTGGGATTATTGTTTTCCGCATATTTATAAGCTAACGCATAACTGATCTCTACATCAAATGGTGCCAGTTCATAGGCTTTTTCAAGGCTGGCTAAAGATTCTTTCGATTGGCCTTTTTCTTCCAGTAATGCGGATCTTTTCATTAAGGCATCAATTTGCCTGGGTTCTTTTTTTAAAATTTCATCATACACTTTCAGCGCTTCATCATTTTTGTTTTGCAGTATGTAAGCTTCAGCCAATTGCAATTCAAAGAAAACACTAGGAATAATCCGCAGGGCGGATTCAAGGAAGACTTGCGCTGAATCCGGTTTTTTATCCAAAAGTATAGAACTGATATGTACTGCATATTCTTCCCGCTTATTTAAAGACCATGCTTTATTAAAATCTGCCAAAGCGGGCTCTGTGTAATTTGCTTCTTTCAATATTAACCCGCGGCGATAATACAGGGCATCATTATCTTTTTCCCGATTAATGCTGTCCGTTAAAATATCAAAGGGAGGTTCCTGTAAAATACTGTCATAGGGTGTTTTTTCATTCTGTTGATTACATGCTGTCATGCAAATGATCAGAACGGAAAGGGCTATAAATATCTTCATCTTAAATTTCTAATTATGTATAATACTGAATTGGCGCAAAACTAATTGCTTTGTTTTACAGTTAACTGACAATCGGTACGTCTCTCAAAAATATCTTTGCTTTTTTTAATGTAAAAATTTAACCCTGAATTTTAAATGAATTTTAAGCCACTGAGTTTTACATTTCCACTGTTGTTAGTCCTTTTATCAGCTTGTTTTACACCAAAAGCACAAACAGCATCAACAGCGCAGGAAAATGTACAGGATACATTGCTTTACCCGGAAGAAACGCATTTTAAAAATATTATTCAGCTCACATTCGGTGGTGATAATGCAGAAGCATACTGGAGTTTTGATAGCAAATACCTGGTTTTTCAACGTACATCAGCAATAAATGGAATTCCCTGCGACCAGATTTTTGTAGGTAAAGTTCCAGAAAGGGCGGGGGAGCCTTTTACTTATAAAATGATCAGCTCCGGAAAAGGACGTACAACCTGTGCTTTTTTTACAAAAGACAATAAGCATATCATTTATGCATCAACGCATATGGGTGGAGATGAATGTCCGCCCACGCCCGACCGGGCTAAATATGGCGGTAAATATATC
>MWWA01000297.1_pt1 | contig 13505 bp, 9 predicted proteins | sample 1047341 | NCBI WGS metagenome assembly MWWA01 (sample SAMN06349978, study PRJNA376086) | soil metagenome | isolation source: MS5-1 sample Antarctic (ecotone) soil | place: Antarctica | collected 2015-01-13
GGACTGCAGTGATTGACCATTGACCCTTGACTTGTCCTCAAAAAATAAATTCCCTCCTGTTCATATTCCACCTGATGCCTCCATAAATGATCAATGTATTTTGTGAAGGCGCTATGGAAGTGGCCAGTGTTTGTCGCATTACAGGGTTGATCTCAAAAAACAAGTTGGGTTTCCACTCATAGGAAAGTAACAGGGAACTCATGCCCACCGTGGTTTTTACACCACCTCCTGTTTTATATCCAAATTCTGCAGTGCGGTAAGGCGGAATGTTGGGCAGGAAAATATTGCCACCAAAACTTACATTCCCTGTATCCAGTCCTTTACTATACTGCATTACAGTAAGCTGAATGTTCAACTTCGGCGCAGGCTGATACCGGAATATGCCCACCATTTCATTGAAATTAGCACCAAGCGGATGCGCCAGCGGCTGGTTATAGTGGGTGTAATTCGCCACCGAATCCCTATGGGAATAAGTAAAAGGCCGCACACGGTTGTATTCAAATTGCAGGTCAAGGTTTTTAATATTCAGAGCATTCACCGCCTTCATCCCAAGCTGGAACGCAAATTTATTTGCCCACCATCCCGAACCTTTCCTGAGTTCCGTAAGGTTAAATTCATCCAGTAAAAATTGTCCGTAAACCTGGACCTTTTTTTTCACATTCGCTTTGAAATCAAGTCCAGCCACGGCATTATCAAAACTTCCATGCTGCTGTTCTAGCGAACGGTAAAAGATCACGGGATTCAGGTATCCGAATTCAAAACGGTCTTTCCTTCCAAAGATCACACCTTCAAACAATCCTATATTGAGCCAGCGGGTTACCTGCAGGTCGAGGTGGTGCATGGCTGCATATTTCTTTGGAATTAAAATGTCGGCACCGAAACGTTCCGCATTCTGAAGTTCCATGAACAGGTTCTGGTAATTGAATTTCCAGATGCGTGTATTCAGCTTAAAAAATAAAGTGCTATTTGAAAAATCACTGAGAAAAAGCGACCTGTAACCATTCCCAATGAAGTTGCGGTCATAACCAAAAACAACATCTATATATTTTGCCACATTAAAGCTTACATAGCCCCTTGCATCAAAATAATCATAACCATTTACTTTAAAGTCTTTATAAAAGCCCTGGCCCGGAACTGCCTTTCTTTCTTCTTCCCAGGCCTGTACATACAGCGGATCGCGTTCCTGGTTATCGGTAACGTAAGCAGCAAAACCGATCTTGTCTGCGATGCGCCCCCTGATACTTACACCGCGTGTATTCAGGAAAATATGCTGATCACTGTTGTTTTCTTTTCCAACATAATACTGGAATACAGGATTTACGGAAAGAAAGAAATCCTTTGCATGCACTTCATATAAATGTGCCGGTGTTTGATAAAATCTGCCAATGGATCTCCGGCTTAAGAGGCTGTCTCTTGGGATGTCTGTCCACTCAATATTATTGATATTGGCCACATATAAATTGTAACGATCAACATCAGTTAATGATGCCATAGTATCCAGCCCGTTGATGTGCGGCATAAAATGCCTGCGGCTGAATGGACGGGTTTTTGAAAAATTCAATACCGAATCATTTTGAGCCAGTATCTCCAATCTTTCAAGCAAATGATGTTCCCTGGAACCCTGGGGCAGGTAAGTAGACTGCGAAAAGGCAGTGTATGGAATAATCAAAAGAATTAGTCTTACAACGGTTTGTTTAAATTGCATGCAGACCGGTTTATTTTTTATTTATGCAAAAATACCTGATTAAGAACATCCATCTCGTAAATGAAGGATCCATAAAAGTTATGGATGTTTTGATTGCCAATGAAAGAATTGAAAAAATTGATCACAACATACAGGTGCAGGATGCCGGTTGTAAAGAGATTGATGGCGCAGGTAAATATCTTTTTCCAGGGGTGATCGACGATCAGGTGCATTTCCGGGAACCCGGACTTACCCACAAGGCCAGTATTTATACAGAATCCAGGGCGGCAGTTGCAGGAGGCGTTACTTCTTTTATGGAGATGCCCAATACGCAACCTGCCACACTTACCCAGGAACTGCTTGAAGAAAAATTCAGTATTGCCTCACAAAATGCACTGGCCAATTATTCTTTTTTCATGGGCACCTCTAACGATAATGCAGAAGAGGTTCTGAAAATAAATGATAAGAAAGCAGCTGTTTGCGGCATAAAGATCTTTATGGGATCGTCAACCGGTAACCTGCTCGTGGATAATTATCTTACCATTGACCGGATCTTTAGAGAAAGTGAAGTGCTTATCGCCACACATTGTGAGGAAGAACCCCTGATCAGGGCCAATCTTGAGAGACTGAAAAGTACAGGAAAAACGCTGGAACCAGCCGATCATCCTGTAATCAGGGATGAAGAGGTTTGTTTTGAATCTTCTTTCAAGGCCGTGCAGCTGGCAAAAAAATACAATACCAGGCTGCACATTCTTCATATCAGCACAGAAAGAGAATTGCAGATGTTCACCAATATGATCCCGTTAAAGGATAAGCGCATCACTGCAGAAGTTTGTGTGCACCATTTGCATTTTACCAGTGAAGATTATGCTGATTTGGGTAACCAGATCAAATGTAATCCTGCTATTAAAGCGCCTCATCACAGGGAAGCACTCTGGAAAGCACTTCTTGACGACAGGCTGGACATCATTGCCTCCGATCATGCACCGCATACATGGGAAGAAAAAAATACGGCTTATGAAAAAGCACATGCAGGCATTCCACTGGTTCAGCACGGCCTTTTATTGATGCTGGATTATTATAAAAATGGAAGGATCGATATGGAAACCATTGCAAGAAAAATGAGCCATGCGGTGGCAGATTGTTTTCAGATCAGTGAAAGAGGCTATATCCGCGAGGGATATTATGCCGACCTGGTTATTGTGGATACCAACCGGCCAACAATGGTTCGTAAGTCAAACATTTTATACAAATGCGGATGGAGCCCCTTCGAATCACATCGTTTCAGTACCTCCATTACACATAGTTTTGTTAATGGAAATCTTGTTTTCAAAACAGAAGATGGTCAACCGGAATGGAACGAAACCATAAAAGGAAAACGACTAACTTTCAGCAGGTAAATTCAGTCTTGTAAAGCTTTGTAGAACCCAGTTTTCATGCAGGTAGATAAAATTACTTTTAACGACATTTCCATTTTTCATCATGAAGAGGAATTTTCCATTTTCAATAAATTGAATTTTACCCAGACAGTAGGGGGAAAAGATTGGTTAAGACGATTTTTTACAGAACCACACCAGGACCTTAAAAGGATCATTGGTGTGCAGAATATCATCAAAACTTTATTGGATCATATTGAGGACTGGCCGCAGGAAATTACCAACGGTACCATTATAATGATGGACAAGTTTCTGGATTACAACCTCGATCCTGTGCCCAAAAATGCCAATACCCTTTCAAGTTTTACTTACAGGATATTGCACCTCCACGATTATTCTATGGTAAAATATTCTATCAGGCATTTTGCTGATTTTTTTCGCGGATTGAAAAAAATTCGCAACCTGCTGGATGAACTTGATCTGCCGGGCAACCTGTTGTATTATGTGGAAAGGGTTTCGAAGATCATGAGCCACCAACCTTTAAAAGAACTTGCGGATACCACTGGTACAGAAATTTTTACTCCAACTCAAAATCTTCATTTCGCTTACACTCTGCGTGCAGACCATAAGCACGATGTTTTGGAACTAATCGATATTTTCAGCCGGCTTGAAGCCTGGTATTCCATGGCAAAAGCGGTAAAAGTGTACAACCTGCACTTTCCCGAATTTGTTGAACAGCAGGATCCTCTCTTTGAAGTGCAGGGATTGTTCCATGTATTGCTGCAACAGCCAACAGCCTATAACCTTGTATTAAAACCAGGAGAGAATTTTTTATTTCTGACCGGCGCGAACATGGCCGGGAAAAGTACATTGATAAAAGCAGTGGGTTCTTCGGTTTTTCTTGCACATATTGGAATGGGTGTGCCTGCGAAGCATATGCGACTTTCACTGTTCGACGGACTGCTGACAAATATTAATGTAGCCGATAATATTGCTAAAGGTGAAAGTTATTTTTTTAATGAAGTGCAGCGCATCAAGAACACGATCTACAAAATTACAGATGGGAAAAAATGGTTGGTGCTGATCGATGAACTGTTTAAAGGAACTAATGTGCAGGATGCCATGAAATGTTCGCTGGCTGTGATCCGCGGACTGATCCGGATCAAAAATTCTGTTTTTATTCTTTCCACCCATTTATACGAGATAGGGGAAGAATTAAATACGTATCCAAATATCTCTTTTAAGTATTTTGAAACGAAGGTAGAGGATGATCAGCTCGAATTTTCCTACCAGTTAAAAGATGGGATCAGTAATGACCGCATCGGATATGTAATTCTCAGGCGGGAGAAAGTGGTGGAGATGCTCGATAAACTCTAAGGAGATCGCATTTTTAAAATGATTGAATATTAAATTCATAACTATGTTGCATCCGGTAAATAAATTGTTTTCTGTTATTCTCTTATTGCTGTTTTTCTGTTGGCCGGTTTGCGCCCAGCGCCCCATTGATGTACAGCACTATCAGTATGAGATCAGTTTATCTGACCTTTCAGATGTGATCGTAGGCAAAGCCACCATCAAAATAAAATTCCTTGCACCAGCTTCCACTGTGCTGCTTGACCTGGTGGGTATGAAGGAAGAAAAGGGCATGAAAGTATTCCAGGTGAAGGAAGATGGAAAATCTGTAAAATTTGTGCACAGGCAGGATCGGCTGGAAATCAGACCGGATGCTTCAGCAATGGCAAACCAGTTACGTACTTATGAAATAGATTACATGGGTGTGCCTGAAGATGGACTGATCATCTCTTCAAACAAATACGGTGAAAGAACTTTCTTTGCTGATAACTGGCCCAATCGCGCCAGGAACTGGATTCCCTGTGTAGATGATCCGGCAGACAAAGCTTCGGTGGAGTTTATTGTAAAAGCCCCGGAACATTACAAGGTGGTTTCAAATGGAGTGCTGCTGGAAGAAAAGCCGGTCGAAGGCAAACTTAAACGCACACGATGGAAAGAATCCATTCCAATTTCAACAAAGATCATGGTCATTGGTGCGGCAAGATTTACAGAAACCAGGGTAGATAGTAATTATAAAGTGCCTGTTACTTCATGGGTATATCCGCAGGATAGCGCGAAAGGAAATTTTGATTACGAATTGGCAGATGACATTCTTCGCTATTTTGAATCGCTTATTGGCGATTATCCATATAAAAAACTGGCAAACGTTCAAAGCAAAACCATCTTTGAAGGAATGGAAAATGCCAATACCATTTTCTATGCTGAAAATTCAGTTACCGGTACCGGAAGTTCAGAAGCCCTGATCGCTCATGAAATTGCACACCAGTGGTTTGGAAATACAGTAACGGAAAAAAGTTTTACACACCTCTGGCTGAGTGAAGGTTTTGCTACTTACATGGCAAGTATGTATATGGGTCATAAATATGGGCAGGATAGTTTTATGATGCGTATGGTTGAAGAACGTGATGACGTGATCAGGTTTGTGAGCCGCTCTAACCAGCCCGTTGTTGATTCCAGCTCGGATTATATGTCATTGCTGAATGCAAACAGCTACCAGAAAGGTGCCTGGGTTCTGCACATGCTCAGGGAAGAAGTGGGTGAAGCCAATTTTATAAAGATCCTCAGGGAATTTTATTCCAGGTACAAATTCAGCAATGCCGATACAAAAGATTTCCAGTCCGTGGTAGAATTGGTGACGGGAAAAAAAATGAACTGGTTTTTTGATCAATGGCTGTATCAGCCGGGTATACCTGAATTAAAAATTGAAATGAAAGTAGATCACGAAGGCTATCACTTAAGTGTGCGGCAGCATAAATTCATTTACCATTTTCCCCTGCATATTCATCTGATCAAACCAGATGGTGAATTGATCCGGGAAAGATTTTGGATCGATAAAGAACATTTCACATTCCAAATGAAATCCTCAGGGCCGGTCAAAGTTGCCATCGATCCCCAATACCAACTACTTTATAAATCTGTTGACTGATTTTTAAACCAGCATCATTACCGGGTGCTCCATGTATTTTTTGAAGGTTTGCAAAAAAGTCGCACCTACTGCGCCGTCCACACTGCGGTGATCACAGCTTAAGGTGATCTTCATCACATTGGATACATCAAAACCTTCACCTTTTTTCACCACCACTTCTTTGATCCTTCCCACAGCCATAATAGCGCTGTCTGGTGGATTGATAATGGCGGTAAATTCCTCGATGTCCATCATGCCGAGGTTGGAAATGGTAAATGTATTTCCGGTAAATTCATTTGGCTGCAATTTTTTATTTCTTGCTTTGCCTGCCAGTTCTTTGCTTTCTGCCGCAATCTGGCTCAATGTTTTATTATCCGCAAATTTTACAACAGGCACCATCAGTCCATCCTCAATTGCTACAGCAATGCCAATATGGATATGCTGGTACTGTCGTATGTGTTCACCCATCCAGGAGGAATTCACGGCCGGGTGTTTGCGCAATGCCATGGCAGTGGCTTTTACGATCATATCATTGAAAGAGATCTTCACATCACCCAACTCATTCATTTCTGTTCTGGCCTTCATTGCATTATCCATGTTGATCTCCATGGTAAGGTAGAAGTGCGGAGCAGAAAATTTACTTTCTCCCAAACGTTTGGCAATGACCTTACGCATTTGAGAAAGGTCAAGATCTTTGTAACCTTCTTCACCGGAATAAACAGGTGCACTTTGCTGCTGCTCTTTTTGTTCTGGTTTTGCCTCCTGTGAAGGTGTAAAATTATCGACGTCATTTTTTATTATCCGGCCATTATCACCCGAGCCTTTTACCTGGGCAAGGTTGATGCCTTTGTCCCTGGCTATTTTTTTCGCCAGCGGAGAAGCTTTGATCCTTCCGTCACCTGTTTCCGCTTTTGGATTTTCCTGGGCAACTTCCTGTTTTTTGGGTTGTTCTCCTTCAGTTTCTTTTGTTTCAGTTTTGGAGGGTGCAGGTGCTCCGGCTTCTTTCGTTGCCTGAACAATGGCCTCAACATCCACTTTGCCTTCTTCTCCAATGATACAAAGGAGGTCGTTCACCTGGATCTTTTCGCCCTGTTTGGCACCCTGGTACAGCAATTTTCCGTTCTTATAGCTTTCCAGTTCCATGGTAGCCTTATCGGTTTCTATATCTGCCAGTACATCGCCTTTTTTTATTTCATCACCCACGTTTTTATGCCATCCCGCGATTACACCTTCCGTCATGGTATCACTCAGGCGTGGCATTAAGACCACTTCATCCATTTTAGAAATATCAACGGAAGTTGATTTTTCTTTAGGGGCTTCTTCCTGAGGTTTTGCTGATTGATCTTCTTTGGGTTTGGCTTCCTGCTGTTGGGGTGCAGGTTTTTCTTCGAGATGCTGGGAAATATCTTCTCCCTCATTTCCTATAATGGCCAGCAGATCGTTCACCTGGATCTTTCCGCCTTTGTCCGCTCCAAGGTGAAGAAGCGTTCCATCCTTATAGCTTTCCAGGTCCATAGTGGCCTTGTCTGTTTCTATTTCAGCAAGTATTTCTCCTTTCTTTACCGTATCGCCAACTTTTTTATGCCAGGCTGCAATTACACCTTCAGTCATGGTATCACTCAGGCGGGGCATCAAGATCACTTCGGCCATGTTCTTTCTATGATTTAGAGTGCCGAAATTAAAGCAAAAGCAGGAAACAAGACAATCTATTGGCAGCTGATGAAGCGGGGATCAATAATCCAGTTCTAGCCGCAGCCTGTCCTTTAATTCTTTTATAAGCGGATATTGTTCAATAATCTTCAGGTATTGTTCTTTTGAACTCAGGGGAATATCCGTCTGCACCTGGGTCGTTTTCGTTTCAACGAGTTTAACAATCAGTTGAAGCTGCTGGTTTTCGAGAGCAGATTTTAAAAATGCAGAAGCCTGTTTGCGTTCAAATTCCAGGAACTTATGGTTGATCCTGTTATGCGCTATCGCTTCAAATATATGTGCCTCTTTAATTACCAGTTCAGCCACCTCAAAACTTTGCCAGGCGGGGTTTTGCTGTTTTTTCAGTTCCAGAATAAATTGCTGCCAACCCTTTTTTAAAGTCACTTCAGTCAGCGGTTGATCCACCGGGATCTGCAGTCCATTTTCAATGCTGATTTTTTTCCGGATGGCATCCAGAGATCCGATCTTTTTTGTTGAAACAGGAGGTGGATCTTCTACCCTGGTTGCCTTTGTAGCCGGGACTTCTGGTGATTGAATGGCAACCGGTTCCGGTGCTTTTTTTACCGGTGGCGTTCCGGGTGATTCGATTAGGAGCCTGGTGGATTCCGCTTCCTTTTTGGGCTGCGGTTTTTGAGCCATCGGGACAATAGCCCGGAAATTGACGGTTTTTACAGCATCAATCAGTTTTATTTTACTCAAATCATTGCCAGACAGGGAGAGCTCAAGTGCCTGTTTTAAATAACAGAGTTTGATCAAAATGAGTTCTACATGTAATCTTTTGTTACGCGCCAACCGGTAACTGATCTCGGCTTCATTTAAAATATTCAGTGCGCTCACGAGGAAACCAGTATCTGTTTTTTTGGCTGTTTCCACAAAGCGCTGGCGGAAACTTTCCACTACTTCCAGCAGCCCGGCCACTCTTTCATCTTTACAAACGAGGAGGTTTCTGAGAAATTCGGCAAACCCATTTAAAACCATGTCGCCTTCAAAACCTTTCCTATCAATATCATTATACAAAAGCATGGCACCAGACAAGTCCTGGTTCAGCATGCAATCGGTGAGTTTAAAATAATAATCAGCATCCAGAATATTCAGGTGTTCGATCGTGTTGGAATAATTTACTTCACCATTGGTAAAGCTTACGATTTTATCCAGGATGCTTAAGGCATCTCTCATGCAACCTTCGCTCTTCTGGGCAATAAGCTGCAACGCCGTTTCTTCTGCATGAATCTGTTCTTTATTTGCAATGCCCTGCAGATGATCTACTGTATCCTGCAGCGTGATCCTTTTAAAATCAAAGATCTGGCAACGGCTTAAAATTGTAGGAAGGATCTTGTGCTTTTCTGTGGTAGCAAGAATGAAGATGGCATAGGGTGGGGGCTCTTCCAGCGTTTTTAAAAACGCATTGAACGCCTGAGTCGACAACATGTGTACCTCGTCGATAATATACACTTTGTATTTGCCTGCCTGTGGTGAAAACCTTACCTGTTCGGCAAGACTTCTTATATCGTCCACCGAATTATTACTGGCAGCATCCAGTTCGTGAATGTTCATGGAAGTGCCTTCATTAAAGGAACGGCAGGAATGGCATTCATTGCAGGCTTCCCCTTCTGCAGTTACATTTTCACAATTGATGGTTTTGGCAAGAATACGGGCACACGTGGTTTTTCCAACACCTCTTGGTCCGCAGAACAAAAAGGCATGGGCCAGTTGCCCGCTTTTAATTGCATTTTTTAATGTAGTGGTGATGTGGTTCTGGCCCACAACTGTATCAAATGCCTGGGGCCTGTATTTTCTTGCTGAAACAATGAATTTTTCCATAAAAAACCTGTGAACAAATGTAGCATGGTTTGGATTGAATTCCCTGTTGATAAAATGGGATTTATCCACCGGGAGGTTAGAGGTTAGTGGTTTCCTGGTACCATGCTTCACGCAGCTTATGGCTTCAACCTAGAATCCTGGCCACCTTGTCCCTTACACCCAGCTTTTACAAAATAGGATGGCGTTTAAATTCTTTTGTTCTGTCGAAAAGATAACGGTAAGTGGTGAGTTTCCTGCTCTGGTAAACATCGCCTAAACCCAGGCCCACATTGATCATTTTAGGATTAAAATCACCGATCCACTGCATTTCATAATCTAAATACTGGAATTCTTTACTTTTTACCATTTTATCGGCTTCACCAATGATAAAAGCATCCATTCCTTTTCCATGGTATTCGGGGATCACTCCAAATACAAGTCCGGTAAACTTTTTACACTCCTTAGTTTTCTTCACCCATAGAAATTTGAGTTTGTGCAGCAGGTCAAATTTTCCATTAAGGTGTTTGAACCATTGGTTCAGGTCGGGGAGATTGATAAATATAGCAATGGGCTTTTCATTGTAATAGGCAAACCACAGCAGGCGTTCATCCATCACCGGTTTCATTTTATTGAACATCAGCACAACCTGGTCTTTTTTAATCTCTTTTAAACCGCCATGTCCGGCCCATGCAGCATTATATACAGAAGCAAAATCAGCCGCAAATTTTTCAAACTGATTTTTTTTGATGTTCGTCACACTGAAAGCCGGATCTTTTGCGTACAAGGCATGTCGTTCCGCAATCTTTTCACTCAAAGGCTTTTTTGGGTCCATGCCCAGGCAGATCTGGTGATAAAAAGGTTCAAACCCGTATGCTTCCAGCAGGGCTCTATAATAAGGAGGATTATAATTCATGCAATAAAGCGGGGACTGAAAACCTTCCACTACCAAACCCCACCAACGGTCTCTTTCACCAAAATTGATCGGACCATCCATGGCTTCCATCCCCTGTTGCAACAGCCAGTGCTTTGCTACATTCAACAATAATTCAACTGCCTCCTGGTTGTTGATGCAATCAAAGAAACCCATGCCGCCAACTTTAACATCATCGCCTTTGTTGCGGTATTTAGTGTTGGTAAAGGCAGCAATGCGACCAACCAGTTCTCCATCTGCATTTTTTAAGACCCAGCGCTTAGCTTCACCAAAACGAAAGGTTTTGTTTTTTGCAGGATCAAATACATCAACCACATCTTTTTCCAGCGGTCGTATATAATTGGAGTTGCCCTGGTTTACGAGCACATTTACATGGATGAAATCCTGTTCCGAACTTTTGTTGGTTACTTCTGTTAATTGCATGCGTTTACAAACGCTGCAAATTAATTGAAAACTATAAAGTGCCTTCAAACATTTTACCTGAAAGCTTTTTGTCGTGGGAATAAATGTCGTCCCTGAAGTTCAGCCTGCCATTGTCATCCACCCAGGAAGTATAATAAGTGATCACCACTGGAACAGATTCTTTCAGTTTTACAAATTTTTCTGTTTCGGCATTCATCGCAACGTTTATTTTTTCCGGGTTCCAGTCAGGATGATCTTTTAAAAGGTAGTTGGCCATTTTTTCCGGCTCTGCCAGCCTGATACATCCATGGCTGAATGCACGCTTATCTCTTTCAAATAAGCTTTTTGAAGGTGTATCGTGGAAGTAAATATTAAAGCTGTTTGGAAATAAAAATTTCACTTTACCCAATGCATTTCCTGCACCTGGTTTTTGCCTGACCACCGGAAGCCCGCCTTCCGTGCCGGTTTGTTCCATGTTCTGGCTGGCGAAATAATCAGGATTTTTTTCCAGTGCCGGCAGGATTTCACTTTTTACAATACTTGGAGGTACATTCCAGTGAGGGCTGAATACTACCTGGTTCAAATCTCCATTGAACATCATGGTATTGTGCCCGACTTTCCCAACCACCACCACCATTTCAAATGCCTTGCTTTTGCCTTCATACATATGCAGCTTGAATTCGGGAATGTTTACAATTACCAGTTTGCCAGTTGCCTCTATTGGCATCCAGCGCATTCTTTCCAGGTTCATCATGATCTGTTCCAGTCTTTTCTCAGCGGGAACATTCATGTCTTTGATCATCTGTACGCCGATCACGCCATCTGGTTTGAGTCCAAACCTTGCCTGGTAGTTTTTTACACCATTCAGCAAAGTATCTGTAAAAAGAGCCGAAGTGTCGTTGCCAGGCATGTCGCCGGTCATGACGAGGATTTTTTTAATCAGCGGAATTCCAGGGTCCTTGTCACCAGGTTTAAGTGATTTCTTAGCAATACTGACCTTCGGCCAGCCGCCCTGCTTTACAATATTATAATAGCGTCCCATTTCCTGTTTCAATAGTTTGTAGGGTTCATTAACATCTTCAAAATATTTATTGTCGTTGTGCTTTTTATTCAGCAGTGAATCGGCTACATACAAAACATTCTGTTTTTTAAATGGAATGAATCTTTCCATTTCCTTGCGCTTCACATATCCTTTTTCATAGTTGCTCCGCATGTACATGATAAAATGTTGTGTCAGCGTCAATTCCGTGTTCAGTGCTGATTTGTCATTTTTATTAACGGAAAGATTTTCCTGGTAGATCAGGCTTTCCATTCGCTTTTGAAGTGCTTTATCTTTTAAAAGCGTATCGTTGTTATGTTGTGTAACATAATCATGCAGGTTCCAAAACCCGAGCGCCTGTTCGGTAAGTCCGTCACTGCTGAACCAGGCGAACTGGTAATTCCGGGTATTATAAAAACTGCGCATCCTTCGGGAAACAGACGCATCCAGCTTTTTTTCGGTAATAAAATTTTCCATTACCATGCTGTCAAGGAAAAGATTGGAATAAGCGTTGGATTCGTTAATGCTGTAATTTCTTTTGCTGACTTTTTTTTGTTCATCCTTTTTTTCATCATCTTCATTTCCGCCACTACCAATTTGCTGACAGGAAAAAAATGAACAAAAAAGAAGGGAGAGGTAGAAAAGGGGGTATCTCATATGGCTGAGGTGTGCAAACCTTATGCCTTTGTTGTACTGATTGTTTTTTTTAACCTATTAAGGAACTGTTGGCTAATATTGGGGAAGTTGTGGGGAATCAGCCAGACACCATGTTTAAAAATATAATTACAACAAGCTGGCGGCTTTAGTATAAAAAGAAAAATTGATTCCTGCACGGGATTTGAATCCTATATAAAAATTCAAAATGTCTAAATGTAATTTTTCCATTCAGTTTTCAGGTACTCCGGAAGCAATTTTCAATAAAGCAAAATCCGCTGTTGAAAAACAGGGTGGCAGTTTTAATGGCGATGCCCATGCTGGCAGTTTTTCTATTTCTGTTTTTGGCACCATCAGCGGGAGTTATACTGTATCCGAACAAAGCCTGGACATCAATATAGAAGATAAACCCATGATGATTCCCTGCGCTGCAATTGAAAATGCTTTAAAATCCCAGATTGGCTGATCTGCCTGCCTGTTATTATCCCTGCAAATTCTTTTTTGAATTGGGAAATTACACCGCGCCCCTTACCTTTGCAGCCTGAAAAAGGAAATTAAGGCTTAAACAAGCCATTTTTCCCTTAAATCTCTTCTTTTAAAAGCTATATATGGCAAAAGTTGGTAAGGTAAAACAAATCATTGGCGCCGTTGTGGACGTACAATTCCACGGTAGCCTTCCCGAGATCTTCAATGCATTGGAAATTAAAAGAGATAATGGCGATACCCTGGTTCTCGAGGTGCAAAATCACCTGGGAGAAGACAGTGTAAGAACCATTGCAATGGACGGAACTGAGGGTCTTATGCGTGGTGTTGATGTTGTGGATACCGGTGGGCCCATTAAAATGCCTGCAAGTGAATTGATCAAGGGTCGTTTATTTAATGTTACCGGAGATCCTATTGATGGCCTTCCACCGGTTTCAAAGGTGAACGGA
>MWWA01000298.1_pt1 | contig 13451 bp, 9 predicted proteins | sample 1047341 | NCBI WGS metagenome assembly MWWA01 (sample SAMN06349978, study PRJNA376086) | soil metagenome | isolation source: MS5-1 sample Antarctic (ecotone) soil | place: Antarctica | collected 2015-01-13
GGGCAAAGTCAAGGGGGAGGAATGAGCCTGTAATGCGAGGCCGAAATACCCTTAATTTAAGAACTTAAGAAGTAACCCTCTGTAACTACCTGATTACTAATACTAAGTACTTTCCATACTGGAAAGCGGGACTTTCCACCTTAGAAAGTTTGACTTGCCAAAAATAGTTAGTAAAAAGAAAGTGATACTTTCTTTTTTAGCTGTTATTTGGAAAGTAATTTTTACCTTTGAGGGAAATCAGATTTTCCTTTTTAGACCCATTTTGTAAAATGAAACTTTCCGATTTCGAAAAGAACAGGACCAATCCCTTTCTAGATAAGGCATTAGACGAGGTCCAAATCTCGCGCAAGTACAAGACAGCCACTCGCACTGGTGAGAGTGCAATGCTGCAAGCATTTGACCCCAACACAGGCGAGATTTTGGGCCATACCATGTTCATCCGGGAGATTGAGGTGGATGAGGAAAAATTCACTAAGCTCTATTTAAGCCAATTTGAGAGCTTTTGGGAGCTTTCTAAGCCTGCTATTAGGGTTTTTGGGTACATCATGCAGAAGATGAAGCCCAAATCGGACAAGCTGGAATTTTTCATTGATGAATGTATGGAATACACTCATTACAAAAGTATTAAGCCAATATATGCTGCTCTTGCTAGCTTGATAGAAGCCAAAATCATTGCAAGGGGCTACAATGAGAATGTGTACTTCATTAACCCCATGATAATGTTCAATGGGGACCGGGTAAGCTTTGTGCGTAGCTACGTCAAAAAGAAGAAGTTAAAGCAAGGTGACCCACAACAACTGTCAGTATTTGATGCCATTCCCCCGTTCAGCATAGGATAAGCAAAAGCACCGTTTCCGTAAACTTTGTCAGAAAATATAACTACTCACTCCAAACACATCTGCTATTGGCGCGCCGTCCTGCTTCCGCTGTGTTCTTCCCCCTGCTGATAGTGCTGGTTGGCTTGGCAGTTGGACTCGTGCTCTACGCTAATTACGATACCTATTTCAGCACAGCGGCCCGAGCGAGCACCGTAAATGGGCGGAACATCCGCCGGGTACGCATTGGCATGGACACTGCACAGGTTCACCGCATAATGGGGCCGCCAGCCTACTTTTCCCGCTTCACGTGGCCGGAACTAGAAACTGTCTACGGCTACCCACACCGTCCCGGTACCTCGGACAGTTACCAAATTACGGTCAACCGAAAGGGAAATGTGAAGGCCATTTCTATCCTAGAGGATTAAACAATACCCTCCTTTCCCTGAACGCCTGGCAGCTGGCCAGCGCCAGGTGCCGGCAGGCCACTGTAGCGCGGGGCGAGTTTAAGAAACCCGTCTACGATTCCTAGTTTACGAAATGCGTCGAGAGCATGAGTTTCGTGAACTCCTAGCGAGGGGATGAACAGGGCAAGAGTTAACCCTATCAACCCTAAAAAGCTAATCGGGGAGGTCGTTCTGAGGCGGCTAGCCGAAGTAGCACCAGCCCCGATTTTGTTAGGTATACAGGATAGGACGTGGCTGGTGCCGCTACGCTAGCCGCTTCGCACCGACCTCCCCGATTGCTTTTAGAAGTTTGTATTTTCGCCGCATGACAGTGCAGTGCCAAAAATGCGGAAAGGAGTATGAGCCTAAGCGTCGAGGGGGCAAATTCTGTTCAGTCTCGTGCCGGGTGGTGCAGCACCAGCTCGTGAAGAAGGGGCAGGCCTGGCCGAATCCACCGACCGCCAACGAAAGCTATTTAGCCGGCATTGTGGTGGCAGTGGGGCGAACAGCGAGCGAGACGTTGCAGCAGGTTGAAGGCCTGCCGGTGGAGGCTGAGCTGGCAGGGTTGCGGGCATTGGTGCAGGGATGGGCGCGGGTAGGGAACAACTCCATTATCGAGCGCATCCAGTACAATGAAGAGCAGGCAACAAAGGCTTTTCAGAGTAGAATCAATCCAATCAAAGCAAGTAAATAAGGGTATTAGCGTAAGTGATAAGCGTAAGTTTTGCCCAAAATGTACCCTGAAAAAGACTCGTTAGCGTAAGTAATTAGCGTAAATAACAGGCCTAAAACCGCGCGAGAAAAACAACGGTATAACCCACTATACCGGACTGCGTCCGGTGTGGGGCTTGCAGCCGGCCCTACGCTCCCGTAACCTCCTTTCCCCACTACCCCATGCCCTACGCCATTTGCCGAGTCGCCAAGATTAAGACCGCCCAGGCGGGCGCGGCCAAGACCGCCCACAACTACCGGCAGCGCGAAACGCCCAACGCCGACACCGAGCGCAAGCCTCTCAATCGGGAATACATCAACACGGCCGAGCGCAATTATTGGGAGCTGGCCACTGAGCGCATTCAGGAGGCCGGGGTTAAAGTCCGGCACGATTCAGTGCGCGGGGTGGAAGTGCTGCTGACCGCCAGCCCGGAGGCATTCAAGCGCCAGGCCGATGGGAGCCCGAACGACTGGCACGGCAGCCAGTGGGCCGAGGCCAATATTGCATTTTTGAAAGCCAAGTTCGGGGAGCAAAACGTGGTGAGCTGCACCTTGCACCAGGACGAGCTGACCCCGCACTTTCACGCCGTGGTCGTGCCCCTCACGGCCGACGGCCGCTTGTCGGCCAAGGACGTGTTCAACCCCAAGACCCTGCGCGCCCTGCAAACCGAGTACGCCGAGGCCATGAAGCCGTTCGGGATGGAGCGCGGGGTAGAACACAGCCGCGCCAAGCACGAAGTCATGAGGCACGTCTATGGGGCCCAGGAGCGGAGCCGAGGCGAGCTGGCCACGCTGACTAAGCCGGAGCCGGCCACACGCCTGCGCATCGAGGGGCCGAACGGGCTGGACCTGGTCAACCTCAGCAAGTGGCGGGCCGAGCAGGAGGCGCGGCTGAACGCGGAGCTGGCCCGGCAGCTCGCCGCGGCCAATGAGCGGGCCAGCAAGGCCGCTAGCATCGCGCAGGACAGCGCCAGCGCCAAAGACCGGGAAAAGACCCTTACCCGGCAGTTGGCGAGCGTAGAGGGCACGAAAACGAAGGAAATCGGCCGGCGGGAATCGTTCGAGGGGGGATTCAAGCGAGCGGCCGTGCTTGCGGCCCAGGGTGAGACGTTGCCGGCGAACGTACTGGAGTACGGCCAGCAAATTCGCTCCAGTATGCAGGCGGAAGCGGAAAAACACGTTCAGCAGGCACTAAAGGCCCCTATTCGCCAAGCCGGAGACCTAACCGAGCAACTAAAAAAGCTCTCAGGGTACACCTACCGGGAGGATGCGACCACCAAACAGGGCGAATTGCGCCACACGGCCACCGGCAGCCGGTTCGAGTTGGCTGAATTGAAGCCAGGCGGGGTGTCGATGAAGGAGGCTTACGACCACGCCGTACAGCGCACCGTGCAGCGCGACCAGGAGCGGAGCAAGGGGCAAAGTCAAGGGGGAGGAATGAGCCTGTAATGCGAGGCCGAAATACCCTTAATTTAAGAACTTAAGAAGTAACCCTCTGTAACTACCTGATTACTAATACTAAGTACTTTCCATACTGGAAAGCGGGACTTTCCACCTTAGAAAGTTTGACTTGCCAAAAATAGTTAGTAAAAAGAAAGTGATACTTTCTTTTTTAGCTGTTATTTGGAAAGTAATTTTTACCTTTGAGGGAAATCAGATTTTCCTTTTTAGACCCATTTTGTAAAATGAAACTTTCCGATTTCGAAAAGAACAGGACCAATCCCTTTCTAGATAAGGCATTAGACGAGGTCCAAATCTCGCGCAAGTACAAGACAGCCACTCGCACTGGTGAGAGTGCAATGCTGCAAGCATTTGACCCCAACACAGGCGAGATTTTGGGCCATACCATGTTCATCCGGGAGATTGAGGTGGATGAGGAAAAATTCACTAAGCTCTATTTAAGCCAATTTGAGAGCTTTTGGGAGCTTTCTAAGCCTGCTATTAGGGTTTTTGGGTACATCATGCAGAAGATGAAGCCCAAATCGGACAAGCTGGAATTTTTCATTGATGAATGTATGGAATACACTCATTACAAAAGCATTAAGCCGATATATGCTGCTCTTGCGAGCTTGATAGAGGCCAAAATCATTGCTAGGGGCTACAATGAGAATGTGTACTTCATCAACCCCATGATAATGTTCAATGGGGACCGGGTAAGCTTTGTGCGTAGCTACGTCAAAAAGAAGAAGTTAAAGCAAGGCGACCCACAACAACTGTCAGTATTTGACGCTATTCCCCCGTTCAGCATAGGATAAGCAAAGCACCGTTTTACTGAACCGAGTGAGACAGCTGCTTAGAGTACGGGCACAAAAAAAATCAAGGCCATGGGAACCAACATACCCAGCACCCAAAACAAGAAGTTAAACAGGCCGTCTTTCATCAGGCGCCAGTCCATGGACCAAAAGCTGTCCCGCGGCCGGTAGCCAAACAGGCGAACAAAGCCCCACTGCATGGCTTTGAAGATACCCAGCGACAAGAGCGGTAACTTCAGCACCCTGAAAAAATCGTTGTGGGTGTGGACGCCGGCGTGCTCCAAGACGAGGGCCACGGCAAAGAGCACGGCCCCCACCGCCGCGAGCGCCCGCAAGCGGGTCGGGTCGTCGAACCACTCACGCTTGTACATAAAAACAACCTGCACGAGCAGGCTCGGGGCGATGACGAGCACCAGCAAAGGCCCTTCCAAGGGGTGGGGTTCAAACATACGCGGCGGAGACACCGCCCTTGGACAAGGAGCCAGGAGTAGAAGAAAAGGCCAGCTCCGGAAGCAGCTAGTTTGGTGAAAAGATAGGCTCCTTTCCCTGAACCCCTCGCAGCTGGCCAACACCAGGTGCCGGCAGGCCACTGTGGCGCGGGGCGAGTTTAAGAAACCCGTCTACGATTCATAGTTTACGAAATGCGTCGAGAGCATGAGTTTCGTAAACTCCAATCACCCCTAAAAAGCTAATCGGGGAGGTCGTTCTGAGGCGGCTAGCCGAAGTAGCACCAGCCCCGATTTTGTTAGGTGTCCAGGATGGGACGTGGCTGGTGCCGCTACGCTAGCCGCTTCGCATCGACCTCCCCGATTGCTTTTAGAAGTTTGTATTTTCGCCGCATGACAGCGCAGTGCCAAAAATGCGGAAAGGACTATGAGCCCAAGCGCCGAGGGGGCAAATTCTGTTCGGTCTCGTGCCGGGTGGTGCAGCACCAGCTCGTGAAGAAGGGGCAGGCCTGGCCGATTCCACCCAACGGGGACGAGCGGTATTTGGCGGATAAATTGGTCGCGGTTGGGCGGTCGGCTACGGAAGCACTGGCCCAGGTCGAGGGGTTGCCAGCAGCCGAGGCGTTTGGTCGTTTGCGGGCGTTGGTGCAGGGTTGGGCCGGGGTAGCTAATAACTCCATCATCGAGAAGGTGCAGTACAACGAGCAGCAGGAAATGAACGCCCAGGCCACCCGAATGAAGCGCATCAAAGAGAGTAAATAAGGGTATTAGCGTAAGTGATAAGCGTAAGTTTTGCCCAATATGTACTCTGAAAAAGACCCGTTAGCGTAAGTAATAAGCGTAAATAATCGGCCCAAAACCGCGCAATAAAAACAACGGTATAACCCACTATACCGGACTGCGTCCGGTGGGGGGCTTGCAGCCGGCCCTACGCTCCCGTAAATCTCCGTTCCCCACTGCCCCATGCCCTACGCCATTTGCCGAGTCGCCAAGATTAAGACCGCCCAAGCAGGGGCGGCCAAGACCGCGCACAACTACCGGCTGCGCGAAACGCCCAACGCCGACACCGAACGCAAGCCGATGAATCACGAGTACATCAACACGGCCAAACGCAATTATTGGGAGCTGGCCACCGAGCGCATTCAGGAGGCCGGGGCCAAAGTCCGGCCGGATTCGGTGCGCGGGGTGGAGGTGTTGCTCACGGCTAGTCCCGAGGCGTTCAAGCGCCAGGCCGATGGGAGCCCGAACGACTGGCACGAGAGCAAGTGGGCCGAGGCCAATATTGCATTTTTGAAGGCCAAGTTCGGGGAACAAAACGTGGTGAGCTGTACCCTGCACCAGGACGAGCTGACCCCGCACTTTCACGCCGTGGTGGTGCCCCTCACGGCCGACGGCCGCTTGTCGGCCAAAGACCTGTTCAACCCCAAGACCCTGCGCGCCCTGCAAACCGAATACGCCGAGGCCATGAAGCCGTTCGGGATGGAGCGGGGAATCGAGCACAGCCGCGCCAAGCACGAGGTCATGCGCCACGTCTACGGGGCCCAGGAGCGGAGCCGGGGCGAGCTAGGCGAGTTGACCACGCCGGAGCCGGCGACGCGCCTGCACATCGAGGGGCCGAGCGGGCTGGACCTGGTCAACCTGAGCAAGTGGCGGGCCGACCAGGAGGCGCGGCTGAACGCGGAGCTAACCCGGCAGCTCGCCGCAGCCAACGAGCGGGCTAATAAGGCGGCTAGCATCGCGCAGGACAGCGCCGGGGCCAAAGACCGGGAAAAGACCCTGGCCCGGCAGTTGGCGAGCGTAGAGGGCACGAAAACGAAGGAAATCGGGCGCCGGGACTTGTACCAAGGGGCTTGGACCCGCGCCGCCGTGCAGGTCCTGCAGGGCGAACCCTTGCCAGAGAAAGTACTGGAGCACGCCCGTAAGGTGCGTGATGACAGGCAGGTGGAAACCGAAAAACACGTTCAGCAGGCTCTAAAGGCCCCTATTCGGCAAGCCGTGGACCTAACCGAGCAATTAAAAAAGCTCCCAGGGTACACCTACCGGGAGGACGCGGCCACCAAACAGGGAGAATTGCGCCACACGGCCACCGGCAGCCGGTTCGAGCTGGCCGAACTGAAGCCGGGCGGGGTGCCGATGAAGGAGGCGTATGACCAGGCCGTGCAGCTCACTGCACAACGCGACCAGAAGCAGAGCAAGGGGCATAGTCAAGGGCAAGGAAGGAGCATGGGAGGATAGGTGAGGCGACACTCAAAAGTCCCCCCCCAATTGCATTGGGGGGGGGTAATTATTAAGATTAAGATACGCATGTCATAAGTTGCTGATAATCAAGGGGGGTCTGCTAACCAAAGGGAGACTCTTGCTAACCAATGGTTAGCAGTCATATTGTACTTTTCTCAGAAAGTGTCTTTTGGACTGAGTCGATAAGCCTTCGCATTATTGCTACCTAATAGGCATAAAAAAAGTTAGCAATGCGTTAGCTTATCTCTAACGCATTGCTAACTTTGCTTTACCCTAACAGTTAGCTAAAAGCTGTCTTATGAAGTATGTGAAAGTAACCGAGTTCGTAGAGTACGAAACTAATCCATTCGTTGAAGAAGCTGTAAATGAACTCACTACAACAAAAAAGCGGCAGGTAATCAAGCCTCCCAAGGATAGTGATGGAGAACGTAAATTTTACGTTCTCGACCATGAGGGAAATATGGCTGCTGAGAGTATGTTTGTTAGAGAGATAGAAGTTGATAATGAGCAGTTTAACAAATTATTTATCGGGGAGTTTTTTCGCTTTTTCAGCATTACTACTCCTGGTATTCGAGTATTTGGCTATTTAATGAAGCGCCTTGGTAGAGGGGATGATAAACTCTACTTCCATATGGGAGAATGTATGGAATACACTGATTACAAGCACCGAAATCAAGTCAATACAGGGTTAGCACAGCTTTTAACAGCAGGTATTATTGCCCGTAGCGTAAGCCTAAATGTCTACTATATCAACCCTAAAGTGCTCTTTAATGGTAATCGGGTGACTTTTGCCAAGAGTTATGTTCGTAAACAGATTAAGGAAAAAGACCCTCAACAGTTGGCACTCTCATTCAGCCCAAATCTGAATCAGCTCCGCGAATTGTCGTCTAGAATTAGTAGCTCAAAGACGTAGTAATCCTCACGCTTATAAGGAGCAAATCACCTTTGTATACCACCCGAATATTTTGCTAAATGGGAAGAAATATCATCACAGATGCCCTTATTCGTGCTTTCTACTTATCAAGAGTCGAGATGCTATCCCCTGGTGATGGTCTTAGGCTACTGAACAAGGCGTATGGGGATAAAATAGGACCTCGTCTTTATAACGAGTTTGATTTAGCCGACGTACCGGGCTGGTTTTCCAGATTGGAACCTGAACACAAGAGTGTGTTTTTAACGAACCCTGTCTTTTACAATACAACACGATTAAACCATTTTCCAATGCCTACTCCTGAACAGCGCCTTGACCAATTGGAACCCGTCATTAGCGAAATGCTTGCTAAACAGGACGAAACAGCCGCCAAAGTAGAGCGGGTATCGGCCCAAGTGCGACAGCTCACAGTAGTTGTAACCAACTCACTAACCACCCAGAGCGATAACATCGAGTTTTTGCTAACTCAAACGCAGCAGTTGACAGAAGGGCAAGCTAGATTGGAACAAGGACAAACCGAACTGAAACAGCAGGTAAATCAGGGCTTTGCGCAAATTATTACGCTTATCAATGAAAGGCTAAAATGAAACAGCAAGGTGACCCAAAACCACCGTTTTCTTAGACGAGTACCCGATGAATACCTTTCTACGCGTTTCTCTTTTCTATTTGGCCCTTCTGTTACTGGAAATGGTCGTTTGCTTCGTTTGCTTGCTTTTTGTGTCGCCCTTTAAATACCAGGCGAGTATTGACTCAGCCATCCTGTGGACGTTCTGGCGGGTGCTTTTTTATGGCATCCCCTCGCTGCTCGTCTTTTGGGCGTGCTATCGTTCTAGCTCCCGGTGGCGTCCCAACCGCCGACTCTGGCTCTTTTCGGCCGTGAACGTGCTCTGCTATGTCGCACTCTCCCGAGCCAGCGAAAGCGTATGGAAGAATGTCCCCTTGCCGGCCGAAGGTGTCATGTTTGTGGTAACGTGCATTGCCCTCGTTTTTAGTCCACTGCTAATCGGGCAAATACCTTTTTTTCGACAACAGCTAGGCAGCTTACCTAACTAACAAGTGCGCTTGCTACTGGCAGGTGAGCGACGGTGCAAATGCTCCTTTCAGTAAACCCCTCGAACTGGCCAACACCAGATGCCGGCAGGCCACTGTAGCGCGGGGCGAGTTTAAGAAACCCGTCTACGATTCAAAGTTTACGAAATGGGTCGAGAGCATGAGTTTCGTAAACTCCTATCACCCCTAAAAAGCTAATCGGGGAGGTCGTTCTGAGGCGGCTAGCCGAAGTAGCACCAGCCCCGATTTTGTTAGGTATCCAGAATGGGACGTGGCTGGTGCCGCTACGCTAGCCGCTTCGCATCGACCTCCCCGATTGCTTTTAGAAGTTTGTATTTTCGCCGCATGACAGCGCAGTGCCAAAAATGCGGAAAGGACTATGAGCCCAAGCGCCGAGGGGGCAAATTCTGTTCGGTCTCGTGCCGGGTGGTGCAGCACCAGCTCGTGAAGAAGGGGCAGGCCTGGCCGATTCCACCCAACGGGGACGAGCGGTATTTGGCGGATAAATTGGTCGCGGTTGGGCGGTCGGCTACGGAAGCACTGGCCCAGGTCGAGGGGTTGCCAGCAGCCGAGGCGTTTGGTCGTTTGCGGGCGTTGGTGCAGGGTTGGGCCGGGGTAGCTAATAACTCCATCATCGAGAAGGTGCAGTACAACGAGCAGCAGGAAATGAACGCCCAGGCCACCCGAATGAAGCGCATCAAAGAGAGTAAATAAGGGTATTAGCGTAAGTGATAAGCGTAAGTTTTGCCCAATATGTACTCTGAAAAAGACCCGTTAGCGTAAGTAATAAGCGTAAATAATCGGCCCAAAACCGCGCAATAAAAACAACGGTATAACCCACTATACCGGACTGCGTCCGGTGGGGGGCTTGCAGCCGGCCCTACGCTCCCGTAAATCTCCGTTCCCCACTGCCCCATGCCCTACGCCATTTGCCGAGTCGCCAAGATTAAGACCGCCCAAGCAGGGGCGGCCAAGACCGCGCACAACTACCGGCTGCGCGAAACGCCCAACGCCGACACCGAACGCAAGCCGATGAATCACGAGTACATCAACACGGCCAAACGCAATTATTGGGAGCTGGCCACCGAGCGCATTCAGGAGGCCGGGGCCAAAGTCCGGCCGGATTCGGTGCGCGGGGTGGAGGTGTTGCTCACGGCTAGTCCCGAGGCGTTCAAGCGCCAGGCCGATGGGAGCCCGAACGACTGGCACGAGAGCAAGTGGGCCGAGGCCAATATTGCATTTTTGAAGGCCAAGTTCGGGGAACAAAACGTGGTGAGCTGTACCCTGCACCAGGACGAGCTGACCCCGCACTTTCACGCCGTGGTGGTGCCCCTCACGGCCGACGGCCGCTTGTCGGCCAAAGACCTGTTCAACCCCAAGACCCTGCGCGCCCTGCAAACCGAATACGCCGAGGCCATGAAGCCGTTCGGGATGGAGCGGGGAATCGAGCACAGCCGCGCCAAGCACGAGGTCATGCGCCACGTCTACGGGGCCCAGGAGCGGAGCCGGGGCGAGCTAGGCGAGTTGACCACGCCGGAGCCGGCGACGCGCCTGCACATCGAGGGGCCGAGCGGGCTGGACCTGGTCAACCTGAGCAAGTGGCGGGCCGACCAGGAGGCGCGGCTGAACGCGGAGCTAACCCGGCAGCTCGCCGCAGCCAACGAGCGGGCTAATAAGGCGGCTAGCATCGCGCAGGACAGCGCCGGGGCCAAAGACCGGGAAAAGACCCTGGCCCGGCAGTTGGCGAGCGTAGAGGGCACGAAAACGAAGGAAATCGGGCGCCGGGACTTGTACCAAGGGGCTTGGACCCGCGCCGCCGTGCAGGTCCTGCAGGGCGAACCCTTGCCAGAGAAAGTACTGGAGCACGCCCGTAAGGTGCGTGATGACAGGCAGGTGGAAACCGAAAAACACGTTCAGCAGGCTCTAAAGGCCCCTATTCGGCAAGCCGTGGACCTAACCGAGCAATTAAAAAAGCTCCCAGGGTACACCTACCGGGAGGACGCGGCCACCAAACAGGGAGAATTGCGCCACACGGCCACCGGCAGCCGGTTCGAGCTGGCCGAACTGAAGCCGGGCGGGGTGCCGATGAAGGAGGCGTATGACCAGGCCGTGCAGCTCACTGCACAACGCGACCAGAAGCAGAGCAAGGGGCATAGTCAAGGGCAAGGAAGGAGCATGGGAGGATAGGTGAGGCGACACTCAAAAGTCCCCCCCCAATTGCATTGGGGGGGGGTAATTATTAAGATTAAGATACGCATGTCATAAGTTGCTGATAATCAAGGGGGGTCTGCTAACCAAAGGGAGACTCTTGCTAACCAATGGTTAGCAGTCATATTGTACTTTTCTCAGAAAGTGTCTTTTGGACTGAGTCGATAAGCCTTCGCATTATTGCTACCTAATAGGCATAAAAAAAGTTAGCAATGCGTTAGCTTATCTCTAACGCATTGCTAACTTTGCTTTACCCTAACAGTTAGCTAAAAGCTGTCTTATGAAGTATGTGAAAGTAACCGAGTTCGTAGAGTACGAAACTAATCCATTCGTTGAAGAAGCTGTAAATGAACTCACTACAACAAAAAAGCGGCAGGTAATCAAGCCTCCCAAGGATAGTGATGGAGAACGTAAATTTTACGTTCTCGACCATGAGGGAAATATGGCTGCTGAGAGTATGTTTGTTAGAGAGATAGAAGTTGATAATGAGCAGTTTAACAAATTATTTATCGGGGAGTTTTTTCGCTTTTTCAGCATTACTACTCCTGGTATTCGAGTATTTGGCTATTTAATGAAGCGCCTTGGTAGAGGGGATGATAAACTCTACTTCCATATGGGAGAATGTATGGAATACACTGATTACAAGCACCGAAATCAAGTCAATACAGGGTTAGCACAGCTTTTAACAGCAGGTATTATTGCCCGTAGCGTAAGCCTAAATGTCTACTATATCAACCCTAAAGTGCTCTTTAATGGTAATCGGGTGACTTTTGCCAAGAGTTATGTTCGTAAACAGATTAAGGAAAAAGACCCTCAACAGTTGGCACTCTCATTCAGCCCAAATCTGAATCAGCTCCGCGAATTGTCGTCTAGAATTAGTAGCTCAAAGACGTAGTAATCCTCACGCTTATAAGGAGCAAATCACCTTTGTATACCACCCGAATATTTTGCTAAATGGGAAGAAATATCATCACAGATGCCCTTATTCGTGCTTTCTACTTATCAAGAGTCGAGATGCTATCCCCTGGTGATGGTCTTAGGCTACTGAACAAGGCGTATGGGGATAAAATAGGACCTCGTCTTTATAACGAGTTTGATTTAGCCGACGTACCGGGCTGGTTTTCCAGATTGGAACCTGAACACAAGAGTGTGTTTTTAACGAACCCTGTCTTTTACAATACAACACGATTAAACCATTTTCCAATGCCTACTCCTGAACAGCGCCTTGACCAATTGGAACCCGTCATTAGCGAAATGCTTGCTAAACAGGACGAAACAGCCGCCAAAGTAGAGCGGGTATCGGCCCAAGTGCGACAGCTCACAGTAGTTGTAACCAACTCACTAACCACCCAGAGCGATAACATCGAGTTTTTGCTAACTCAAACGCAGCAGTTGACAGAAGGGCAAGCTAGATTGGAACAAGGACAAACCGAACTGAAACAGCAGGTAAATCAGGGCTTTGCGCAAATTATTACGCTTATCAATGAAAGGCTAAAATGAAACAGCAAGGTGACCCAAAACCACCGTTTTCTTAGACGAGTACCCGATGAATACCTTTCTACGCGTTTCTCTTTTCTATTTGGCCCTTCTGTTACTGGAAATGGTCGTTTGCTTCGTTTGCTTGCTTTTTGTGTCGCCCTTTAAATACCAGGCGAGTATTGACTCAGCCATCCTGTGGACGTTCTGGCGGGTGCTTTTTTATGGCATCCCCTCGCTGCTCGTCTTTTGGGCGTGCTATCGTTCTAGCTCCCGGTGGCGTCCCAACCGCCGACTCTGGCTCTTTTCGGCCGTGAACGTGCTCTGCTATGTCGCACTCTCCCGAGCCAGCGAAAGCGTATGGAAGAATGTCCCCTTGCCGGCCGAAGGTGTCATGTTTGTGGTAACGTGCATTGCCCTCGTTTTTAGTCCACTGCTAATCGGGCAAATACCTTTTTTTCGACAACAGCTAGGCAGCTTACCTAACTAACAAGTGCGCTTGCTACTGGCAGGTGAGCGACGGTGCAAATGCTCCTTTCAGTAAACCCCTCGAACTGGCCAACACCAGATGCCGGCAGGCCACTGTAGCGCGGGGCGAGTTTAAGAAACCCGTCTACGATTCAAAGTTTACGAAATGGGTCGAGAGCATGAGTTTCGTAAACTCCTATCACCCCTAAAAAGCTAATCGGGGAGGTCGTTCTGAGGCGGCTAGCCGAAGTAGCACCAGCCCCGATTTTGTTAGGTATCCAGAATGGGACGTGGCTGGTGCCGCTACGCTAGCCGCTTCGCATCGACCTCCCCGATTGCTTTTAGAAGTTTGTATTTTCGCCGCATGACAGCGCAGTGCCAAAAATGCGGAAAGGACTATGAGCCCAAGC
>MWWA01000299.1_pt1 | contig 13421 bp, 9 predicted proteins | sample 1047341 | NCBI WGS metagenome assembly MWWA01 (sample SAMN06349978, study PRJNA376086) | soil metagenome | isolation source: MS5-1 sample Antarctic (ecotone) soil | place: Antarctica | collected 2015-01-13
GGGTGGTTGTGTGCGCCTTATTGCTCCTGATTTTTCCTAAGAAATCTTTAACCCTAAGGTGGAGCAATACAGCGCGAAGAACGCTTGCACAATCAGATCGCATGGAGTTGCACCTGTTTTCATTTTTTGGTGCGCTCCCTTGCGCAATCACCCGAAGGTATCTGGTAAAAACATGCTCCGCATTGATTGCGCTTGAATTTTTGCCTGCCCACCGAAGCGAAGCGCAGGAGGGGCCACCTTTTTTTTCAAGAAAAAAGGTGGAAGAGGCATTTATCATAGCGCTGCTCTCCGGCAAAGAAACTCCATTAGGTTATTGCAACTGCAAAATCTAAGGCCAGGTAGAAGTAATCATCAACAACGCCAGAACCATTGCGCGTTCCCGAACAGCAGTGATTGACTGTTGACCTTTGACCACTACCTTAACACTAATCACTTCAACAACCTATTTTCGTTTACCTGATTTCTCCTAATATGACTAAAGTTTTCACCTTACTCATTACCGTTTTACCTGTTTTTTGCCAGGCCCAGAAAGACTTTACAAAACTTGTAAATCCTTTTATTGGAACCGGTGGACACGGACATACCTACCCCGGCGCTTCCATGCCTTTTGGAATGATGCAATTGAGTCCGGATACTAGAATGGCAGATTGGGATGGCAGCAGTGGGTATCACTTCAGTGATTCGGTGATCTATGGATTTTCCCATACACATTTAAGCGGTACTGGCATACCGGATTATTGTGATATTTTATTGATGCCGTTCACTGGAAAAGTAGAATGGGACAACCAAAAATACCGGTCTCCATTTTCACATAAAAATGAAAAAGCAGCACCTGGATATTATGAAGTGCTGCTCGACAAACACAAAATTAAAGCGCAACTGACTACTTCTTACAGGAGCGGCATGCATCAATATGAATTCCCCACCGGGGAAAAAACAGGGAATGTTCTGATCGATTTAACGCACCGTGATGCAGTGCTGGATGCCTGGATTGAAAAACTATCAGATCACGAGATCAGGGGTATGAGAAGAAGCAAATCATGGGCACAGGATCAGTATGTTTTTTTTTATGCAAAATTTGAACAACCCATTAAAGATTTTGTGATTTTGGATGATGGCAAAGAATCACGATCAGCTAAAGCAAATGGCAAAAACTTAAAAGCCTTTGTATCCTTTGGTTTGCCGTCACAGCATCAAAAAATTAAAATTGGAATTTCTGCCGTCAGTGCCGAAGGTGCAAAAGCCAACCTTGAAGATGAGATCAGGGATTGGGATTTTCAGGCGCTAAAATTAAAAGCCCAAAAAGCCTGGAACAAAGAACTTTCAGCAATTGAAGTAAAAGGTGGCACACATAACCAGCAGGTAGCTTTCTATACTGCGCTTTATCATTGTATGCTTGCGCCGAATATTTTCCAGGATGTTGACAGGCAATACCGTGGCACTGATCGCAACATTCATAAAGCAGAAGGGTTTACCAATTATTCTGTTTTTTCGCTTTGGGATACTTACCGGGCTTTTCATCCGCTGATGAATATCATTAACATGAAAAGAACCACTGACTGGCTGCATACTTTTCTTGCGCAACATAAAAATGGAGGCATGTTGCCGGTTTGGGAACTTGCCGGAAATGAAACCTTTTGCATGATCGGTTATCATTCTGTTCCGGTAATACTGGATGCCTATAAAAAAGGTTTGATGCGGGGAAAGGAAAAAGAATTGCTGGAAGCCATGGTTGCTTATGCTGATTCCGACAGGTTTGGGTTAGACCATTACAGGAAGTATGGTTTCATCAGTAATGAGAAGGAACATGAATCAGTTTCAAAAACATTGGAATATGCTTACGACGACTGGTGTATTGCAGAATTTGCGCGCATTACAGGCAACCATGAAATTTACAAAAGATTCAATGAAAGAGCCCAGTATTATCAGAATCTATTTGATGCGTCCTCTAAAAATATGCGGGGAAAAATTCAGGCGCACTGGTACCATCCTTTCGACCCGGCAGAAATCAATAATTTTTTTACGGAAGCTAATTCATGGCAATACAGCTTTGCAGTTCCTCATGATGTTGATCATCTGATCAAATTGCATGGAGGCAAAACGGCTTTTGCCAAAAAACTGGATGAACTTTTTACTACAACAGCTCAAACCACCGGTCGTGAACAGGCCGATGTTACAGGCCTGATCGGTCAGTATGCTCATGGAAATGAACCCAGTCACCATAAAGCCTATCTGTTCAATTATGCCGGCATACCCTGGCGTACACAGGAAATTATAAACCAGATCAACAAATCGTTTTATTTAAATAATCCTGGAGGCCTTATCGGAAATGAAGACTGTGGACAAATGAGCGCCTGGTTTGTTTTCAGCGCCATGGGATTTTATCCTGTTTGTCCTGGAGATGGACAGTATATTTTAGGAACACCCATGTTTGATGAGGTCAAGCTCCATCTTGAAAACGGAAAGACCTTTTTAATCAGTTCTAAAAGAAATAAGCCAGGTGATTTTTATGTTGCTTCAACCCGCTTGAATGGAAAAAATCATACAAAATCATTTATCAGTTATGAAGATGTGTCCAACGGCGGTGTCCTGAATTTTACATTGAACAACAAAAGATCAAATAACTGGGGAACGAAAGAAAATGATCATCCCACATCGCCACTGCAGGGTGAGCGGATCACAGCAGTTCCGCATTTTTTAAATCAATCAGTAAAATTTCGTGACAGCACCCAGGTAGCACTGTCTGCGCTGGATGAAACTGCTGATATTTTTTACAGGATCAGGAATGCAGACTTTAAAAAATACACACATCCTTTTTCTGTTTCTGGTTCGGTTACGGTTGAAGCCTATGCACAAAAAAATGATAAGAAGAGCAAAACAGTAGATCAGTATTTTCATTTGATCCCTAACAACTATCAAATAGATGTATTGAGTGATGTACATCCCATGTACACGGCTGGTGGGCCAGATGCCCTGGTTGATGGTTTGCAGGGAACGATCAATTGGCGTACTGGTGAATGGCAGAGCTATTTTGATGATGATTTTTTAGCCTTTATCGACCTGCGGTCAGTTAAAGACCTGAATTTTCTTGGCATTCATGTTTTGCAGGATGTGAGTCCCTGGATCATTTATCCCAGAGAAGTAATTTTTTATATAAGCTCAGATGGAGAAAATTTTGAATTGGGCGGTCGTGCGGGGCATTCAGAAGCCACCACAATTGAAAATAAAAATACCATGATCCTGGGCCTGGAGTTGAAAAAGAAAGCAAGATTTATTCTTGTGCATGCAAAAAATGGAGGAAAGCTACCCGAATGGCATGAAAGCCGGGGCAATGGAAGCCATTTGTTTATAGATGAGATCATTATAAAATGAATCGGCTTGTTAAAAAAATTTTATGGAGGAAAAATGAGGCAATAATCTTCGGAAATCCTTCGTAATATTACATTCATCAGAAAATCACGAATAATTTTATCTAACTATAAAATCCAGAAGATGTTAAAAAAGCTGTTATCATTATTGTTGGGAACGAACAGACCTAAGCCAGCTTATGCCTATGTGCCCAAACAACAAAACACCAGAGTACCTCAAAAAGGAAGAAACTGATTTTATTTCTTATAAAAAAACCCCGCTTTTAGCGGGGTTTTTTGTTTTATGCGATCGTAATAGATTTATCGAGGTAAACATCCTGCAGGGCGTTCAGCATCTTCACTCCATCAGCGAATGGCCGCTGGAAAGCTTTTCTGCCAAGGATCAATCCCATACCACCTGCACGTTTGTTAATTACCGCAGTGGAAAGGGCATCAATAAGGTCACTTTCCCCTTTACTTTCCCCTCCACTGTTGATCAATCCCACACGGCCATTATAGCAATTCAGCACCTGGTAACGCGTAAGGTCGATCGGGTGATCAGAAGTAAGCTTATCATAAACCAATTTATGGGTTTTTCCATGTTTGGTGGCGTTGTAGCCTCCATTATTCGTTGGCAGTTTCTGCTTAATAATATCAGCCTGTAAAGTCACGCCAAGATGATTTGCCTGGCCCGTCATATCAGCCGAAGTATGGTAATCAACGCCATCCACTTTAAAGGAATTATTTCTGAGATAGCACCATAAAATGGTTGTCATACCCAGCTCATGTGCATACTGGAAAGCTTCTGCTACTTCTTTTAACTGGCGTGCACTTTCTGCACTGCCCCAGTAAATGGTGGCGCCAACAGCTACCGCACCCATATCCCATGCGTTTTTCACAGTGCCAAACATGGTCTGGTCAAACTTGTTAGGCATGCTGAGAAATTCATTATGGTTGATTTTTACAATAAAAGGGATCTTGTGGGCATATTTCCTGCTCATGATCCCTAGTACGCCAAAAGTAGAAGCCACACCATTACAACCACCTTCAATAGCAAGTTTAATGATGCTTTCCGGGTCGAAATAAATCGGATTGGGTGCAAATGAAGCACCGGCACTGTGTTCAATTCCCTGGTCAACCGGAAAAATGCTGCAATAGCCGGTTCCTGCAAGACGCCCACTATTTAATAGGGTTTGTAAGCTGCGCAGGACCTGGTTGCTCCGGTTGCTGTTGATCCAGCTTTCATCCACGTGGTTGGGAGAAGGAAGGTGCAAGCTGGACTTATCAACTGTTTTACAGGTATGGTTTAAAAGGTAATCGGCTTTGTCGCCTAGAAGCTCTGCAATTTTATTTGCCATAAACTTTATTTTGAAGTGCGGCAAAGATAATATCCAATGTGAAACGGTGGCAACTTGTTCTAATGATAATAGCAATCAGTCAATTATCTTTCCCAGGTTGCGCTGGATCCTTGATAAATGGGGCTTCAGGGCATGCCTCAGCGTTTGTTTCACCAAAGATCCCATTGATTTACAACGTTTGAATGCAGTAGTTTGATAGTATTCCGATATTTCATGCCGAAGCTGATTGCGTTTATCATCAGTGGATATTATATCTTCAGACATGATGTTCAGCAAATCCATGACCCGGTAGCGCGATGCAGCCATGCGATAAGCGATGAGTGTGCGCTCTTCTGCCTGGTATTGTTCTATAGATTCCTGGTTGAGGTATTTGAGACTGAGTTCAACGAGTGGACGATTTTCTTTAAAGAATTGCGGCAGGTATAGGTTACGTCGGCCTTCATAGGATTGCTGGTCAAAATCAATCGCCCTGATGCGGTACTGGTAGTCTTCAACGTCAGGGGTTACATTCACTACAAAATTATAGCTGCGCATATCGCCTAATAACCTGATGAAACATCTTTCATTGAACTTCACGAATTCCTTTGCCAGCCGGATCTTGTTTGTTTCCGGCTTTTCAAGATAATCGCGAATAAAAACATCACCTGGCAGCCCTGGTATATGTTCTTCAACAAGGGAATCTTTACCTGTATAAAAAATGATCCTGTTGGGCGAAAGAATATGTTCCAGTTCAAGTCCATACACTCTTGACGCATCTTCCTTTTTTATATAATAATGATCGTAGTTGTCGTTGAACCTGTTGACGATCCTGATACGGAAAGGATTTGAATTTCCAAAAGCGCAATAGTCAATTCTAGCTACATCCAGGTGTTTGGTAAAGCTGTTGTCGCCTTCCGTTTTTAAAAGTGCATACACCTGTATCAATCCTTCCTTGATAAATTCCCAGTCACGCATATCATAAAGGGCTTTTTCCCAATAAGTATCATTCCCTTCTTTATCCTTAAGTGGAACGGAATAAGTAATGTTGAGCAGGTCGTTGTAAGTTACAGGCAACTGAACTTCCCTTCCATGAATTTTTAAATAATTCCTGAGTTTTTTATTGACGGGGAAAAATGGTTTTTTGCGTGATGGCTTAACGGGTTCCTGCATATTTAAAATTAAGATAAAGCTCCAATTCGGTTCTTCAATTCAGTGAAATAAGAAGGAGCATGCATCAGGCGGCTCCCATACCAGCTGAATAGCTCGCCATCTACCAATTCAATACGTGTATGTGGTAATTTAATTTTTAATTCATGGATATGCTTATCGCCGAAAGGGTAGGGCTCTGAAGAAAGAAATATCAAAGGGCAATGAACCAGTTCTTCAACCTGAATTTCCGGATAACGTTGAAGATGTTTGAACACATTATTAAATCCTGCTCTTTCCAGCATGTCGTTAATAAAGCAGTCGCCTCCTACAGTCATATAAGGATCTTTCCAGATCAGGTAACAGCAATCCTGGCGATCTGTTTTATGATTAGGTTTTTCCAGAGGTTCAAAACCATCTAGTATTTTTCTGATCAATTCTGATGCTTTGGTTTCTTTATCACAGATCTTCCCAATCATCCCGATCATCTCCAGGGCCTGTGTAAGATTTTGAATATCACTGACCCAGACCGGAAATGTTTTTGCAATATTTTCAACCTGTGCTTTTTCGTTTTCTTCTTTGTTTGCAATCACCAGGTTCGGTTCTAGGGATTTGATCTTTTCAATATCTATTTGTTTGGTTCCTCCGATTCTTATTTTGTTGCGAAACCATTGCCTGGGATGAATGCAAAATTTCGTTATGCCAATCACTTCCTTTTCAAGCCCGAGCTCAAAAAGCAATTCAGTTTGTGATGGAACAAGTGAAATGATTCTTTGCGGTGGAAGGTCCAGATGTATGGTGTTGCCTGTCTGGTCGGTAAATTGAGGCATACACGAAGTTAGAAGGGAAGCAGAATATAAAGAGAAATAAAAAAGAATTTCTGTTCATCCATCATCGGCCCCCTGCCTTTTACAGGCAGGAGGTTAATGGAATTCCTTCCAGTTTTCATTGGATTGGAATGGTGAAGGTTAAAAGGTTTCGACGGACGGCTTTAATAGTTATTGGACTTCTGGCTTTCTAAGATCTGGATTGGACGGCTTTCAATGGATCTGGATCACTGGCTTTTTCAAAGTTCTTCAAAAAGAAGAAGTTGATTGATATTGGATGTGATCACTTGGTTTTTCTAAAGGATTGGATCAATGTTGTTCTGGACGATTAGGTACAGATAGTTTTGGCTTTTCGATCAGGTATTGGAATCAATCAACTTCTGACACAAAACTAAGACCGGCAGGGGGTTTAAGCAATTGGATAAATGCCCTATTTTTCAATTATGGTATTTACTGGAGCACCCGTATATCTGCTGCTTTTGCGCGGGTAAATCCACGTTGGAAGACATGGGACTATTACGAGTAACGACCTTATTATGCGCCTCGCAATTTTACAGGAAGCTTTACTGTAATAGATTCTATGCATAAAAAATTACCCGGAATGCATCCGGGTAATTGTAAAAATTCAATCATATATATACACTAATGATAAATACTTAGTGCTTAAAACAGGCTATGCCAGCGCCTGGATCACGTCATATTTTGTGACTATATGGAAATTGCCGCTTTCGTCTTTTGACAGCACTGCGCCATTTTCCTTATTGATCAGGGTTCCCAGTTTTTCAACAGGCGTATCATAAGCAACTACAGGATAAGATTTTTCCATCACGCTTTCAATTTTTTCCACCTTAATATCCGGGTTGCTGAATACTTTCTGAAACAGTCCGTTTTCACTAATGGCACCAAGCATTTCACCTTCATGATTCACTACAGGTATGTGTTCAATATCATATTTCTTCATCAGTTCCACTGCATCTGAAACAGATTGAGCTGGTTCTATGGTGATCAGTTTTTGTTTGCCTCTGGCATTCACTACATCACGGAATGATTTTACATCAAAAAAACCACGCTCTGCCATCCATTGGTCGTTATAAACTTTGTTTACATAACGGCTACCATGATCATGAAGAATCGCAACCACCACATCACCTTTTTTCAACTTATCTTTTAATTGTAATAAACCCGTAATACAACTGCCTGCACTGTACCCGCAAAAAATGGCTTCTTCTTTTGCAAGCCTGCGTGTCATCACCGCACCATCTTTATCTGTTACCTGTTCAAAATGGTCGATCACGCTCATGTCATAATTTTTGGGAATGAAATCTTCTCCAAAACCCTCAGAAATATAAGGATGCACTTCGCCCATATCTATTTCCCCAGTGCGAAAATATTTTGTAAGCAAAGAACCATAAACATCAATGGCCCAGATCTGTATATCAGGATTTTTTTCTTTAAGATATTGCGCAGTTCCGGTAACAGTACCACCGGTGCCTGCAGTCACCACCAGGTGGGTGATCCTGCCTTCTGTTTGTTCCCAAATTTCAGGACCGGTCGTTTCATAATGTGCCTGCCTGTTTGCCAGGTTATCATACTGGTTCATTAAAAACGCATTGGGTATTTCTTTTTCCAGCCGGGCTGCAACAGAATAATAACTACGCGGATCTTCTGGTTCTACATTGGTAGGACAAACGATCACTTCTGCACCCAGTGCACGCAGGATGTCAACTTTGGAAGCGGATTGTTTGTCTGTAGTGCTGAAAATACATTTGTATCCTTTTACTACTGCAGCCATCGCCAGTCCCATACCCGTATTTCCGGAAGTGCATTCTATAATGGTTCCACCGGGTTTTAATTTTCCTTCTGCTTCCGCAACTTCCACCATTTTTACAGCCATTCGGTCTTTGATGGAATTCCCGGGATTAAAATATTCTACCTTGGCAAATACTTCACAGGGCAGTTCCCTGGTAAGGCGGTTCAGGCGTACCAGTGGTGTGTTTCCAATGGTTTCAAGTATATTATTTTTTACATTCATGCAATCGCTGTTAGGCCGCAAAAATAATGGAAACCAGAGCACATCGCTCAGTGGTCGGAGCTAATTCATTGATTGACCTTAGATTTGTGTGAAAAGATTGCTATGGCTACGGGTATAGTTCAGAAATACGATGCAGTAAAATATAAAACGCCCACCGGAACCGTTCTGAATTGTAAGGGATGGGTGCAGGAAGCAGCTTTACGCATGCTCCTCAACAATCTTGATCCCGAAGTAGCCGAAAGACCAGATGACCTGATTGTATATGGTGGACGAGGAAAAGCTGCAAGAAATTTTGAAGCGCTTGATAAGATCATCGCAGGTTTAAAAATCCTGGAGAATGATGAATCCCTTTTAATACAAAGCGGTAAGCCTGTTGGCATTTTAAAAACACATAAAGATGCACCCCGTGTGCTGATTTCCAATTCACAACTGGTACCCAACTGGGCCAACTGGAAACATTTTGAGGAGTTGGAAAAGAAAGGATTGATGATGTATGGCCAGATGACTGCAGGCAGCTGGATCTATATCGGTTCACAGGGAATTGTGCAGGGTACCTATGAAACTTATGCCGCTGCTGCTGCAAAACATTTTGGCGGTTCATTGAAAGGAACTTTAAATGTAACCGCAGGTTTGGGAGGAATGGGAGGCGCTCAGCCTCTTGCCATTACCATGAACGATGGCGTTGCACTGGTGGCGGAAGTGGAAGAATGGCGTATGGATAAAAGGCTGGAAACAAAATACCTCGATGAAAAATTTAAAGATATTGATGATGCAATCGATCGTGCAATAGAAGCAAAGAAAAACGGAAGCGCTGTTTCCATCGGCGTTTTGTGCAATGCCGTTCATTTGCTGGAAAGACTGATTGATAGAAATATAATTCCTGATACACTTACCGACCAGACGTCTGCACACGATCCGCTGATCGGTTACTGGCCTCATGAGATCTCGTATGAACAAGCAAAGATCCTTAGAGAACAGAACCCCGATCAATATACCGCCTATGCTTATGCGAGTATGAAAAAACATGTGGAGCTGATGCTGGAACTGCAAAAAAAAGGTGCCATAACTTTTGATTATGGCAACAACATCCGGGCAAGAGCGAAAGAACATGGACTCAAAAATGCTTTTGATTTCCCTGGATTTGTTCCTGCTTATATCCGTCCGCTTTTCTGTGAAGGAAAAGGCCCGTTCAGGTGGGCCGCCCTGAGTGGAGACCCTGCCGATATTTCCGTAACCGATGATTTGATCGCTTCGATGTTCCCTGAAAACCAGTCGCTTCAACGCTGGCTTAAACTCGCAAAAGAAAGGATCGCTTTCCAGGGATTGCCAGCGCGTATCTGCTGGCTTGGACAGGGAGAGCGGGAAAAAGCAGGGCTTGCATTTAATGAACTGGTGCGTACTGGAAAAGTAAAAGCCCCTATTGTGATTGGCCGCGATCACCTGGATACAGGGTCTGTTGCTTCGCCAAACAGGGAAACTGAAGCCATGCTTGATGGGAGTGATGCAGTTGCCGACTGGCCAATATTAAATGCACTTGTAAATACAGCTGGAGGCGCAAGCTGGGTGAGTTTGCACCATGGCGGCGGAGTAGGTATGGGGTATTCCATCCATGCGGGGATGGTGATCGTTGCTGATGGTACAGCCGATGCCGAACTACGGTTAAAAAGAGTTTTAAGAAATGATCCCGGGATAGGTGTGATCCGGCATGCGGATGCAGGTTATGAGATCGCAGAACAAACTGCAAATGCACATGGATTAAATAGGATCAATGATCTATAAATAGCTAATTCATTTAAAACCAGTGTTTTCAATATAAGTCTCTTGTATCAGAACCTTTTTTCTGGTATTTTGCTGCTCAATATCTTAAACTTTCAGGAATTGCTTTGGTCTAGAGCATCTGAATTCGAAAAACTAAAAACTTTATTATGAAAAAATTTATGCTTCGCGCCCCCTTCTATTTTATTGCACTCTTCATTTCAATTAGTTCCTGTAAAAAAGACAATACGGACCCGGTAATTAATCCGGATCAGGATGAACAGGTGGTTCATACCCAGGACCAGGCCACTGTCTCCAACGACCTTGATGCGCTCTCCAATGACCTCAATGTTGCTATTGAATCCAATTTTTCTTTTAGCGGGAGGTTTCAGCAAACCAACAGCATTTGTGGTGCAACAGCCGTTTCTGATACTACGGGAAATACAAAAACAATTACCATTACTTACAATGGTAATAATTGTGCAAACACACATCACAGATCGGGCACTATCGTATTGTCCATGCCTTCAGGAGTAAGGTGGAAAAATCCAGGCGCTGTGCTTACCGTTAATTACAATAATTTAAAGATCACAAGGCTGGTTGATAATAAATGGATCAAGATCAATGGTACGCACACCCATACAAATGTTACAGGCGGGTTGATTGTAAACCTGGCCACGCTTAATGAGATCATTCATACGATCAGCAGTAATAATATGACCATTGCATTTGCAGACAGTACCCAACGCAGCTGGAATGTCGCGCGCAAAAGAATTTATAATTATAACAACGGGATTGTGATCAGAACCACTGGCACGCATACGATCAATAATCATACAGGTGTTGCAGAATGGGGTACTGACCGTTTCGGACATCCCTTTCTTACAAAAATTTCACATCCGCTTACCATCAGGCAGGATTGTAACTTCAGGCTTACCAGCGGACAGGTGAAACACTATAGGCCTGTAGGTGAAGCTGTAGTAACTTTCGGACTGAATAGTTCGGGCCAACCAACCAGTTGTCCGGGTGCTGCTCCGTTTTATTACAAGGTTGAGTGGACGGGACCAAATGGCATAACGCATTCTGTAATTCATCCTTATTAAAAAAAGATCCGCGTTTACCGCGGATTTTTTTTGCTTTTTAAAATCTTGTTTACCCGGTGGCTTTTGATGAATTAAATTTTCTGCGTTTTAGTTTTTTTCATGTTGGCTTGTTAATGTAAAAATAATTCTAACTAAGCCCGCGGTCTGAATTTTTTAGGGTGTAAAATCAGGTCCGGAATTTGCGCATTAATTCAAACTTTCGTAATACTGCTTTTCAATAAGAGAGAAAGTAAAAAGGTTCGGCTTACGGTATTTAAAAAAACGTAAGCCGAACCTGTAAGGGTAAATCTATTTACTGGCTAATTGAAATATTTTAGTTTCTTCTCCAGCATATACCAGGTTAAAAGGAAGACTGCAGCCAAGCTAAGAAGTTGCATAACTACTGAAACTACTAAAGCCGGAGTTTCGGTAGCGTTATCTTTCTGCGTGACAATCTGATTGTTGTCACTATTATATCCTATTTCCTTTTTAGCTTCCTTACCTGAAATGAAATTAAAGGTTTCTAAGAAAGTAAAAAGCAAAGCAAAGTATGCAGTAAATACAAGAGGCAGGTAATCCGAAAAAATAATAACTACTGCCAGCAATCCTTTAATAACGGTCTGAATGGTATTTCTAGGTGTTTTCATAATTTAAAATAATGCGGCGCCCGCTAAACAAAATCCAAAGGTAATAGCTGCGCCAGCGGCATTAGCATGCATCAATGTCGCCATAGCAGATTTTGTAACATTCAATATGCCTCCCCAACCTAGGTTGTGCCCAGTTATAACACCAAATAGTGACCTAATTGTAGACCATCCATTTCCTAACGCTCCACCAAGAGAACCAACGGCACATTCTACAACTTCGCCCCATGATAATCCATTTTCTATAATCACAGGGTCTGTACTTACTCTAACCAATATATTTTCAAATGTTTGAACTAGAGGATTAGTTGGATTAGCTAGTCTAAATGTTTCGGTTTTAATGGTATCTTTTATATCGTTGATAACCCATAATTGATCTTGTAAATCAAGCCTTGCAAAAATAGGATTTTCGTCAAGTAATTGAAGCCAAGCGGCAAAAACTTCTGCCTGCTTAGTTAATACTACAGAAGTGTCAACTCCCAGGTTGTCATAGAACTCAATAACATCTTTAAAACTAGGAGATGAATCCATTAATTCATGATGTTCTGCAATCGCACCAGAACCACCTTCTACACCAAGGATCTGGTGAATGTCTACGGAATTGTTAACTGCTTTTTCCATAACAAGGGCAAAGGTGGAATCCCATAAAAATGTTGAAGCAATTGCAGAGAGATCAACACTGGATTCAACACTAAGCGATGATTCTAAAGAACTTTCTAAATGGTTATCAGTCCCTTTCTTACAAGCTGCTAACAAACAAACTGCGAGAAAAAATACTACTAACTTTTTCACTGAGAATGGTTTTAAATGTTTAAAAAAAATGAGGCGGCAAGATTCTTTAATAAATTAATATTTACAAAACAGAAGTGAAATTCATATATAATTAAATTATAAATACTTAATATAACATATATAAAATCTATTATTTTCTTTGTTTTTTGTAAAAAAATGACATGTCCTTGCTTTGGGAGGAAAACATTCACCAAGTATTACGGAAACTATCGTAGACTGCCTTCCTAAAACATTATATATTATGGAAGTATGGATGCAAAAGTATCCCTACGTCTAACTACTCTTGATTTGACCGCACCTTGCTAATATATTTACTCATCATCAAGACTTTTCATGGAGCCCTTAAATCACCCATTTCGCAGAGATTATGAGGTGGATGCTTTTATCTTTATTAATGGTCCGCGCACGCCTGTAAAGCTGCTTGTGTGGGAACATGATGGATTTACCATTGTCTACCAC
>MWWA01000300.1_pt1 | contig 13417 bp, 10 predicted proteins | sample 1047341 | NCBI WGS metagenome assembly MWWA01 (sample SAMN06349978, study PRJNA376086) | soil metagenome | isolation source: MS5-1 sample Antarctic (ecotone) soil | place: Antarctica | collected 2015-01-13
AACCGCACCAATACCATTGAATGATTGCGCAAGATTTAAACGTCTTGCAGCAGCTTCTGGGTCTCCTAATTTGGTAATATAAGGGTTGGCTATCGTTTCTAAAAAAGTAGCACCGGCAGCCATGATAAATAAGGCGACCAGGAAAAAATCATAACTACGGGCAGTCGCTGCCGGCACAAACAAAAAAGCCCCGATGCAATAAAGCAGCAGGCCAAAAATAATCCCTTTTTTATACCCAAACCTATACATAAACCAACCGGCAGGTATTGCTACCAGAAAATAACCTAGATAAACCGAGGAATCAATTAAGGCACTTTGCGTATCCGAAAGTGAGCATGCCTTTTTTAAATGTGGTATCAGGATGGGGTTGATGTTGTGCAAAAAAGCCCATAAAAAGAAGAGGCTGGTTACCATGATAAATGGAACAACGTAGGTTTGTTTTTTTTTCATAAAGCAATTATCTACTTTAAATTTTGGTAAATTTCTTTACATGCTGTTTCGATATTCCTAATGCATCGATGCCTAACTCCACCACATCTCCGGGCTTTAAATATACCGGCGGTTTGAGGCCTAACCCTACACCCGCAGGGGTGCCGGTTGAAATAATATCACCAGGCAGCAACGTCATAAAACGACTGACGTAAGACACTAAAAATGGAATATTAAAAATCAGGTTCGCAGTGCTGCCACGCTGCATCATGGTTCCATTAACCGAAAGCCAGAGTTGCAGGTTATGAACATCAGCGATTTCATCTTTGGTAGCCATGAATGGACCAAGGGGTGCAAAAGTATCGCAGCCCTTTCCTTTATCCCATGTACCACCCATTTCTAATTGAAAGGCCCTTTCACTTACATCATTATGCACACAGTAACCTGCTACATGGTTCATTGCATCCACTTCTTCAACATAAGAAGCTTTTTTTTCAATCACTATTGCTAATTCAACTTCCCAGTCTGTTTTTTGGGAATCTCGTGGAATGACAATGTCATCATAAGGCCCTACAATAGCTGTGGTTGATTTCAAAAATATTACTGGTTCTGTTGGCGGAACCGCTCCCGTCTCCTTAGCATGGTCGCTATAGTTTAACCCGATGCAAACAATTTTGGAAGGCTTGTGAATAGGGCATCCTATGCGAACACTTTCAATTTCTGGCAACTGCTTTTCTTTACTAATGGCATCTAAAAGCATTAATCCATCACTACAAAAAAAATCTTCATTGTAATCATCAATAAATGAAGACACATCAAAATACTTTTCATTGATAAGCAAACCAGGCTTTTCTTTTCCAAAATCGCCGAACCTAATTAATTTCATACTCGCTGCTATTTAGTTGTTAAGATTAATAAATCCACCGTCTATAGGATAATCGCAACCTGTTATAAATGCTGCTTCTTCGCTGCATAAAAACAACGCTAAGGTTGCCACCTCTTCAGGTGTTCCCATTCTGCCTATGGGTTGCGACTGTGACAATTTCTGAAACATCTCTTCTTCTTTACCGGGATAATTTTTGGCGATGAAGCCATCTACAAAAGGCGTGTGTATTCTTGCTGGCGAAATGGTATTACACCGGATGCCGTGATGGATGTAATCTTTGGCAACCGATAAACTCATGGCATGTACCGCACCTTTGCTCATACTGTAAGCAAAGCGGTCTTTAATGCCTACAGACGCCACAATAGAAGACATGTTTAAAATGACACCCTTGCCTTTTACTTTCATCTGGGGAAGCGTTGCATACATACAGTTATACGCTCCCCGTACATTCACATTAAAAATCCGTTCGAAATCAGTTTCCGAAGTTTGTTCCAGCGTTCCTACATGAGCAATACCTGCATTGTTAATTAGAATATCAACAACCCCTATTTTATCAAAAGCATGAACGACTTCTTTCTGCTGGCTTACATCACAAGAAATGGCAAAAGCTTTTCCTCCATCTGCTTCAATTTGCGCTATTACTTTGCTGGCCGCATCTGCATTGAGCTCAATGATGTGAACAATAGCACCTTGCCTGGCAAATAACAGCGAAATAGCTTTTCCAATTCCACTACCACCCCCGGTAACTACAACAGATTTATTTTGTAAAGAAAACATAGTAATTTTTTTATAGACTCACGCCCCGTTTCCAGGGAATAAAATCGTCTTGATTTAATTGAACGGCCTTAGGAACAATTTCACCGCTGGCAGTTTTGATAACGTACTCAAGAATCTCTTCTCCCATTTCCTCAATAGATTTTTTTCCTTCAATAATAGCACCGGTATCAATGTCAATGATGTCACTCATCTTAACTGCAAGTGCGGTATTAGTAGATAACTTTATAACAGGGCAAATAGGATTGCCAGTAGGTGTACCAAGGCCGGTGGTAAACAAAATCAAGGTTGCACCACTTGCGGTTTTGCCGGTAGTAGCTTCTACATCGTTGCCGGGAGTACAAACAAGGCTAAGGCCTTTTTTAGTTGCTGGTTCAGCGTAATCCAATACATCAGTTACGGGAGATAAACCACCCTTACGTGCAGCACCCATGCTTTTTATTGCATCCGTTATAAGTCCATCCTCAATATTTCCAGGAGATGGGTTCATGTGAAAACCGGAACCTACAGCATGGGCCAATTCATTATACTCTGTCATTAACCTTATAAATTTCTTTGCGGTCATTTCATCTACGCATCTGTCTATTAAATCCTGTTCTGCACCGCATAATTCAGGAAACTCCGCTAATAAAACGCTCCCTTCTAAAGCCACAATTAAATCAGCACAGTATCCAACAGCGGGGTTAGCGGATATACCGCTAAATCCGTCACTTCCGCCGCACTTTACACCTATACAAAGCTTGCTTAACGGGGCTTCGGTTCTTTCTGTTTTGTTTGCTTCTATCAGATGCAAAAAAGTATTGTGTATAGCATTCTTAATCAGATGCTTTTCGCTTTTACTTCCCTGCTGCTCATATATCAATAATGGTTTACTAAAACAAGGATTACGATCTTTTAAATAAGTAACAAAATCTTTCACTTGCAGGTGTTGGCAACCAAGGCTCAATACCGTAACACCAGCAACATTTGGATGGTCCGCATAAGAAGCTAATAATTTGCCTAAGGAAACCGCATCCTGGCGTGTGCCCCCACATCCCATCGTATGATTAAGAAACTTAACCCCATCAATATTTTTAAAGAGGCGGTTACTTTTTTCAACAGAAGGACTGGGGGACAAATCTAAAGTGCCAACATCTTCACCGGCATTATATGACTTAACCAGTTCTTTTGTAAAAGATTTGTATTCCTGCGACACAGAATAGCCCAGTTCGTTTTGCAAAGCCTCTTTTATAATATCAAGATTACGATTCTCACAAAAAACCATGGGTATAAAAAGCCAATAGTTGGCGGTACCCACCTTACCATCATCCCGGTGATAACCCTTAAATGTGCGGTCCTTAAATTTGGAAATATCAGGTGGGCTCCATTCGAAATTAGCAGGCCTGTAAGAAAACGGATCTGCGGCGTGTTTTGTATTATTCACCGTCATTTTGGAACCTACTTTTACCGGCTCCTGAATTACACCAACCGTGGCTCCGTACATTTTTACCGCATCGCCCTTGTTCAGGTTTTTAGTAAAAACTTTGTGCTTGCCCCGGATATTTTCAAGAATCTTAATTGAATCATTCGCATCAATAACTGTTTCCCCTTCAATCAGATCTTGCAAGGCTACCAATACATTATCATCAAAATGAATCCTTAGAAGTTTTTTGCTCATATAATTAAGTTATCGTTGATTCTCCTACATCACTACATGCCTGGGTTGAAGCAAAACTGCTGTTTACTTTTAAAGAGTGTGTCAAGGAATTTTTTCATGTCGACTTATTTTTTTTCTAGTGTTGGGTTAAGTTTGATTTGGCAATTGTGAATATTTACTGTTGACCATTGACAAGTAGAACCGTCATATTTTTTATAACATAGCACTGGTTTGTTTGTAACGGTTTGCAGCCAGGCCTCTCACAGCCGGCTCTGCAATAAAAACATGCCCGCTGGCTGGATGCTTTTTTAATTCATTGCCAGATAAATCGATACTGGCTGTGGTGATAAAAAGCTGATCTAAATTTTTTCCACCAAATACACAAGACGAAACCTGTGATACGGGCAACTCAATCCTTGATAACAATTCACCCGTTTCAGGATTCCAACGGGCCACGCAATAACCACCCCAATGTGCTACCCAAAGCATCCCTTCTTCATCTATACACATCCCGTCTGGCATGCCCATCGGTTCAGGAACTATTACCACCGTTCGTTCAAACACAATGGTACCTGCAGCAGCATCAAATAAATAAGCATCAATTCTTCTTTGTGGGCTGTCAATAAAATATAAGCATGTATCATCCTCCGACCAGGCCAACCCGTTAGGTATGGTGAGTGAATCAAGTTGCTTTGTTGTACTTTTTCCATCTACACAATATAGTGCTCCCCTACTTTGTGTAGCCTGCACATCCATAGTACCAAGCCAAAGCCTTCCTTTACTATCACACTTTCCATCGTTAGCCCGGTTGTTGGCAATGTCTTTTTCTACATCCATCAACCATTCCAGCGCTTCCGTTTTAAAATCAAATTTGGCCAAACCATCTTGCAGCGCTACAATTAAATTTCCATCATCCGCTACTACAGCCATTCCAATTCGCTGTGGCATATCCCAAACCCTAACTAGCTGATCTGCCCACTGCATTTCATGTAATTTTTTACCTTCAATGTCTATCCAGAAAAAACTATTTCTTGCAGCATGCCATACAGGCCCTTCTCCAATAATATTGGCTGATGGATATAGTACCTCTGCGGCAATATGTTTGTGTTTACTCATAAAACAATTATGATCTTCCTACAGTTGGTTCAATAAAAATCAAGTCTTCTTTACATTTGGGTTTTAAAAAATTAAAATCGCAACCTTCATCAGCCTGCAGTACTTCCCTGATGTATAAATTTGGATAACCTCTTCGGTGTTGGCTTACAGGTGCCTGCCATTTGGCTTTTCTTGCGGTCATTTCTTCTTCAGTTATATTCAGCGACAATGTTCTGTTGGTGATGTCTAAAGTAATGCTGTCTCCATTTTTCACTAACGCCAAAGCTCCACCCAGAGCAGCTTCCGGCACAACATGCAACACCACCGTACCAAAACTGGTGCCGCTCATTCTTGCATCACTGATACGCACCATATCCTTGATTCCTTTTGAACGAAGTTTTTTGGGTATCGGTATCATGCCCCATTCCGGCATACCCGGTACAGCTTTTGGTCCTGCATATCGCAACAGCATGATGGAGTCCTTGTCCACTTCCAGTGCTTCATCATCAATGCGGTTTAACATGTCTTCATAATTTTCAAACACCACTGCTTTGCCTGTATGCTGCAACAGATGTGGAGAGGCGGCTGCTACCTTTATCACCGCACCCTGCGGGGCCAGATTGCCGGACAGTATGGCAATTGTTGGGGTATTGGTTACCGGTAGTGCTACTGATTTTATAACGGTTTTATCTTTAACACTCACTTCATTTAATAAGGTGCCCAAACTATTGCCAGTATAAGTTATTACAGCAGTATCAATCAATTTACCCAACTGTTTCATAACTGCAGGAACCCCACCTGCTACGTCAAATTCATCTATTAGTTTTTCGCCGGCAGGCTGCACGTTGGCAATACACGGCACCAATGCACCGGTTTCATTAAATACTTCCGGATACAATGAAATATTTAACCGGCCGGCAATAGCAGTGAGGTGAATGATGGCATTGGTACTTCCACCGAGCGCCATGCAAACTGCCGCTGCATTTTTAAAAGCAATGGCTGTTAAAATATGGGAAGGGCGCAAATTTTCCTGCACCATCTCCACTATCCGTTTTCCGGCATTTGTATTCAGTAACTTTCTTTGCTCACTTTCTACAGCCAGCGTACTAAGGCCCAACGGCATTATGCCCAATGCTTCTAAGATGCCATTCATGGTACTGGCAGTGCCCATTGTATTGCAGCTACCAAAGCCGCAACTCAATGCCTTTCCTATTTCTTCCCATTCTTCATCATCAATTTCTCCCATTCGTAATTCATCCCAATATTTCCATAAATCAGTGCCGCTTCCCAGGCGCTGGCCTTTATGGATGCCTACTTTTTTTGGCCCGGCATTCAATTGTATGGTGGGCAGGTTGGCACTTACTGCACCCATTAATAATCCCGGCACTGTTTTATCGCAATTGCCCAATAGTACCACACCATCAATGGGATAAGAACGCAAATTTTCTTCTACATCCATTGATAATAAATTCCTGTATAAAGCTGCCGAAGGTTTCATTAGTTCTTCTCCCAAGGTAATCACCGGAAACTCCAACGGAATGCCACCTGCCTCTCTAATTCCTTTTTTTACTTCTTCGGCAACAGCCCTCAAACTCATGTTGCAATTATTCAGTTCACTCCATGTATTGGCTATACCAATAACAGGCTGACCGTGATAATTGTCCATGTCAATGCCAGTGGCCCGTAGCGAACCCTTGTGCAGCAATCCTGTTTCATTGGCACCATAAAACCATTGATGACTTCTTAGTTTTTTTTCCATACACTTAATTATTGCAAAGAAGCTTTTGGTACCGTTTGCTTATATTCCCAAATTGTTATAACGATGGTGCTCACCAACACCAATAATCCTCCTATAATGGCCATTACCCCAAGTTTTTCATGCAATACGATGGCTGCTATGGGAATCCCGAAAAAGGTGATTAAAAAATTAGAGAGTGCTACTTGTATCGCTTCCAGATTCTTCAATGCCTTAAAGAATAATATCATTGATAAAAAATTATGGAACACGGTTAACAGTGCAAGCCCAATTAAGGTGTTGGTAGTAAATGAAGCTATATTTTTCAGGACATTGCCCTCATAATGCCACACGAACGGGAACAGCATTACCACCATAAAAATATAAGTATAAAAAAGCATCTCCATCTCTGTGTAATCCGTTGCAATTTTTTTACAGATGGTGTTGTAAAACCCACTACCTAAAATACCCGAAAAAATCAGCAGGTTGCCGATGATGTACTGCATGCTAAAATCTGTGCTGGCAATATCTTTTGCGCTGCACAAAACCACGCCAATAATTGCAATGGCAAAACTTACCCACCGCAGGTTATTCATTTTTTCTTTTAGAAAGACTACAGCTAACAATGCAGACACTACCGGTAAGGTAAGACTGATGATAGCACCATTACTGGCCGTAGATTGTTGAGTACCAATTGTCATTAAGACCTGTGCCGGAAACTGGCCAAGAAGCGCCAGCATAAAAAAAACTTTTAAGTCACTTAGCTTTCTGTTTTTATTTTTCTTTATATCCTTATAAACAAATGGCAGCATAAAAATGGTTGCAAGTAGCATAGGGATAAACACGGTGCTAAAAGCCCCTACCTGATCCTGCACCAGTTTGATACTGGTAAACTGCAGCGACCACATGAGATTACAGGAAAATAAAGCCCCCCACGAAAACAAAGATTTTTTCATGCGGTACTGGTTAAATAGTATTGATCATTTACTGAAATTATGCTACCCGATAGAACCCTAAAAATGAAACTTGTTCATTAAGATAATTTGAAGAAAGATGCCTGCAATTTAAAATCAACGAAGCAACGCATTCCCCAAATATCACTTACGCCTTTCTTTCATTTCTTTATTGCAAGTGTAATTACAATATCGTTGCCGTTTATATGATTGACTTTGCATACACCGCCAACTGCCAGTGGCTGCCAAACCCAACCCGCTTTGTCTGTATTTTTCACCTCAGCAAGTGGCACCCCATTTACTGTAACCCCTGCAGGTTTTGCAGCCAGCCTCAGTACTTCTTTTGCTGCTACATCAAACGTTTTATAAATGATGTTTTTGGGCGTGTACTTGATCTTTTGTACCGCTGATGTTGATTTCAGTAAATGATTTTCACCGGCTGGCGCCCACTCCGGCACCGCTGCTATGCCTTCCATAAAATGACGGATATAGTCAGTGTATCCATCGCTGAACCAAATCTCATCACCCCAGGTATGGCCGGTTTGTACCACGCCATCGGGCTCCGCCATGTAAGTAGCATGATTAAAATAACGATAAGCTTCCTCCTTAAACCATTTATCAGCACTATACTCATACCACATGGCACAAATAGATGCGTACCGGGAAGTGTGGCTACCCATTGGCTGGTAGCAGCCCGTTTGTTCATTGATAGCATTCATCCCTTTTTCACCAAACGTATTTTTAACCCACCAAATAAGTGAGGGAACAGTAGTGTTGATATCCTGATCATGAGAAGGATTTTTTAAAAGGTATCGGGCAAATTCCATCGGCGAATTATTTACCCTGTTCAGATTGATAGGGTCCCAACGAATGTCTTCAAAATACCCTTTCCAAATAGACGTTTTGATTGGCCCTTCTACAGAATACAACCACGCCCATACAATATCTGATGCCTTCGTGTAAGAACTTTCCCGCTCGGTATCCAATTTTATAATTAGTTTGATTCTTAGCAATTCATCCAACAACTTCAAATTTTCTACAACATGGGAGGAATATTCTTCCAGCACTTCACCCTTTTCCGCCTTCACCCTAAAAGGCCAGGGAGAGGTCAGAGCAAGGGTTTGCCAGTTAAGTCCGCGGGTATTAGTGCCTACTCTTACATGTTTGGCCAAAGCATCTGCACATTTAATGGCTTCATCTAAATACTTCTCTTCTAAAGTAATCTCGTAAAACTTTAGGTAATAAACGCCCATTTCTCCTATCTTATCGCACTCAATAACATAAGATCCATCACCCCTACCCTTATTCTCATCTGTTACTGCGGTATCAAACCTGGAGGCCCCATCATATATAATTTCACCTGCTTCGGAACTTGCATAAGGTACACTTGCCCAATCCCAATTGGCAGGCGTTGTACCATATTTTATCTGATGATCAAGCGCTTGCCGTGCAATATCAAGCATGGATTCATCGCCAGAATAATTACGCCAGTCAATGGCTAAACTTTGCACCAATCCGCCATTAACAACTATTGGGTTGTGCGGCCAGGTAGAGCCCACAAAGCCACCCTTACCATCCCGGTACATAGAACAATGGGTTAGGTATAAAGGCAATTTGTTTACAGGACTAACCGGGGAATTTTTTATAAAGTCAACTGCCAACTGCACAGCTTTTACATGGGCTGCACCAGGCACAGCAGGTTGGTAGCGCCCCAGCAATTTCCCTGCTTTATCAAGGTTAACCCGGGCACCACACATTGAATCTACCTTATACTGACAATAGATATTTTGAATGATAACTAACAAAAGTGTCAACAATGAAGACTTTTTCATAGAATTTTAAATTTTACTACCTCAGCCAGGTAAGAATGTTTAGTAAACAATATTATGATTTTTTTGTAAACAAATAAAAATGTTATTTCAAATAACAGTAATTTTATTCATCATTTGTTAAGTTATGGAAAAGAGAATGCGTTTTGTTGACAAGCACGTAATTATAACAGGGGGCGCAAGAGGCATTGGATTAGAAATAGCCAGGCAGTTTTTAGCAGAAGGTGCAACCATATCATTGTTGGACAATCATAAACAAAACCTGGAGGACGCAGTAAAAAAATTAGCTGTTGACGGAGAGATCATCTACCCTTACCACATTGACATTTCAAGTAAACAACAGGTGACTGATGTGATTGCCAGAACTGACGCCATTAAGCCGCTTGATGTGCTGATAAACAATGCCGGCATTGCAGCTGAAACCCCGTTTCTTAATATTGAAGAAGCGGAATGGAACAACATTATCAATATCAATCTTACCGGTATGTTCTTTGTATGCCAAAGCGTTTGCAGGCTAATGGCCAGGCGTGGCAAAGGAGTAGTGGTAAATATGGCGAGTAAGAATGGACTGGATGGAGAATTTGGCTATGCTCACTACAATGCCTCCAAGGGTGGCGTTATCATGCTTACTAAAACCATGGCATTGGAACTGGCTCACCTGGGCATTCGGGTAAATGCGGTTTGCCCGGGTTATATTCAAACGCCCATGAGCATGGAAATAGATCCACCGGAGTTTACAGAAAAGTTTGTGCAGCAATATATACCGCTTAACAGGCCAGGTAAAGTAGAAGAAGTTGCGCCACTATTCCTTTTTCTAGCCAGTGATGACAGTAGTTTTATGACGGGGCAGCTACTAATTGTCGATGGTGGCCAGTTAGCCGGACAAAAACCTGGTATTGATTTATTGGCTAAAATAAAACTATAGAAGCGAGGTCCTACAAACTCAATACGACAGAAACGCCCCTTTCAAAATGTGCAATCATTGTATCTTCTGCCAATTTTAAATTTTTACTTTTTAATGCTTTTACGATCTGCCGGTGTTCTTTATCAGTCTGTTCGTAATCATCCAGTGCAGTCAACACTTTTCCAAGCTTTTCATGAAAAAGAGGGATGTGACTGGCTAGGTATAAGATGTTTAGTTTATCGTTTTGTGCGCATTTAATCAATGTTTCATGAAACCTGATATCCGCTTCGCAGGCGCCATTATAATAACCCTGCTTTACCATTAAAGTAAAATCATCGCAGATAGATTCCAGTTGTTTAATCTCTGCAGCGGTGATTTTTTTATGAGAAATTTTGAGGGCGCCAATTTCCAATATTTCCCTCAATTCCCGTATTTGTTTGATATCCGTCAATGTAATTGGCTTCACAAAATACCCGCCCTTTTCGCCCACACTCAACATGCCCTCACCCATCAAACGGTTCAAAGCCTCCCGAATGGCCATCCTGCTTACTTCGATCTTTTTTGCCCATTCATCCTCCTTAAGCCTGGTATTGGCCGCCAATTGTTGAGTTAGTATCTTTTTCCTTAGCTCGTCGTAGGCTTTTAGTGCAAGCGAATTTCCTTTCATACTATTTTTGTAAGCAAATTATTAACATAAATGTAAACATTATATTTGTACTCTTCCAAATGTAAATTAATAAAGACATGATCGATACAGAAATTTTAGCCAGCTATAAAGTGTACAATGATGAAGCTGCCCGGTACATATCCGGTGGCGTAGTTTCCTTGAACAGAAAGGTGACACCGCCCATAGTTTTTGAAAAGGCAAAAGGCTGCAAACTATATGATATAAACGGCCAGGAATACATCGACTATCATGCAGCTTTTGCGCCCTATTTATTAGGGCACAATTTTGACCCGGTAAATGAAGCGGTGATAGACATTATCAAACAAAATCGCTCGCTCTATGGGAGTGGCACCAATAGTTTGGAAATTGCACTGGCAAAAATGTTGTGTGAAATCATACCTTCCCTGGAATTATTGCAAATAACCAATACCGGTAGCGAAGCTACTGCACACGCCATCCGCCTTAGCAGGGCGTATACCGGAAGGGAGGATATTATACTCGCTATTGGCGGCTACAATGGATGGCACAACGAAGTGTCCAGAGCCGTAATGCCTTCATTAGCGCATGTGGGAAAAAGAGTTTGTCCAGGTGAATATCCGTTTATTCCATTATCTGCGGGCATACCGGATAATACAAAAAGACGGGTACACCTTGTAAACTTTAATGACCTTGAATCTGTAGCATATATTATGAAACGCTATCCTGTTGCCTGCGTATTGGCAGAACCAGTATTGCAAAACATTGGAGTAGTGTTGCCCAAGACTGGTTACCTGCAAAATCTGATACAGCTTTGTGAGGATAATGGGACGGTATGTATTTTTGATGAAGTTAAAACAGGTTTTCGATCTGCCCTCGGCGGTTATCAATCAGTGGCAGGGGTAACCCCTCACTTGTCTGTGTTTGGAAAAGCCATCGCTAACGGTTATCCGCTGGGCGTTATCGGGGGTAAAAAAGAAATCCTGAATTTATTCCACACTGATGAGGCTGATAAACGGGTATTGATAGCAGGCACTTACAATGCACACCCCATCAATACTGCAGCGGCAATTGCCACGTTAAAAATATTAAGGGATCCAACTGTCTACGACCAGATCAACCATGTAAGCAACCGGCTGTATACAGGTTTACAACAAATCATCAATGAAAAAGGAATACCTGCTGTTATCAGTAAAAACACCTCTGCCTATTGTATTTATTTTGCAGAAAAAGCACCCGAAGATTTACATGACATACTAGAAACAGTAGATTTTAAAACAGATATAGCTTTTAGAAAAGCATCGATTGAAAAAGGAATTTACCATATACCCATTGCCTGCAAACAAAGCTCGGTAAGCTATGCACATACGGAAGAGGATATTGACAGAACTTTACAGGTAACCAGAGAAGTCTTTTCTTCTTTGTAAAACTGGTATAAAACAAAACGGTACTGTACAGTATAGTATCTATTCTGAAATAATTTATATTCCATTAAATGTATTAACGATAAGCCATGTTGATTGATAAGAATAAAGTAGATGCACACAACGCAACACTATTAAAAACCCATGCAAGAAATATAAATTTCTTAACGGATACAATAGAAGGTGCAGGCGCAATTATTGAAAAATTAAAAGCCTTTCAAATAGCTATACCCAGTTGGGCATTGGGTACCGGCGGCACCAGGTTTGGCAGGTTTAGCGGTGGCGGCGAGCCTACCAGCTTGACACAAAAAATAGATGACATTGGTTTACTGCACCAGCTTAATCAATCAAGCGGTGCTATTTCATTACACATTCCATGGGATATTCCGGAAGATGCAGCAAGCATAAAATCACTTGCGGGAAAATATGGATTGCAATTTGACGCAGTGAACTCGAATACATTTCAAGACCAGCCTGGGCAGCAACACAGCTACAAATTTGGTTCCCTGCAGCACGTAAATAAAGCCGTACGCCAGCAAGCTGTTGCCCATAATATTGAAGTGATAAAACAGGGCATTGAGCTTGGTTCAAAATCATTGACCGTATGGCTGGCAGATGGTTCCAGCTTTCCGGGGCAACTAAATTTCAGGACTGCTTTTAATAATACATTAGAAAGCCTGCAGGAAATTTATACAGCCCTGCCTGCCGATTGGAAAATGTTTGTAGAATACAAAGCATACGAGCCGAACTTTTACTCAATGACCGTGGGTGATTGGGGACAGTCCTTGTTATACGCCAACAAACTAGGCAGTAAAGCGTACACATTGGTTGACCTTGGGCATCATTTACCCAACGCCAATATTGAGCAAATAGTTGCACTCTTGCTGAATGAAAATAAACTCGGTGGATTTCATTTTAATGACAGCAAATATGGCGATGATGATTTAACTGTTGGATGCATCAACCCGTATCAGCTCTTCCTTATTTTTAATGAATTGATAGAAGGCATGGATGCAAAAGGTATGAACCATGCAACTGCACTTGGCTGGATGATTGATGCAAGCCATAACATAAAAGACCCCCTGGAAGATTTGCTGCAATCTATTGAA
>MWWA01000301.1_pt1 | contig 13396 bp, 10 predicted proteins | sample 1047341 | NCBI WGS metagenome assembly MWWA01 (sample SAMN06349978, study PRJNA376086) | soil metagenome | isolation source: MS5-1 sample Antarctic (ecotone) soil | place: Antarctica | collected 2015-01-13
TAATTAGCAGTTTTAATTAACGATAGACTTTGATCTTTTATAAAATGTTTTCTCTCATGAAATATATTATTTGTACTTCCTTATTATTATTCCAGTTTCTTTTAGTTACAGCACAACAAAATGGAAACTTTCAACTGGACACAACGGCCTTACCTAAAAACTACAATAGCACAAGCTGTGTCAAAGCTGTTGACATGGATGGTGATGGTGATCTGGATTTGTTTATTGGCGGTAGAGTGCAGCCTGGCCGGTACCCTGAGCCTGTAAGTAGTTATATTTATCGCAACGATTCTGAAAATGGAATATTGAAATTTACAGATGTTACAGCTGAAATTGCACCTGCACTTATAAATATAGGAATGGTTTGTGATGCAGTATGGTCTGATTTTGACAATGATGGCTGGCCTGATTTGATTATAGCAGGCGAAGGAATGCCCATAACAATTTTTAAAAATAACAAGGGCAAATTCAGCAACATCACAAACAGTACAGGTCTGCAGGAAATGCTTGGATGGTGGACCAGCATTACAGCCGGCGATTTTGATAATGACGGCGATATAGATTATGTAGTAGGCAATCTTGGACTGAATTCTTTTTTCAAAGCCTCAGCCAACGAACCGGTAACCATTTATGCTGCAGATTTTGATGGTGATGAATCGTATGATGCTATACCAGCTTTATACCTGCCGGACAAAGCTGGCAACCGCAAAGAATTCCCGGCCCATGTAAGGGATGATATGGCGAAACAAATGGTCAGGACCAAAAGTAAGTTTCAAAATTATAAAAGCTATGCATCATCCGGTATGGATGCTATTTTGAATAAAGAAGAAATAGAAAATGCTTATAAGTTAAAAGCAAACTTTTTTTCAAGTTGCTATATTCAGAATAATGGTAATAACCGTTTTGAAATAAAACCCTTGCCTGCATTGGCACAAATGGCACCTTTGAATGGAATGGTAGCTGAAGATATCAATGGTGATGGCTGGCTCGACCTGATTCTTGTGGGAAACGATTATGGGAATGAGGTAGTCAATGGCCGCTATGATGCATTCAATGGATTGGTTTTATTAGGTAATGGAACAGGGTCTTTTAAAACGATGAGTCTTCAGCAAAGCGGCTTTTATGTCCCTGGTGATGGAAAAGGATTGGTAAAGTTTGCAGCAGGCAATAGTTATAGCTTAGCGGCTACTCAAAACAAGGGAACACTGGAGATATTTACTCTTAAAAAGAAAAACAAAATAATTCGTTTTCTTGAAAATGATGTCCAGGCGATTATTTTTTTTAAAAATGGCAAAAAAAGGAATGTAGAATTGTACCACGGCAGTTCTTTTATTTCTCAATCAGCAAGGTTATTGATTGCAGATGATACGATGAAGACTATAGAAATCATAAACCGGAAGGGGGTAAAAAGAACACAGGACATTTCCTCGTTATAAGAAAGAAAATTTACCTACACATCACATAAATAGTGACAATCATGAAACAAACTTCAAATACTTCTTCACCATTTAATAAATCTTTTATTTTCCTTTTAGTATTCAATGCCTCATTGCTATCGAAAGGGCAAGCCCAGATCTACCCTGCGCCAGCAGGTTTGCAGGCATCTGATGCTTACCAGGTGCAGGTAAATGGAAAAGAAGCTTTTGTATATGCTTCTCCAGTGCCGGCGGCATTTTGTTCCTTCGATCTGCAAAGCCCGGTTGAAATCATTATAAAAGCTAATCGTGATATCAAATGGGTAGATGTAAGGCCTTTGTCTGCAGGCGTAAAAGTCACATTCAAAGACAGTACCATCAGGTTGCGGATAACAAAACCGCAACAACTAAGTATAGAACTTAATGGCAGTTTAAAAATGCCCCTTTTTCTTTTTGCAAATGCACCTGAAAAAAACAAACCTGCTAAAAATAATCCTGATGTTATTCATTATGAAGCCGGAAAAGTCTATTATCCGGGTATCATAGAATTAAAAAGCAATCAGACGCTTTATATTGAAGGAGGAGCCGTTGTTATAGGTGTAGTTAAGGCAAAAGGTGCAAAAAATATTAAAGTGTTGGGGCATGGCATTATGGATGGTACGTATAACAGCCGGTTAAATGACTCGATTTTAAAATCAAGCACATTTGATACTTCCGTGCTCCAGACAATGAAAGGCGGTTACCACCGGTTTTTAGAATTTATCGATTGCCAGAATGTAAGCATTGAGGGTATCACCCTTTCCAACAGTACTTCATGGCAAGTAGTGCCTATTAATTGTACGAACGTAAATATCAACAATGTCAAAATAATCAGTGACCAGGCAAGTGATGATGGAATTGATATTGTCCGCAGCAGAAAAGTAAACATCAATAATTGCTTTATCAGAACGAAAGATGATTGCGTAGTAATAAAGGCACATATGGATTACCCTTCATCAGTAGCAGTGGATGATGTACTGGTGCAAAACAATACATTCTGGAATGCTTTATGGGGCAATGCCATAGAGATTGGTTTTGAACTGAATGCTGATGAAATTAAAAATATAATCTTTCGTAACATTGATATTATTCATGTAGAATCCGGCGCAGCTATCAGCATTCATAATGCAGGCACCGGACATGTGAAAAATATAGTTTTTGAAGATATTCGTATTGAAGACGCACGCCATAAACTTTTTGACATTGCTATTTTCCGTTCCCAATATTCACAAGACGGCACCCGGGATCCGGAGGAAAGAAAACGTTTATATTTAAATGGTGCATGGGATGGTGTATTGAAGGTTCCTGCAGACAAAAAAAGCTACCATGCAAAATTTCGAGGCCACGTTAGCGATGTTGTTTTAAAAAACATACAAATAACCGATGGCATCTTCCCTTTTTCCATCTTCTATGGTTCTGATGAAGAACATAAAATAAGAAATGTAAGGGTGGAAAATTTAAAGGTTCATGGCAGGAAAATAAGCAAATTGGAAGAAGCAAAATTTTACCTCGAGAACACAGAAAACATTTTCATCAGATAAGTTTACAATTCATACATGAATTTTACTTTTAAGTCTCTTCTTTATATTATACTTTTTAAGCTCACATTTATCAATACCACACTCCTTTTTGCACAAGAAGCAATTCCATTATATAAAGGTCCCATACCCAATTCAATACCTTCTCTGGATGAAGAAACTTCTGAAATCAACAAGGACAGCGTATTAATTATTCATAAGGTTAGTCGTCCTACACTTTCTATTTACTTACCTCCTAAAGAAAAATGTACCGGTGCTGCCGTTATAATTTGTCCGGGCGGCGGCTATTGGGTACTTGCTGCCGGACACGAAGGTGCCCATGTAGCCAAACGGTTTAATGAAATGGGGATAGCGGCGTTTGTACTGAAGTACCGTATACCAGATGAAAAAACTATGATTAATACATCTATTGGACCATTACAGGATGCTCAAAGGGCTTTACAGGTAGTAAGAGAAAATGCATCAGCCTGGGGTATTGATAAAAACAGGATTGGCATTTTAGGTTTTTCTGCTGGCGGTCATTTAGCATCAACGGCCGGAACTCATTTCCAAAAAGCTTATATCCACAATCCAAAAAAGACAAACCTCCGTCCTGATTTTATGGTACTGGTATATCCTGTTACCACCTTTACACATAATGGTCTGCAAATAAGCTCCAACGAAAAATTATTAGGTAAAAATGCTTCTCCCCAATTGATTAGAGAATTTTCAAATGACCTCCAGGTAACGGCTAAAACACCACCCACTTTTTTAGTTCATGCCAAAGATGATGATGTAAAAGTGGAGAACAGTTTGGTATTTGCCGAAGCATTAAAAAGGAATAATGTTCCGGTAGAATTGTACCTGTATGAAAAAGGTGGCCATGGATACGGCATGTATAATAAAGCCAGCCATGTATTATGGATGGACCTTGTAGAAAAATGGTTGAAAAAAATGCATTTCATTAACTAACATAGCAGAGTCAAAGACGAATGATATCCGCATCTTTTTAGCTTTGCACTAAAATTATAAAGTGTTTTAATTAAGCCTCTGGTCGTTTCACTTTTCACATCTTACAAAGGCCATAGCTACGCCACCGTCAACATTTAGTACATTACCGGTTGATTTCCCAACAGTCCGCCAACAAAAGTTAAACCAGCATTAGCAGGCAGAAACAGTGATAACGATATTATGTATGGAATAATGATTATGAAGCTCCTATTATATAATTAAAGAAGGCATGAAATAAAATTACTTATCCTTCATTGTAATTATTTAAATAAATATAAGGAGTTGCTATAACTTGTGTTTGTGCTGAAAAATAGATTTATATTTAAGGAGTACGTGTAAGGGGAATTAAGTTGATAGCTGTACAAACATCTGCTACTATTGTTCAGCTCAGGCTACATGATTATCTTGAAAATAAATTATACAGCAACATGCATCACAGCTGTGTTTTAACAAGCATACAATAATTCATAAATTTTAATTAGCAGTTTTAATTAACGATAGACTTTGATCTTTTATAAAATGTTTTCTCTCATGAAATATATTATTTGTACTTCCTTATTATTATTCCAGTTTCTTTTAGTTACAGCACAACAAAATGGAAAGATCAATAAAGTAAGAATTGTAAAAAAAAATCAAACTTTTCAGCTTTTGGTAAACAATAAGCCCTATTTTATAAAGGGAGCAGTAGGCAGTAACTACCTGGAAAAATTAAAAGAAAAAGGGGGCAACTCCATACGCACCGGAAGCAACATAAAAGTTTTAGATCAAGCTCATACACTTGGTTTAACAGCCCTGGTGAACCTGCCTGTAAAGGCAGAGCGTGATGGGATGAACTACGATGATACGGCTGCCGTACGTTTACAACATGAGAAAGTGATGGAGATCGTACGGAGAACAAAAAACCATCCGGCGGTGTTGATGTGGGCATTGGGTAATGAGTTGGATTTTATTCAGGCAAATGTTAAAGAGCGTTACAATATAAAAGTTTGGGATGCTGTTAATGCATTGGCAAAAGAAATTCATAAGATAGACCCTTACCATCCTGTAATGACCGTAGTGGGCTCTATAGATGAAGGCAAAATAAAAGACCTTATTACTAAATGCCCTGCTCTTGACCTGCTTGGTGTAAATGAATATGGTGATTTATTAAAAGTTCCCGGGTGGTTGCGCCAATATGGCTGGAAAAAGCCATACGCTGTTACCGAATGGGGACCTACGGGTTTTTGGCAGGTGCCTAAAACCGCGTGGAAAGTACCAGTTGAAGAAACCAGCAGCATGAAAGCAGCAAAGTATAAAGAACGTTATGAACAGGCTATTGCCGGTGATAAAGATAGATGCCTTGGGTCTTATGTTTTTTTGTGGCGCCAGCATCAGGAGCGGACACATACCTGGTTTGGCATGTTTGATGAAAATGGTTTGGAAACAGAAGCCGTAGAAGTAATGCAATATGAATGGACCGGCAGGTGGCCGCAAAATCGTGTGCCCCGTTTAGATTCTTTGAAGATGAATTCTTTAACTGCTTATGATAATGTTTATGTGAAACCATCAATAACGTACAAAGCAGAAGTATGGGTTAGTGATGCTGACAGCGACAGTTTACGCTATAACTGGGAAATACTACCTGAGGGAACCATTTTCCCATATGGTGGTAATGGTGAAAAAAAGCCAATCGCAATATCTGGACTAATCAATACAACCAATAAAAGAGAGATTGAATTTATTAGCCCAGCAAAAGAAGGTACTTACCGTTTGTTTGTATATGCATATGATGGAAAGGGCCATTGGGCAACTGCAAACATTCCTTTTTATGTAAAGCCATAGTTTATTGTAAAGGTGGAGCATAAACTTTTATAGATTCCAGGTATCGAATTGCTAAAGAGAGATTGAATTTATTAGCCCAGCAAAAGAAGGTACTTACCGTTTGTTTGTATATGCATATGATGGAAAAGGCCATTGGGCAACTGCAAACATTCCTTTTTATGTAAAGCCATAGTTTATTGTAAAGGTGGAGCATAAACTTTTATAGATTCCAGGTATCGAATTGCTTTGCCTTTCAATTGTAGCTGGTGTGAACGGTTTTCCACTCCTTGAATAACAGTAGTAACGAAAGATGCGGGGTTTACTTTGTCTTTACACATAGAACGCACCTGCCACTGTAATACATCACCGGTTGTCAACCACGGAAAATTGGCAAATTCTTTTGCCCTAAACCAAAAGTGGGGCTCTATGATAATTTTACCGGAGCGGGAGATAAATACGGTATCGCTACAGCCATTACCATCTTCACCTGTTAATGAGCCATTGAGTGTAAACCCAATTTGCTGTTGAACGCTATCTGTCCAGGTAACTGTCATCATCCAATCTTCCTCCCTTGCTTTATCCGTTAATTTCATCGCCATTAATTGGCCTATCTTTTTTAAAAAAAATGTTGCCGTATCCAGGGAAGGTCTTGTATAATAGTAACAGCTTGTGGTTGCTGAAGGTTTTTTTTGATTTAAATACACAAGAATAGGTTGATCAGATCTTGCATTAGGTTTCCAAACAAAATCTATACGGTTACCTATAACTGGTATATTCAAATGTTTCTTTTTGAAGTTTAATCGTTTATCCTCTATTAAAATTGTTGTATACGGCTCAACGGGCAATGCCGTAGAAAGCGTTTCAAAATATTTTTTTATGATACCTGCCATCAGGTAATTACCGTGCTCATTCAAATGCACACCATCAATCAGTAAATCTTTTAAATTCAGTTTGTTTTCTTGCAGGTAAGTTTTCCATGCATGACGTACGTCTATCAGCGCCAGGCCGTACTTTTTTACAATTTGTGGCAACCACACTTCGTTGTGCCTGTCATGCCACTCCTGGTTTTGAACCGCCATATGATCTGTCTGCACTGCAATTTCAGCTGTTGTCCGGCCTCGAATCACCTGTATAATTTTTTCATAGTCGGCTTCATTTCCGTAATCATGAAACAAGATCAAATCCGGATAAAAAGAAACAACATCATTTTCAACCATAATTTTTAAACGATCGGAACTGAAACCACCGATAGCTTTATTGATGAATATGATATGTGCCAGTGGGAATTTATTTTCAACAAACTTTTTTACATCTTTCCACCAATTCTGTTCACTTATGGATTGCCCGTAAACAAGAATACGTACCGTGTGGGGATGACTTTTATTTGATGACGTAAGTAACCATGCCGTATGGGCAATGCCTTTATTGAATTGTGCAGTATCCTTTATAGAAGGCAGTTTATAGTAAGGTTGTGCATTTACTGTAAACAAGAATGAATTTAAAATAAACAAATAAACAACAAACTGTAATTGTTTCATGTATGATGTTATATAATCACTTACTTTAAAAAATAGATGTTTACTGATTCATTGTATTTGCTAAGAGAACTTTTTCAAATGATTTTCTTACCATTTTAATTAACCTGGTCGATGTTAGACAGGATCATACAACCTAAAAACAAAAAATTATTTCAATTTAAATCCTAATCTGTATTGAATTTGAATAAACCAACTCGATTCTTACCGGTTAAGCAGAAAACAGGGATTGATTGAATACGGAACTAAAGCTTTTAAAACCCTTTCTATAAAAAATGTTACTAGAATTTTTATGCTTTTACTCGGTAAAAAATAAAATTATTAAAGTTCTCTGATCCAGATATTCCGAAAAGAGATTGGTTCACTGGGATCGTCATGATCTTGTAATTGGATGGGTCCCTTTCCATGAAATTTGTATTTTGGCAAACCGGTATAAGGGGTATTACCCGTAATAGTAGTATTGTTTTGAATAACCACTCCATTATGTATAACAGTAACCCTTGCCGGTGAAAACAATGAACTGTCTTCTTTGAAACGCGGTGCTGTATATATTACGTCGTAAACGTTCCACTCACCAGGCGCCCGCATGGCATTTTTCAATGGTGCCGTTTGCTTATAGATGCTACCCGCTTGCCCGTTTACATAGGTTTTATTATTATAATTATCCAACACCTGAAGTTCATAAACGCCCTGCAAAAATATACCGCTGTTACCTCGTGCCTGGCCAGATCCCGTAATATTTACAGGAACAGACCATTCAATGTGCAATTGAAAGTCATTAAACTCCTGGATAGTACTGATTTCTCCAGTTCCTTTTTTGACTGTAAAAACGCCATTTTTCACATCCCACTTAGCCGCTCCCCCATCTTTGTTTTTCCACCTGGAAAGATCCTTGCCATCAAATAAAATAATAGCATCTGAAGGGGCTGTGATAAAGGCATTGGCTGCAGCTTTACCGGGTGTTACAACCGCAGGAAAAGGCTCATAAAATTCGGTCATCTCCGGCTTCATTGTAGCAGTAGCTGAAGTCTGCGCATCAGCTGCCTGCAATAAAAAAATAACAAAGGAGAAGAATAATGTTGTTTTAAGCAAAAAAATTGGGATTTTCATTATTGTGTTTGCTGATTTTTAAATTTGGTTATGGGTTTGGGAAGCTTGTTTTTTTTACCAGTTATATCTTTGGCAACTTCCATTGTCCACGATAATCAGGTTTAATAAATTGATTGGCTTCTTTGTCATTGATAAATGAATTTGCTGCATTATCCCAATACAACTTACGACCGGTTCTCATGGCGATATTTCCTATTTGTGAATTTACGGCTACATTTCTGGCGGTTTCAATATCACAAGCCGTTTTACCCCTGGTTTTAATACATTCAATAAAGTTTTTTACATGCAATGCCAGGTCATTACCACTTCCTCTCTGCTCAGGCACAGCAGCCAATAAATATTGACCGTTGGCCACTTCCGGAAACAGTCGCCATTTTTCCCGGTCCACTACTAATGTACCATTGCTGCCGACAAAGGCTACACCGCAATAATTGTTTCCATACAGTCCTGGGGTAGAACCTGTAACATGCTCCCAACTGACAACATAATCTTCAAAATCATAAGTTGTAAACTGTGTATCGGGGGTTTGCATGGCACTTTGAGGAAAGGAGAACTTTCCGCCTGTAGACATAACCGATTTTGGATAAGTAGACTGTGTGCCAGCAAAGGCCATATCCAACAGATGCACGCCCCAATCGGTCATGATACCGCCGCCATAGTCCCAGAAGTAGCGCCACTTGCCATGAAAACGGTTTGCATTAAAAGGCTGTTTAGGGGCTGGCCCAAGCCACAAATCATAATCAACACCAACAGGCGCAGCACCATCCGCTAAAGGCTTTATTTCTTTGAATCCGCTGTAGTAAAGCCAGTTTTTTACATGACTTATCTTTCCAAGCTGCCCGGAATGAACATAGTCTATGGCAGACTGCCAGTGCGGCCCACTACGCTGCCATTGCCCTACCTGCACAACCCTTCCATATCTTTTAGCAGCAGCTACCATGATGTTACACTCTTCAATACTATTAGCAAGCGGTTTTTCTACAAAAACATCCTTCCCGGCCTGCATAGCATAAACTGTATTTAAACAGTGCCAATGATCGGGTGTGGCAATAATAACGGCATCAATGTCTTTATTTTCCAAAAGCTTACGGAAGTCTTTGTACAAAGCAGCTTTACTACCGGTTAAGGCTAGTAATTCTGCTGCTCTTTTATTTAATACAGCATCATCAACATCACATAAGGCAATGCATTCTACTCCCGGCAAAACCACATGTTCTTTTAAGTTGACCCATCCCATGTTATTACATCCTATTAACCCAACTCTTATTTTATCTGCTGCACTAACCTTATTTGTAGTACTGGCAGCAGCTATTGTTTTTACCATAGGTATAGAACTAATACCGGCAACGGTTGCCAGTTTGCCTGCATTTTGCAGAAAAGAGCGCCTGGAAAAAGATTTCATAATTATTTTATTTAAAGAATTGTCCTTTCTAAACATCGGTGTATGTATACAAACAAATGTATTATTTCAATGAATTTAAATACTTAATACTTAGAGGCACTTGCTCTGTTGAACGTGAAGATTCATCTTCAATAAAGGCATATTTTATTCCTGCTTTTTTGGCCGCCTGCATTACCGCACTAATATTTACATCACCGGCACCTAATACAACATTGGTTTCTACATCAGCCCTGCCTACTACATTGCCTTTCGTTCCCTTTTCCCTGTCTTTTAAATGCAATGAAAGAAAACGTCCCGGGTACTTTAATAAATAAGCTGCCGGATCCTGACCAGAATGCTTGAACCAGAAAACATCCATTTGAAAGTTAGCATAAGCAGGATTTAACTTCTTTAAAAAATAATCAAAAAAAGTACCTTTTTTATACGGCTGAAACTCATAGCCATGCGCATGATAAACAAACTGTATTCCTCTTTCTTTTAAGATTTTTCCTGCATGATTAAATACTTTGACGGCCGTCTTTGCATCCTTTAATGTAAACGTATCTCCATTGTGTGGCACCCATGAACACATTACGTACTTAGCATCAAAGAACTCCGCTTTCTCAACAACTAAATTTAAGTTCTTTTCCAGGTCATCAAAACTGGCACCCAAACTAATCATCTGAAGATTATTCTTTTGCAGAATTTCTTTATAGGCTTCTTTTGTTAAATTATACGTACTCCCGCCTTCAATATAACGAAACCCCATGTTGCTGATAGTAGCAAGCATGCCGGATACATCCTTGGGGATCTCGTTGCGGAAACTGTATAATTGTAACCCAATAGCTGTTTGAGCCGATATGCAGTTATTAATACAAATAGCAATCAACAATAAACATATAATTGTTGTAATCCTTTTTTGCGGTTTAATTGTACTCATGGCGGAAGATATCGTTTAACTAATATATACATAAATAGATAAGGAACATTTTTTAAAAAATTACAACGCCGAAAACTGAAAAGGTAACACTTAACTCTTTTTAAGTAATGTAGAAATGTACTTGCCACTTAAGATGATAACATTTGTGCAATAAGTCACCTGGTAACCGGATATGTACAAACAGCAACTGACTAAACTGTTTAAAAAGTCTTTTTATTGTAAAACTCACTCATCCGATTTCGAACCTCAAAAAAAGAGCACTGAAGAAGGCATTACTTTTTCGTCAAAACTCTCGATACTGTATATGCTTATAGCCTTGTAGCTATGAAAGAAAAACTGCAGAAACCCATCTTTCCCAAAGGAATCATCTATTCTGAAAAATGAGACATTTCGAAACCGAAAAGGTAAACTCCTTTTTAACCTAATTGTATATGCGCAAAGGATCCAGGAGAAAATAAAATGGGGACAAACAAATTTCTACTTTGTTTGTCCCTTCAGCGGAGAAGGAGGGATTCGAACCCTCGATACCCTTTTGAGGTATACACACTTTCCAGGCGTGCCTCTTCAACCACTCGAGCACCTCTCCAAAATAAATCCTTTATTATCAATAAAACTTTTAAAGGGGGAGCAAAAATACAATAACTACTTTAGATTGAAGACTTCCACTGCATTGGCTGTGGTTATTTTAGCAACTTCTTCCACTTCCTTTCCTGTTAAAACAGCTAATTTTTCAACCACATATTTTAAATAACTGCTTTCATTTCGCTTGCCCCTAAATGGTACAGGTGCCAGGTAAGGTGCATCCGTTTCAAGCACAACTTTATCCAAACCAATTTCAGTTATCACTTTTTCTAATCCAGAATTTTTAAAAGTAACCACTCCTCCAATACCCAAATAAAAACCTGATTTTATAATTTCTTTTGCCTGGCTACTATTACCCGAAAAGCAGTGAAATATCCCTTGTAACCCACTGTACTCATTTACAACTTCTATGCATTGTTCTATTGAATTACGGGAATGAATCACTATCGGCATCTTCAATTCCAAAGCTAATTCTATCTGTTTTCTAAAAGCTTCATATTGCTTTTCTTCAAAACTCCTGTCCCAGTAAAAATCCAAACCAATTTCACCAACTGCCAAAAAACTTCTTTTCTGTAACCACTCTTTTATAATTTCTAATTCTACCTCATAATCATCCCTAACAGAACATGGATGCAAACCCATCATGCTATCACAAAAATTAAAATCATTATCTACCTGAAGTTGTTTCTCATGGGTTGAGGAATCAATTGCCGGCATAATAATTTTTGAAATTCCTTCCTTAGAAGAAGCTTCAATAATTGAAACTCTATCACTGTCAAATTCAGGTAAATATATGTGGGCATGCGTATCGATCAATTCCATTAAAATCTTTTAGTAGTGAAGAAACATCAAGTCCTTATAATTTAATGTTTAAACTTTAAATAATAACCCCATTGTCATTGCAAAGGTCTTACATCATTCATTTAAAAAAGGAAAACAAAAAAACTCCGGTAAAGCAATGTCACATCTTCCCCCAATTGATTGTAAACCAATAAATAACACCAGCCTGCTTCTGCAACATTGTTTTGAATCCCACCTTAATTAATAGTATATTTTGAATCAAACTTTCTAAACAAATTATTTCCGTGGATTTAATGGTAATAAAAAGCTTTAAAAAACTGGTTATAAATTACTTTGTGCTAATATAAAAAATGTTATACCTTTAAATCAGTTTTCATAGGGTACGGATTAAAAACGGGCCAGGGTTTCTACCCAGGCCCTAATTATTTATAGACCTCCCGGTTCATTTTTTGCTTTATTTTTTCAAACGTATACCCTCTTTTTTCAAAATTTTCCAGGACTAACGGTAGTGCATACCTTAAATTTTTATACGCTTTTTCACTATCATGAAAAACTATAATAGATCCCGGAACAGAATTCTTTAATACATGCTGAAGACACTGCTCTGGCGTAAAACTATTATCGAAATCTGCACTTAATACATCCCACATTATTATTCGTGCTTCATCACCTAAAGTTTTTCTTATTCCTTCCACGTTACTGCTTCGTATACGTCCATAAGGCGGTCGAAATAAAGATGAAGTTATAAAAGCAGCGGCTTCTTGTATATCCCTTTCATATTGTTGCGCAGATGCTTTCCATGCATTCAAATGATTGTATGTATGATTACCTACACTATGACCTTCTTCTACTATACGTTCATATATGCTCCTGTGCCTTTCTACATTTTTTCCAATACAAAAAAATGTCGCATGAGCGTTGTACTTTTTCAGTTCGTCCATAACCCATGTTGTTATTTCAGGATGTGGCCCATCATCAAAAGTTAAATAAACAGCAGCTTCTTTTTGAGAAAAGTTCCAAATATAGTTTGGAAAGATTTTTTTTAACCACCAAGGAGTTTTTATAAAATAACGATGCATCTTTTCAAAGTTAAGCAGCGATTAAGAGGAACTTAAATTAAAAATAACTGCTACTTCTGAAAATCCTGCAAGAGTAAATAAAGGTTCATAAAAAAGCCGCTTAAAAAATATATTACTTTTGCCGCTTATGCAGCAAGAGGTTAGAGTAAGGTTTGCCCCCAGTCCAACAGGTGGTTTACATATAGG
>MWWA01000302.1_pt1 | contig 13372 bp, 16 predicted proteins | sample 1047341 | NCBI WGS metagenome assembly MWWA01 (sample SAMN06349978, study PRJNA376086) | soil metagenome | isolation source: MS5-1 sample Antarctic (ecotone) soil | place: Antarctica | collected 2015-01-13
AAAATCAGGAACGCCTTCTTCATGCCATGGAATCGGATGTGATACGCGCTTCAGACCTTTGTCATCGTCCGGGCCTTGGTCCCAATTGCGCCAAACGCGCTCGGCGACGGCCCGCGCTGCCGCTCCTTACCTGCCGCCGCCCTCGACCACGGCCGCTTCCGCATTCGTTAGGCGAAAATCCATCGCGCCGATGAAGCCATCGACCTGGCCGGCGTTGCGCGCGCCGACAATCGCGGCGGTCACGGCCGGGTTGTGCAAAGTCCACGCGATCGCGACCTCGCCGGGAGCACGCCCGTGGCGGGCGCCGACCGCGCGCAACCGCTCTACCAGCGCGAGATTTTCGCTCAGCTTCGGTTCCTTGAATCGCGCATCGTGCCGCCGCCAGTCGTTCTCCGGCAGCGCGGCCAGGCGTTCCCGAGTCATCGTGCCGGTTAACATCCCGGAGCCCATGGGCGAGTAAACGATGGTCCCGATTCCGTGTTCCCGGCACCACGGAAGCTGCGAATTTTCGACGTCGCGCCGCAGTAATGCGGCTGGAGCGAAGTGATCGGCGCGATCGCGTGCAGCTTTTCCATCTCCTCCACGCTCGCGTTGGAGACCCCAATCCAGCGCACCTTGCCCTCTTTTTGCAACGCCGCCAGCGTTTCCCAGCCTTCGACGGTTTCGTTCAGCTCCTCCGCCGTCCAATGGATCTGGTAGAGATCGATCACCTCGACCCGGAGCCGGCGCAGGCTGGCTTCGCATTCGCGCCTCATGGATTTGGCGCGGAGCGAATAGCCGACCTGCTGGTTCTCGTCCCAGATCATCCCGCACTTTGTAAAAACGTACGGACCCGAGTCCTTCCACTCGGCCAACGCGCGCGCCACCACTTCTTCGGAATGTCCGAGGCCGTAAATGGCGGCGGTATCGATCCAGTTGATCCCAAGCTCAAGCGCGCGATGAATCGCCGCGATCGAGTCCTTGTCGTCCTGTTCGCCCCAGCCAAACTGCCAGTCGCCGCCCCCGATCGCCCAGGCGCCGAGACCGATGGGAGTGATGGCCAAATCCGAGTTTCCGAGCGTCGTCGTCTTCATGCCGCCGGAATCATAGCGCAATTTTCAGGATCGATTCGCAGAATCGACGCCGGCCGGGAGCAAGCACGGTCGCGTGATTTTACCTCTAAAAAAAAGCGCCCCGTGTCTTCCGACGCGAGGCGCTCTTGATTTGTTAGGCGAAACCGCGCTTAGCGATCGGGCGTGGAGGCCATTGACGAAGTCGTGATGTCTTCCGCCCCGGCGTTCTCGAAGATCTCCTTCGCGGTGTCTTCGCGATCGCCTTCAGCGTGAACCGCGATGAGAAAATTGCCGCTCTTGAGCTTCTCCTCATAACGCTTGGCTTCGATCTCGGGAATGCCGAGACCGATGAGGCCGCCGACCACTCCACCGGCGGTGCCGCCGATGGCCGCGCCGCTCAGCGCTGCCATGATCGGGCCGGCCGCAATGAATGGGCCGATGCCTGGAATCGCGAGCGCGCCAATCCCTGCGAGCAGGCCGAGGACGCCGCCCGTCACACCGCCGGCAGCGGCGCCGGTCGTTGCGCCTTCCGGCGCCTTGGTGGCTTTTACATGAGCGATGTCATGTTTTCCTTCGGTGTCGGGCAGGAGGATGGAGATTTCGTTACTCGGAAAACCTGCGGTTTGCAGGCGGGTCACGATTTGCTCCGCCTGCTCGTGGCTCTTCGCGATACAAAAAACTTGTGATTTTGACATAATATTTCGGGTCTTTCTTGTTGGCTGTTTATTCTGACTTTTTGACTTCGAGCTGATTCTCGACTTTTGCGCCGCCGGCGGACTTCTCCGCCAACTGCGCGATCTTGGTTTTCTCGGCGTCGCTCTGGACCGGACCGCGCAATGTGACCATCCCGTTTTCGGTGATGATCTTGATGTTTTTCGCGGTCATGCTGAGAGAATCCTCGGCCATGATCGCGCGACGAATCGCGGCTGTGACCTGGATGTCTTCCTTGCTGTTGGATTGATCGCCGGACGTCTGGGTTTCGCCGGAGCGATCCCGTTCGTTGCGGCCGGAATTATCCGCCGCCGGAGTTGTGTTGTCTTCCGCAAAAACGGAAAACGTCAGGCTGGCGAGACAGAGTAAGGATAATGTTGTTCTTTTCATATTTGGGTTATGTCGCCGAAGTGGCGGCAATGGAGATACGGAAAAGCTCGTCCCGACGGTCCCATTTTTTTGAAAAATTTTTTGGCGGCCGGCGCGCGGAACACGCGGGCCCTTGCCTAACGAACCGGCTCGGAATCAGGCGGGGAATTTCAGAGATTACTCGCTTACTCCCTCGACCTCCGCCACTTCCTTACGTTAGGCGAAAATCCATCGCGCCAATAAAGCCATCGATCTGCCCGGCGTTGCGCGCGCCGACGATCGCGGCGGTGACGGCCGGGTTATGCAGGGTCCAGGCGATTGCGATTTCGCCCGGAGCCCGGCCAGGCCTTTCGCCCACCGCGCGCAGATCGACCAACTCCAGGTTTTGCGTCAGCTTCGGTTCCTTGAAGCGGTTGTCATTCCGCCGCCAATCGTTTTCCGGCAGGGCCGCGAGCCGCTCGCGCGTCATCGTGCCCGTCAGCATCCCGGAGCCCATTCGCACGCCGCACGAACATCGGCACGTGGCATTTCGCCAGCGATCTGATCGAACCTCTGCTCGACGGACTGCGCAAGCAATAACAAAAATATTGACGCCAGGATAACTGCGCTTCTGAATCGCCTCCTATGAAAAAACTAACCATGACAGTGGCAGTGGCAGTGGGCCTGTGGGTCTTTGGAACGGCGGCCGGGTTTGCCGCCAGCCCGCATATGGGCACCTGGACGTTGGACGAAGCGAAGTCCGACATTCCAGCGGGGATGGCTAAGAACACAACCGTCGTCTACACGGAAGAAGGCGATCAGTGGAAGATCACGACTGAGGGCAAAGATAAGAGCGGCAAACCTAGCAAGACCACCTGGGTGGGCAAAATCGATGGCAAACCGTACGGCGTCGAAGGCAGCGCGGTCTTCGATCAGATCGCCTACACCAAGAAGAACGAGCGGACGAACGAGCTGAAGACAACGATGGACGGGAAGGTCATCGCGACAGGCGACATCACAGTTGCCGCGGATGGGAAAACGCGCGTCGTCACCGTCATGATGACGGGCGAAGATGGGGAAAAGATGACCAGCAAAGCCGCCTACAACAAAGAGTAGACCGATCCAAGATGTCTGCGTTGCCCTTCGGGTTTCCGGGCTCGAAGGGCAATTCTTTTGACGGCGCGACGCGAGAGACTCAGCCCCGAGGAAAGCTCCGGCTGACTTCGGGTGTGGCTGATTACTTCTTCGCCTTTTTCGACTCGACCACCAGAGCGCGAACGTCGGTCGTTCCAATGTTCTCGACCGCGTGCGTGGTGGCCTCACGCCAGCGCGCTTCGCCGGTCTTCATGGCGATTTCTTCACTCTTTCCATCCGGCGAAGTGGATTTGACCTTCGCCTCCGAGAGCGCATAGACCACTCCCGGTGGATGCGAATGCGAGACGCCGATCCGGCGCACCTTCCCCTCCGCTTTCAAGGCCGCCAGCTTCTCCCACCCTTCCACCGTTTCTTCGAGGTCATCCGCCGTCCAACGGATCTGGTAGAGATCGATCACGCCCGTTTTTAACCGGCGCAGGCTGGCTTCGCATTCGCGCCTAACGGATTCCGCCCGGAGCGAGTAACCGACCTTTTCCTCTTCGTCCCAGATTCCCGCGCGCGCCACCACTGCCTCGGAATGCCCGAGCCCGTAGATGGCGGCGGTGTCGATCTAGTTAATCTCCAATTCGAGCGCGCGATGAATGGCCGCGATCGAATCCCTGTCGTCCTGCTCGCCCCAGCCGAACTGCCAGTCGCCGCCGCCGATCGCCCACGCACCGAGACCGATGGGAGTGATCTCGAGATCCGAGTTGCCGAGAATTTTTTTGGTCATATGAGTCACCTCATGGCGCCATTGGCGCGCTCGAGATTGTGCCCGCTCATCGCCCGGAATCGCAACTCGGTTTTATTTTCGCTGAAAAACCTCCGTTACCTGCGCGACCACAATGCCAAATTTTCGGATCGTGGAATGATTGAGCAACGTCCGGCCGTCCGGCTGCAGATACATCCACTGGCTCATCTGCACGCGAGAGAGTGGATTGCCCGGGGAGAGGGCAAGCGTGAAACTCCAGTGAAAAACATTGCCGCGCGCTTCACCGCGCGCGGTTCCCACCATGTCGTTGGCGGTCGCTTCGAAGTGATTCGCGTCGAGCTTTCGGATCCGCCAGGAGCGATGCTGCTTCTTCCCGCCGATCTGGAGCTCCTGCTCGAGCAGCAACGTCCCGTCGACCCAGCGACCCACCGTCTGCGTCGTGACCGGCTCTTGCGGTGCGCCACCGCGATTCTCCAGCACCCCGGAGGAACTCGTCTCTCCGGTGAAATACTGCGTCGGATCCAGCAGCGGCCGGCCGCCTTCGAAGTCGACCACGTTCATCCCTGTGCAACCCGCGAATAAAATGACCGCACTCGAACAAAGCAGAAGAAGCAAACGCATGTAGATGATTCGCACGCCGGTTGCATGGCGCATCCGTCCGCGCCATCCGGTTATTCCGCCCGCTCAAGTCGCACGTTCCACCCCTGCGTCCGGCCATCGCGCAAGTCGAGAGCGATGAGATGTTCGGTCCAACCGGTCACGCCCTTTTCCGTCTCCTGCACGATGCCGTAGAGCAGCAGATGCCCCGGCGTCTGATAGCGATTGCGCAGATCGTGGAATGGCAGCGTCGCCGTCCACTTCGTTTGCAAATTGTCATCGAGCCGGGTGAACGCCAGCCGGCCCTGCTCGTCGAGTCGCGTGCGATGCACCACCACCACCCCGGGAGGATCCTGCAGGCGCAGGACCGTCCGCGTGCCTTGTTCGATGAGCAGCCCCGCCTCCAGGTATTCCGACGCGCCGGGCACACGGGTCACGTCAAAGAGCCGGTCGTGGGATCCTTCCGAAAACTCTTTTGTTTTGCCGATCCGGGCCGTCCAGAAAGTGCGGCGCGCCCGCGAGCCCTCGGGGTAGATCGATTCCGGCTTGGCCAGGTGGTCACCAAATTCATCGTTGCCTGCATTCGCCGCCTCCTTCTCCGTGTAAAAACCAAGCCACTTCCCGTCGCGCATCGTCTGCCAGGCGAGGAAATCCTTCGTGTGATAGCCGCCGTTCCAGCGCGTCGCCATGAATTCGACCTGCCGAAAATAGTCGTCGTTAGGCGGAGTGTAGGGCTGGGCGCGAAACTCAGAGCCACTGATCCGGAAACGCCGCGCGTCCGCGGCCGTCATGACCAGCCCGCCATCGTAGGCGTAGAAATCGAGCACGGTCGGAATTAGATCGCGCAGCTCCGGGTTCTGTCGCTCCAAGGTTTTCCGGTCCGCCAGCACGCTCCCATCCTTGCTCGAGACCGCCACCGGTTGGTCGTGCAAAAACAGCCAGACCACCTCCCCCTCCTGCCCGAGAATCCGCGCCTGCGCGGTATGTCCGCCGGACTCGTTCTTCACCGTCAGCATCCGCTTTTTCCAGAGCCGGGCGGCCGTCGCCGGGTCGTGCGCATCAAGATCGAAGTGATAATAAATCTCCGTCACCCAGTTCCCGATCATGCGGCTGCCGCCGCGCAGATAACGCATGCGTTGCTCCTCCTGCTTCAGCATCAGCCAAAAAATTGGTTCGCCCGCCAGCTGCGGGACGAGAGCGGGCGGGCCCTCCCGTTCCACCGGCCGGAACGAGCTTTTGGAACAGGAGGCACAGAGGCTGGCGAGCGCCAGCGCGGCTATGAGAGTCGGTTGCAATCGGTTGATCATGTTTTGAAATTTGCCGGAGTATTTGCGCCTAACGATTTCGTGTCGATGCAATAAACCGCCGCGGCTTCGCCGGCCGCGTTTCTTCCCGCAGCGCAAGAACGGCTTGCGTTTTGTGCGTAGACGCTACGTTTTCCGCTCACCTACCAACCGAAAGGAAAAAAATTATGGGCCTCATGAGTTTCATCCGCGGCGAACTGCTCGAAATCATTCAATGGACCGACGACTCGCGCGACACGATCTCGTTCCGCTTCGAAGACAACGATGCCGAGATCAAGCGCGGCGCGCAATTAATCGTACGCGAATCGCAGGTCGCGCAGTTCGTTTACCTGGGCGAATTCGGCGACACCTTCGGCCCGGGCAAGCACAGCCTGACGACCGATAACATCCCGATCCTGACCACGCTCAAGTCGTGGAAGTACGGCTTCGAGTCGCCTTTCAAGGCGGACGTTTATTTCGTCACCACCCGCCTGTTCACCGGCAACAAATGGGGCACGGCCAACCCGATCATGATGCGCGACCAGGATTTCGGGATCGTGCGGGTGCGCGCCTTCGGCACTTACGATTTCCGGGTGAGCGATCCGAAGCTGATGCTGAAGGAAGTCGCGGGGAGCGATCACAATTTCCGGCTCGATGAATTCACCGAGACGATGCGCTCCCGCATCGTCAGCATCTTCAGCGACGCGCTCGCGAGCGCGAAGATCCCGGTGCTCGATGTCGCGACGCGTTACCAGGAAGTGGGCGAGGCGCTGCTGCCGCTGATCAACCCGATCATCCAGGCGAAATACGGCATCGAGCTGACCAGTTTCGTACTCGAGAACGTCTCCGTGCCGGCGGAAGTCGAGCAGGCGATCGACAAGCGCTCCAGCATGGCTGCGGTCGGGAACCTGAATGACTACGTGAAATTCCAGATGGCGCAGGGCATGGAAAAAGGCGGAAGCGCGGGCGGCGTCGCAACGGAAATGGCGGTCGGCCTCGCCATGGCGCAGCAAATCATGCAGCAACAAAACTCGATGCAATCGACCGCGCCGTCCGGGAGCCCCGCCACTCCAGGCGCGGCGGCGCCGGTCGCATCGGCGATGCCGGAACTCCTCTCTCCTGCGCAAGCTGCCGAGGCGCTCGGCGTGAGCGAGGCCGACGTCATGCAGAGTCTGGAAAGCGGCGATCTCAAGGCCAAGAAAATCGGTTCCAGCTATCGAATTACCCGCGCGTCGCTGAACGAGTTCCTCCAGCAGTAGGAAATGGCGGACGTCACCGCCCGGCAACGTTTCGAGTGTCCGTCGTGCGGAGGCGCGGCGGAATGGTCGCCCGCGAAGCAGGCGCTCGTCTGCCCGTTTTGCGGCGCGGTCTCGCCGATGCAGCCCGGCACGGCCGCGATCGGCGCCGTCCAGGAAAACGACCTCGCGACCGCGCTCAGCGCCATCCCGGACGCCGCACGCGGCTGGGAAACCGCCACCCGTTCGGTCAAATGCCAGAGCTGCAAGGCGATCTCGGTTTTCAAGCCGGAACGCGTCGCGCAGAACTGCGACTTCTGCGGCTCGCCCGCGCTCGTTCCCTACGAACAAACCAAGGCGCCGATCCGGCCGGAGAGCGTGCTCCCGTTCCAGGTCGACCAGGGCAAAGTGCGCGACCAAGTCCATGCCTGGTATCGCAGCCGCTGGTTCGCGCCGAACCGTTTCAAGAACCGCGCTTTCACCGACACGATCCACGGATTGTATCTTCCCTACTGGACCTTCGACGCGCAGGTCGCGGCCGAGTGGACGGCGGACGCGGGCTATTATTACTACACCACCGAGACCTACCGCGATTCGAAGGGCAACACCCAGACGCGCCAGGTCCAGCACGTCCGCTGGGAACCGGCGAGCGGCGCGCTCGAGCATTTCTTCGATGACGACCTCGTGCCCGCCTCTCGCGGCGTGCCGCCGGATTTATTGCGCGGCATCGAGCCCTTCCCGACCAAGGAACTCGCGCCCTACGACGCCGGCTACGTCTCCGGCTGGGTGGTGGAGCAATACCAGATCGATCTCGTCGCCGCTGCGCAACATTCCCGCGAAGCGATGGACGCGGAACTGCGCAGACTCTGCGCCGCGCAGATCCCGGGCGACACGCATCGTAACCTCGAGATCGACGCCGATTACAGCGCGCAGACCTTCAAGCATGTCCTCCTGCCGATCTGGCTCCTGACTTATCAATACAGCGGTACCACCTACCGAATCGTCGCCAACGGTGTCACCGCCGCGCTCGCCGGGAATTATCCGAAGAGCTGGATCAAGATCGCGCTCCTCGTTCTCGTTCTCCTCATCATCGGCCTGATCATTTTCATTTTCGCCGAGGGCTAGGCGGCGGGGAACAGACTAAACCGTTGACATCGAACGGCCTGGCTGGTGATTTATCCCCGACGCCGGGGAATGTTTTCGTCGGCGGCAAACACGCCACCAAAATCATAATCCTAACTACCAACTACCTCATGAAACTAATTAAATCACTCGCCCTCTTCGCTACCTTCGCATTCGCCCTGAGCGCCTGCGACAAAAAGACCGCCGAATCAATCGAGCAAAAAACCGAAGAGGCCAAGCAGGCCATGGAAGCGAAGGCCGACGAGGCCAAGGCAGCCGCCGAGAAGCAGATCGAGGAGGCGCGGCAGAAAGCCAAGGAAGCCGCGCCCGCGGCCGCCGCCGCGGTCGACAAAATGGCGGAGGAAGCCAAGGATGCGACCATGAATGCCGCCGACGCGACCAAGGACGCTGCCGAAAAAGCGGTCGACAAGGTCCAGGACGCGGCCAGCCACGCGATGGACTCCGCCAAGGAGGCAATGTCGCCCGCCGCCTCGCCAGAGGAGGCGCCGAAACCGTAGCGGCAACGGGTTAGTCCTGAAATTCGGCCCCGGCTTCGAAAGAGGCCGGGGCTCCTCCCATCCGATCGCCCGGCGGGCAAGATGCCCGCCCTACAATTCTTCGAGGAGCGTGCCGACGGTGCGGCGGTCGCGCGCGGGCTCGAGCTGGCCGACGAAAGCGCGAAAGCGAGCCGAGAAAAGCTGGCTCCGAATTTCCCAATAACGCGCGATGCCCGGCGCGACGATGTAATGCCGCAGCAGCTCCTGCCAGCCGTGCCAGAGTTGTTCGTCCATCAGGCCGTTGATATGGTGAAAGTGAATCGTCTCGAGCGCCTTGAGAAATTGGTGCGTGGCGTGGAAGAACCGCGCCTGGTCTTCCCGCGACAAGCTCTGGATTTCTTCCAGCCCGGTGCCCCAGATGCGCGACATCTCCGCGTTTTCCATGAAGGTCTTGGTCACTTCCCGGACGGCCGATGCGGCCGCATCCTGCGCGGCGACCCGGGCGACGCGTGTGCTGCGGTGCACTTCCTTGGCCAGATAAAGCACCGACAAAACGACGGCGATGGAACTGAAATTGCGAAACCGCGTTGATCGCATCCCAATTCATTTTCTCGATCCCGGCTGGTTAAATCCAAGCGATCATAACAAGACTCGCGTCGGTAGCGAGATCATCCTTCCCCGGTCTCAGCGACGCAATTGCCGTTGAAGCCCGCGGGTAAGTCGGCGAGAACTCCTGATGCGCCTTCTTCAACTTGTCCTGCTTCCGCTGATCTTCGGTGCCGCCCAATTACACGGGCAATCGTCCACTCCCGCGGCAACTTCTTCGGCGGATACAGTGATCCACGCCGGCACGCTGCTCGATCGGCCGGGGAAAGAACCGCGGCGCAACGTCTCCATCCTGGTGAAGGACGGAAAAATCGCGGCGGTGCAGGATGGCTTCGTCCAACCGGCCGCGGGCGGCGCGGTGATCGATCTGCGCGATCGCTTCGTGCTCCCAGGGTTGATCGATTGCCACGTCCATCTCGATTCCGACCGCGCCGGGATGGAAGGTCAGCTCGCCAGCGTGACCGACAGTGTCGCCATCACCGCCTATGAAGCCGCCTGGAACGCGCGCAAGACTTTGAACGCCGGGTTCACCACCGTGCGCAACGTGGGAAATTCCGACGGCGTCACCCTCGCCCTGCGCGATGCGATCGCAAAAGGCTGGGCAACCGGGCCGCGCATCCTCGACGCCGGCTCCGGCATTTCCACCACCTCGGGCCACATGGATCCGACCCTGGGTTTTCGCGAGGAATTGCATCCCGCGCTCGAGGCCCACGCCACCACCTGCGACGGCGCGGATGATTGCCGCCGCGCGGTGCGCAAACAAATCAGCCGCGGCGTCGACCTGATCAAGATCGCCACCACCGGCGGCGTAAACAGCCGCATCGGCCTCGGGCTCGGCGCGCAGATGCTCGACGACGAAGTGAAATCGATCGTGGAAACCGCGCACAGCTACGGCAAAAAAGTCGCGGTCCACGCGCATGGCGCGGATGGGATCGCAATCGCCCTGCGCGCCGGAGCGGATTCAATCGAGCACGGCACTCTGCTCGACGACGCGGCGCTCAAACTCTTCCTCTCTACCGGCGCCTACTACGTGCCAACCCTCTCCACCATCAACGGCTACATGGAACGGATCGCCGCCAACCCCGACGCCTACGCGCCCGAGGTGCGAAAGAAAATTGACTGGCGCATCGGGATCACCGGCGAAGCGTTGCGCAAAGCGGTTCCGGCCGGGGTCAAGATCGCATTCGGCACCGATGCCGGTGTTTCCAAGCACGGCCGCAATGCCGATGAATTCGAACTCATGGTAAAACACGGGATGACCCCGGCCGCGGCGATCCACTCCGCGACGGTCAACGCCGCGGACCTGCTCGGCCTGAAGGACCAGGTGGGAACAATCGAGCCTGGCAAAAGCGCGGACCTGATCGCGGTCGCGGGCGATCCGTTAGGCGACGTGACCGTTTTGAAGAAGGTCGGCTTTGTCATGAAGGAAGGCCGGGTCTTCAACCACGATCTTTAGTGCCTGCCCGCACCCGGTTGGGCGAAAAGGTTTGCTCCGATGGCGCCGGTTCAAATACGATCGCGGGCATGAAATTCATTACTCTGGTCTTGCTCACCCTCTTTTCCACCAGCCCGGCCTGGGCGCAGAAGGCGCCGCTGCCTTACCGCATGCAGCCCTACGCGCTGGACAGCGGCCTGCATTCCAGCGTGGCCGGGGAAGCGGCCACTCGGGTCGCCTCCAGCAAAGTCGTGACCGTGCCAGGCTCACCCTGGCTGCGTTTGAACTTCAGCGGCATTGCGCTCGGCCGGGCCAGCTACCTCACCATCACTTCACTGTACGACGGCGCGCAGCAGCGGCTCGACGCCCGCGCCCTCGCCCAGTGGAAAAATTCCAGCGCCTACTTTAATGGCGACGCTCTCAGGATCGACCTCCATGTCGCTTCCGGGGACAAAAATGTCTTCGCTCGCATGACCGAAGTGATGGTGGGTAACATGGAGGCGCCCGCCTCGCAGTGCGGCCCCACCGACGATCGCACGGCCTCGACCGACGTCCGGACCGGCCGCCTGCTGACGATCGGCTGCACCGCCTGGCTCATTGCCGATGGCCGATTCGTGAGCGCGGGCCACTGCGTCTCCTCGGCCGGTTCCGCGAATACGGTCCAATTCAACGTCCCGCCTTCCCTGCCTAACGGTACCATTCAGCATCCCGGCCCGGAAGACCAATACGTGGTCGATGATGCCACCCGTGTCTTCAGCAACAACGGCGTCGGCAACGACTGGGGCGTCTTTGAAACCCTGCCCAATGCTCAGACCGGTCTGACTGCGCTCCAAGCCCAGGGAGCTTCCTTCAATCTCGTGCAAAATCTCGGGCCAGCCACGATTCGCATCACCGGCTACGGAGTGGATAGCGGGACCGCCAACCAGACCAACCAAACGCACACCGGTCCCAACGCAGGTTCTTCGGGCACCACCATGCGCTACCAGACCGATACCGAGGGTGGCAACTCCGGGAGCCCCGTGATCGATGAAGCCACCGGCAACGCTGTCGGCGTGCACACCAACGGCGGTTGCAGCACCACCGGCGGTGGCAACAACAGCGGCACCAGCACTTTCAACACCGCCTTCTGGGCGCAGGTCGGGAACACCACCGGCGGAGACATTGACCTCACCGCCCGGGCGCGCAGCCGCGGAAGCGTGAACACGGTTCTCCTGCGCTGGGACCCGTCCGACGGCGGTGACATGAATGTGCTCCGCAACAATGTCGTGGTGCAGACGACGCCCGACGACGGCAAGACGCAGGATAACCTCGGGAGCATGACCGGGACGTTCACCTACAAAGTGTGCGAGACCGATTCGAGCGACTGCTCGAACGAAGTGGTCGTTACCTTGCCATAGCCGGTCGCGAGGTTTGCCGGGGGCGGGCGAGATTGCGTGACGCTCGCTTCGCCCCCGTGCCCTCCGCGGGAGGGCTTGCCACGTAGCTTAAGCTTCCAGAAGTGGAGATCGATCCCAGTCTTGTTGGACTGCCCGAGGGCGTTTCGGCGGCGAAGGCCAGCGACCAGTTTGACGCGCTCCAGGAAAAGCTCGTGCCGCTCTGGCGCTCGATCGAGTCCTTCAACCAGGATGAACAAACCATCGTCGTCGTCCCCTCGATGTCGATCGACACGGCGATCACGGGCCTCGGCATTCAAGCCTACGAAGAGCGCTTTCTTTTTCTCCTCCTCCTCCTCGCCCAGCCGCGCGCGCGGATGATCTATGTCACCTCGCAGGCGATTCATCCGAGCGTGATCGAGTACTACCTCGACCTGCTCCCCGGCATCATCCCGCGGCACGCTCTCGCTCGCCTCACCTTGCTCGCGCCCTACGACGACTCGTCGCGTCCGCTCAGCCTGAAAATCCTCGAGCGCCCCCGCCTCCTGCAACGGATCGAGTCCGGTATCGCGGATAAAAACCGCGCCCATCTCATCTGCTTCAACACCACTTTTCTCGAGCGCAATCTCGCTCTGCGCCTCGGCATTCCGCTCTACGGGGCCGATCCGTGTCATCTTTCCTTTGGGACCAAAACCGGCTGCCGAAAATTGTTCGCCGAGGCCGGGATCAATCACCCGCTCGGCTTCGATAATCTCCACACGCTCGACGAGGTGGTCGCGGCGCTGCGCGAGATGCGCGGGCAGCGGCCCTCGATCGCGCAGGCGGTGGTGAAATTAAATGAAGGCGTCTCGGGCGAAGGCAACGCCCTCGTCGACCTCACGAATCTGGCCGAGCCTAACGACGACGCCATCCACGAGCGCCTGTGCGCGATGCGCTTCGAGCTCGCCGGAACTCGCTTCGAGGAATATTGGGAGAAATTTCGCGAACGTGGCGGGATCGTGGAGGAGCGGGTCGGCGTCGGCGCGCAGGAAGTGCGCAGCCCGAGTGTGCAGTTGCGCATCACCCCGCTCGGCCAGGTGGAGCTGCTCTCCACCCACGACCAGATGCTCGGCGGGCCGAGCGGCCAGAGTTATCTCGGCTGCATTTTCCCGGCCGACCCGGCCTACGCCGCGGCCATCACCCGCGACGCCGCGAAAGTGGGCGACCTCCTCCGCGACGCGAAAGTGATTGGACGTTTCGCGCTCGATTTCGTAGTCACCCGCGCCGG
>MWWA01000303.1_pt1 | contig 13345 bp, 16 predicted proteins | sample 1047341 | NCBI WGS metagenome assembly MWWA01 (sample SAMN06349978, study PRJNA376086) | soil metagenome | isolation source: MS5-1 sample Antarctic (ecotone) soil | place: Antarctica | collected 2015-01-13
AAAAATCCCAGGGGCCTTGGGGGCAGCGCCCCCAAAGACATCACGAGGGCGGCGAAGCCGCGTCCCCTTTTTCTTGCGTCAGGGGGCGGAAGGGTCGCCGAAGGCGAGTCCCGAAGGGACCGCAGCGAAGCGAAGCCCGAGAGCACCCGACCCGCGAAGCGGGGGATGCCCACAGGAATTCCCGAGCCCCGGACAATCACCGCTCGCCCACCGGAAGTTCCGTTTGAAAGTCACCTCGATTTTCGAGAAAAGCCGCTTGGGAATTTCGGGGGAAATCCCAAAAACGTCCCGGAATTGTGTCTCAAAACCCGTCTTGTAAACGTACCGAAATCATAATTATAACCCATTGATGTTACAGCACTTTCAGCGTTTTGCGCGGTAGTGGACGGGTGTGCGGTTTATGAGAGGGGGCTTGGGGGATAGGCATGCGGGGCGTGGGGTGCGGGTGCTGGTGAGGGGTGCGAGAGGAGGGGCCGGGGCTGTGGGCGAGGGGGTCGCGGGTGAGGGCTGAGTGTGGTGATGGGGGATGAAAGAGGGGGTGAGAGGTGAGGCAGGGTGACGTGAGAGTGGGGGCGTCGGGGGGCTGGAGCTAGAGGCTAGAGGGGGGAGGGGCCGTGTCGAAGCTGCTGCTCCTGCTGGGTCCTGTGGGCCTCGGCCTGGGGCCGGTAGCCCACAGCGTGCCCGGCCGCATCCTGTTATCTTGACGCCCGGTGTCACCGTGACCGCGGCGTTGCAAGGAGCGACCGATGAGACGACATGGCGTGGTGCTCTCCGCGATGGCCATCCTGTTCGTGGGGGCCCTGGCGTGGGCGAGCCAAGGGACCTCGGACGAGACGAAGGGCCTGGACGAGGTGCTCGGGGCCTGGGAGGCCGGCTTCAACTCGCATGATGCCAAGGCCATCGCGGCCACGTACACCGAGGATGCCGAGTCGGTGATTCACACCGGCGAGCGGATGAAGGGGCGAGCGGCCATCGAGAAGGGCATGGCCACCTACCTTGCGGCGAACCCGAAGGTGAAGACGAAGCTCGCGGTCATCTCGCGTCGGTTCATCAAGCCCGACGTGGTGGTCGAGGACGGCCGTTGGGAGGAGTCGGGGCACTCGAAGGAGGGCGTTGCGACGAAGGGATTGTTCTCGACGGTCCTCGTAAAGCGAGGAGGGGCGTGGCAGGCGGCCCATGATGTCGGGTTCGTCCCGGTGAGCGACGACGGAGCAACGGCGGCGGAGAAGAAATGAGCCTATAGAGGCTGAAGGATAGGCCGCTCCGTGCCCGCTGCCGCCCCCGGACCCTCCGGGCCTCGGCGTGGGCCCGCCGCCACACACCTGCACTCGGGGGGCGTCCGCCCGTTACTCCTCGGGAACGACCGTGAGGGCCCGGCCGTCGCTCGTGCGGTAGACGCCGAAATCCCGCCGGTCGAGGGTAAAGACCGTCTCGATACCCTCTCGCTCCGCGAGGAACATCAGGGCCGCGTCGGCGAGCTGGGCACCAATTGTCGCGTAACGCTCCATGAACGCCACGGCCCACGAAAGGGCCTGGGCATCGAGTTCAACGAGACGAACGGCCCCGCTCGACACCAACCCATCAATTACCTTCATCGCCCCCGGCTCGCGACGGAGGAGCCACGCGGCTTCGGTAATGACCGGCCAGCAGGTAAGGAGCGGCGAGCGGAGTCCCTTGAGCGTCGCAACGCAGCGGGCGTGGGCCTCCTCCCGGTCGCGGACGATGGCGACCAAGGGGCCCGTATCGACGACGGCCCGCTTACTCACCCCCGAAGCCTTCCATGTGGGCCGGGTTCGTGGCGAGGTCGGTGGGGCCACCCTTCAAGCAGCCGATGAGCCCCGCCCTGCTCAGCACGTCAAAGGCGGTCGGTTCCGTCGCCTCGTCGGTGTGGGTGCCGTTGGTGGCTTTGGGGAGGGCCAAGTCATCGAGCACGGTGACGCGAACCCGGTGCCCGGCCAACTCCTGGGCCCTCCGCGTTACTTCTTCCCAAGTTCCTTCGATGACTTTCCGTTCCATGACCGCCCCTCCTCGCCTCGCCAGTTCCCTTCATCCTACCACAAGCCGCTCTCTCGCCTCACCTTGCATCTTTTCCCGGCACGTATCGGTAGAGGGTGCTCCTGCTGATTTTTAGCGTCTTACAGATGTCGGCGATGGAGTTCGCGGAGTCTTTGAGGAGGGTAATTGCCTGCTGGCGTTGCTTGTCGCTTAGGGATTTGGGCCTCCCCCCGTTCCTTCCGCGTGCTCTCGCGGAGTTCAATCCCGCCTTGGTCCGCTCGCGAATCAGGTCTCTTTCAAACTCGGCCAGGGCACAGAAGATGTGGAAGACGAGCTTGCCGCCGCTCGTGGTCGTATCAATCGACTCCTGAAGGCTCTTGAATCCGATGCCTCGATTGTTCAACGCCTGGATGGTGTCGATGAGGTGGCGAATCGACCTGCCAAGCCGGTCGAGTTTCCAGACCACAAGAGTATCGCCACTTCTCGCATGCGATAATGCGGCGTCGAGTCCGGGCCGTTCCGTCTTGGCACCACTCGCCTGGTCGATGAATACCTTCTCGCACCCGGCTCGGTCGAGGGCATCTCTCTGGAGGTCAAGATTTTGGTCCTGCGTCGAGACGCGGGCGTAACCGATGAGCATTCCTCTCCCCCTTTTAGTTCTTCCCCGTCAGCTCTTCGAGCTTGGTCTCCGCTCGCGTCGCCCGCTCCACCCAGCTTGCTACCGTCTCAAGCGTCTTTCGACCCTCGGCCCGAAGCTCAGCTAGCTCGGCCTGGAGTGTCTGAGCCGTGCTCTCGGCTCTCGCCCGCCCAACCTGCTCCCGCTCCAAATCCCCCCTGACCTTCGTCGCGGCGTCCTTCGCCGCCTCTCGCTCGGATTCGACCCGAGATACCTCTCCTTCAAGCCGGGCAATCTCGGCGAGCATCTCCCCTTTGGTCCGCTCCGCGTCCTGCCGCTCTCGCTGGAACACCTGCCGCTCCGGCTCGTGGGTCTTTAACGCCCCGGACCACGCCTCGGCCCAGAGCTGATTGACCAGGTGCCGCATCGACTCGGGCGGCTCGGGCACGGCGGGCCGGGCCTCGCTCGCCCGCTCGCGTCGCCAGTCGGCGAGCACCGCCCCGATGGTCGAAAAGCTCCCCTGCCCTAACCGCTCCCGGATGGCGGTCACCGTGGGTTCCTTGCCCTGTGCCTCCAGCTCCCGAATGACCTCGGTGATTCTCTCGATGCCAACGCCCGGCCGTGCCATACACCTCCGTAGTAATAATGTAATTACAATACTACATTATTACATAAGGCGACAGGTCGTCAACGGAAAATGCATGAATGGTGGAGGGGTCGTGGCCTCGCCGGGCAGACCGTCCCAAAAGCCTTGAAGCCCGTCAAGTTACAAGACGGAGATTGTGGGACCGGTAATGGAACGACTTCAGGGCCGAAAACGGCCTGAAAGAAAGTCGGCGGGGCCGGTCCTAAATACGTCCGTTTTCGAGACGCTGACTCGGGGACCGGCCCCGTGCTACGGTGGGGGCATGCCTTCGTTACCCGACCCACGGAAATCGACTGACTTCTCGCTGGCTGAGGCGACACTCGGTCCCGGAAGTCCCATGCAGCAACAGATTGATGATTTGCTCCTCTCAGGACGGGCCGAGACGATGGCGGCGGCCGAGAGCCTCTACCTCGACGCCCATCTCAAGGAGATTGCCGAACTCGCCGAGCGGCTCCCGGAGGATGAGTTCCGCTGTCACGAGTTGGTGCGGCTGCTCCTCGCCCACGGCAGCCGGCGGTCGGAGGATGCCCTGTGAGGGTGGAAGAGAAGCTCGCCCGAATCTCGTCGGCCCTCGCGGAGGCTGGGCTCGAATCGCTGGTCATGGGCGGCCACGCCGCCCGCTATTACGGCGTCGAGCGGAACACGAACGATTTCGACCTCTACGTCTCAGCCCCCTCGGTGAAAGAGCTCAAGGCTCGCCTGGCCGATGCGAACATCCCGGCCGAGTTCCCGCCCTGACCCTCGCTACCCGACCCACCGAAACCGAATGACCGCACGATGCCGAGTGTGACACACGACCTCCCTGAGCCGCTCCAGTCGTTTCGGGGTCTCGCCGAAGCGGTGGCCCCCGAGCTCCTGGCCGTGGAAGCGGTCCATGCCAGATATCGCGTGGAGAAGGACGCCGGGCGGGTGCTGCCCAACTCGGTCGAGGCCCTGCGGGTCGAGCTGACCTACCACTCAAACGCCATCGAGGGCAGCACGCTCTCGCTCCGAGATACCCAACTCGTCCTCGAAGGGTACGCACCCTCTGGCGGCAAGACGATGCGTGAGATTTACGAAGCCAGGAACCACGACCGGGCGTTAAGGATGCTCGAACGGTGGGCCGAGGAGCGTCCATCGCCGCTTGCGGACCAAGACCTCCTCGACGTGCACGCCCAGGTGCTCGCCGACATTGACCCGGTAAACGCGGGCCGGTCACGCTCGGCCCGAGTGCTCATCAAAGGCACGCGGTTCATCCCGCCCGGGAGCCAGAAGTTCGATGACCTGATACCGAGGATGCTCGAACTCGCAACCGCTCAGGGCGTGCCGCCGGCCCTCCAGGCCGCCGAACTCCACTACAACCTCGTCGCCATCCACCCGTTTAGCGACGGGAACGGCCGGACGGCTCGCCTCGTGATGAACCACCACCTGCTCCGGCACGGCTACCCGCATGCGATAATCGAAGTAGAGGAGCGGGCCGAATATCTCGCGGCTCTTGAGGAGGCAAATGAGGGTCGGTGCCAGCCATTCGCCACCTTCGTCCTCAAGAGCGTCGAACACTCGATTCAGAGACTCATCGGCGAGACCGGCTCGGCGTAGCCTTAAAAACGGAGAGTGACATAACCAAGAACGCCCGCCTCAAGGGTTTCCCCTCGAAGCGGGCGGCGTGAGTTGTGGGTCACAATTCGATGTCACAACCAATCGCTATTATCGACTACTGAGCACATCACGCAGAGCCCGGCGTTCAGCTCGCCCGCCAGGTCCGGCAAATGGCTCGACAGTCCGCTGTGCCCAGTTGTCGCGAGTTCGTGGATGCCCGTTGTACGCTTGAGCCCAGTAGAGAACATGCACGCCGCGGGCGATGGCCTCTCGCTGGTCGCGGATGAAGTCGGTGATTGGATATTCGGTGCCATCATTACTCCAGGTATCACCTGCCCCAAGCCGGTCCTTGACGTCGGCCCAGCGGCCATGAAGTTCAAGCGGGACACCAAGGCTAAAGGCGTATTTGGAGTCCGTCAGGCAGGAACGGCGCAGGTACGTCGGAGTGCCGTCGATTACCTGTTGCTGGCGGATGGCCGTCAGGATGTTCCGGTAGGCCGTCCGCGATTGGCAGGTATCCTCAAGGACAGGAATCACCACGAAGTCGAGCTTGCTGGCGACTCCGTTCTGATTGGCCCACTGGCGTGCCGATGCGACGAACGCATCGGTTTGCTGGACTCGGCTGATGAAGTTGGCGCGGATGCGCGCCTGCCTGGTCGTCAGTCGGCTGGCGCCCCAGGCGGCCCAAAAGTCGGCCTGGTCGTTGTTGCCGGGGCCGTCGTGAGGGAACCAGCGAAGATAGACGCCGATGTACAGCCGGCCGTTGACGAGCGGCGTGACCATCTGAACGAGGGCCGTCGCGTTCCCGAAAGGATTGCCGGGGTTGAACTCGAACGGCAGCAGCGAGACCTGGAGGTTGCCGCCGGTGTCGTTCAGGATGTTCGAGAGGCTCGTGATGTCGCCCGTGCCGGCCTTCGAGGCGCCGATGAACTGGCAGCCGCGTGATTGAGCGAAGGCAACACCGGGAGCAAACCCGAGCAAGGCCGCCAGCATGAGCAGGGCGGCCGGCTTCTTGGTGGCGAACATGGGAGATGGTCCTTGAAGGGGGGGAGGGAATGGAAACGGAAGGGAGTCGGTCGGCTGGAGGTGACAAGCCGACCGGACCGACGGAGTGTTCAGAAGGCGGGGTGGCCATCCGTGGCCGGCGTTTCTCCTTTCTTCACCTGGCCAACCAGTTGGTGAGCACAGCCCAAGCCTCGTGGTTAACCTCGTAGTCCCACTCCCAACTCTCCCTGAACGCATGCAAGGTAAGGTGGATGCCCATCTCATCGCAGATGGAGGTAAAGTCCCTCAAGAAGCGAGGTGCATTTTGATGGTGCCGGATGATTGCCACCTCGCTGATGTAGACGGCAAGGCCGTGGCGACGGCCCGCGTCGGCGACTCGCTGAAGACGTTGACGGAGGAGGTCGCGGGTACGCCCCGTGCTCGGGTACGGCACGCCTCCGTACTGTACATCCCACCAGTCATAGTAGTGGAACGTCAAAATCTGGTGTGTGATTCCGGGCAGCGGCGTGAAGGACGCTGCCGGGTCGGTGGTCGTTCCCCGCGGCGAGAATGCGATGGAGTGCCTCGTATCGACACGCCGGATGGCCTGGGCGGCACGGAGGGCGATGTCCCGCCACGCCGGATGGGTAATTTCATTCCCGAGCTCGAACCAAAGTCGGCCGGAGCGACCGCTGAATCGCTCGGCGAAGCGTTGCCAAGCCCACACGAAGTTGTCTTGGCCTTGCTGGGTGTTAAAGACGTCGCCCGACATCTGGAAGGCGATGACCAGCACCATGCCGCGACGCTCGCAGGTCTGTTGAGCGGCGTCGGCGAGGTTGAGCCAGTACCAAACGTCGGGGTTGGCCCAGAAGTGGCACGGGAAGCGGACCGTGTCGCCGCCAGCGTCGGCAATCAGGTTGATTTCGTGAGGCGTGGTCACCGCATCCTTCGGCCCCAGGTTGAAGCCCTGTCGCTGGGCCAGGGCGGGCGTGGAGGCGGTGCCGATGATGACGAGGGCGGCGATGCCAAACAGCAACGCCGTGGCGCACGGTCGGCGGAGATCGCCGGACGTTAACGACGACAAGCGGACCATCGAAGTGCTCCTTGTCCGAGGGAGGGATGAGGACTCAAGGCGGCTATGGAAGACGCATCCCTGCGGTAGCTCGGGGCGCAACGGCACGGACGGTGACCGGAGGCCCCTGCTCGGGCAGGGGCGGTCAGTGCGGACGGTGGGCGTTGAACGCTGCTGCCAATTCGGCGGGACTGGCTAGCCGTGGTCCAACGGCGGGCTGAACCTCCAATATACTATTTCGTATATCGGGGCTGGTCAAGCCTTGCTCGTCGGAATTTTGGAGGTCGTTCTGCGGGGGTCGGGGGACGCTTCGACGACCTTCATTTCTTTCGGGATGACGGGACTACCGCCATGCCTGCTTTTTGAATGGTCAAAATAATATGCCCCACTATGAGCACTCGTTGTTGAGTAGCATCGAAACAGAGAAGGCTTCCCGTCAACGACGCAGGCAACTCTCAAATTCAAAGGACGGAGATGGTCATTTAGTGCGTTGGTGAACAATTGATTATCTTCCAATGTTTTCCAAGTCCTCCCGACAACGAATCGGTCAAGGAACGTTTGGATAGCATCCCGGTCCCGAAGCTTCTGCAACCGCTCGATGGTCTCCTGAGCCGTCATCATCGGCTTACACGGCTCAGTTCCGGTTCCGAGTTCTTCCTCGGCTGGAGCCCAGGCTTCAACTGATGGCATGCGAAGCTCGCCGAGGGCCTCCTCTAGTAGCTCGGCGGATTCCCGCCTAAGGTCGGCGTCACCTCGGGCCTGGGCCTTCACTTGGTCGAGGGCGTTTCGGAGTTGGTTGAGAGCCTGGCTCCTTACTGGTTCCGGGTCTGTTTCTGGTGCCATCTCCGAAGAGGTAGCAGTGACACTCTCGATAGTCAAAACTCTATCGTTCGAGTAATTGACGATGCGAACGCTGACTCTGCAACGACCTACTTCCGGCCTGTCGTACTCAATGAGAGTCGCTTCCCCCGCCGCCGGATTCCGCACGAACTCGGGTAGCTTCTCCTTCAGCTCATGGCGTAGCCAACCCTCCTCATTGTCGAGAAATACACCACCAGGCACGCCGATATATTGAAAATATGCAAATATATGCAATTCAAAATTTTGATTGCGTAGAATTTCCGGTCCTTCTACGTTCGCCAGACTCGAAAGAACGATGCCTTCTAGGTTTGCCCAGGCTCGCCTCTCCATTGAGTCGGGCGAATATTCGCTCCCTTCAGGTGAAACCGGGTCCAAGACTTCTTTCTCAGGGAAACGGACCCTGAGAAGCACGCCCACGAGGGGAGCAAGCTCCGTCGGCTCCGGCTGACGAGTGCGTGGCCGACTAGCCGCCCGTTTTTTCATGGCCGCTCCATTCAACAGCCGTGCGGAGGCAACTACTCAGCCACGGGTTTTCCTCGGTGTAGAAGCTGAACGGTGCTTTGGCCTTGCGAATGCTCTGCAACCTCCCGTCCGACGGGTCGAAGTCAAAGCCGTATGTGGCACACTCGCCAGTTCGTGGGTCGATGGTGATAATCGCGAACATGCGAGCCGTATTGACGCTGGTATCCTTGATGAGGCAGTTCAGTCCCGCTGGGACGTACCCTTTATCGAGCTTCGCTTTGTCGTCCGGTGTGGCCGCACACCAGTAGTCGATTTGTGCCGGTATGCGTGTGACGGAATCAGGGTTCAATGGGTCAACAATAACATAATTTCTATTTATTTTTATCTCTGTAAACCTGGCCTCACGTTCGCTGGGCCCGTTGCGCTGGAGAGCAAATCTCAAGCTGCCCGACGGAACTCTAATCCCGTCCGGTAGGATTAGCTCCCTAGATTTGGACATGGGACGGTCGCCGATTCGAGGTTGGCAATGGGGGAGAAGCCCTTCCTGCAACCTGTTCGAGTGCCGAGACGTGATGAGGTCTCGGGAGGCTTGGGCGTCTACCAGAACGGTCCGATTTGATACCCGCCAAAGGAATCGCTCAACCAAATCCTTCAGCCATCGCGGCGGCCGTCGACGCCAGCCCTCGCATCCCTGCAACACCAGGACGTCGCGAAGCCATGCCAGCATGTAGTTGAGGTGCTTCGGGCTGGTGAGCAGGGCCTCCGCACTGGTCAACAGCACACCTCGGTGGTCAACGACACCCGCACCGGCCGTTCCGAGCAATGGCCCTACGGTCCCCCGGTAAAGGACTTTCTGGGCCGGCCAACCTACGGCCGCAATCTGTTGCAAGCTCGGACAGGCATTCGGCCCGTCGAGGTAGTCGGCCATCGAAGTCCCTTCCGCCGAGCCCAATCGCGGTCAAAGTTGAAGGCGGTTGTTTCATTATAACGCCTCTCCACGTCGGGTTTTATGTATGTCGGCCGCTCGGCCTAGGCACCTTGGTCCTCTCCGGCGTTGCCCTCCCCTGCCCCGTACCCTTCCGCAAGCGGGCCTCTGAGGCTCACGACAACGCCCCGCGTGGCCTCCTCCAGGAGCGAGTTAATCAGGGTCGATTTATCGACGCCCCGGATTCCCGCCCAAATTCCTAGGCCCGATGCTTCGCAATCACGCCGTCCAAGTCCTTCGACTCCCGAAGGTGGTCGAGAGCAATCGTGATGAGTTCCTCGATGGTCACTCGCGGCCGGGCCGGGTTCCGGGCCCGGTACGCCTTCGGCTGCTGAATCAGCCACTCGAACTGTTCGCACGGTATCCGGGTCGTGAGCTTCTTGAAAACCGGCCCTTCCGGCCCCTCTTTCGGAACCTGCATCATCTGACGGGCCTTGTCTGCCGCCTCAATCCGCCTAACCGGCTGCGGCATGTCGATGGCCGGAATCTCTTCTCGCTGCCTCATAGTCCATCACCTCCTTGACCAACTGGTTGAACTCAGCCGCCGCCCTCTCTCCTCCAGCGTGGCCCTGGTGCCGCTCGACGAAATCGAAGATGGAGAGGCTGTGTGCCCTCGCCCGCTTCAAGGCGGTCGCCCGATGAATCCGGGTCTGAAACGGCGGCGTACCAAGTCGTGAGAGCTGCTCCTCGAACCATGAGTTGAGTGTCCGGTCTCGGTCGTCGTACATCGACACGAGCACCTTGTAGAACCTCGCCGGGTCAACCTCGGGCCGATATTCGGCGTAGGTGAACGCGACTTCGAGCGTTCGCCGGAGACTCTGAAGGGATTCCCGGTCGGCGTCGCACGGCAAGATGAGCCAGTCCGCGACCATGACCAGGTTGCAGAGAACAAGGTCCAGGTGCGGGGCGGTGTCGCACACGATGTAGTCGAACTGACCCCGGAGCGGCTCCAAGGCCCGCTTGAGCACCGTGTCCCTGAGCGGCTCGTTCGCCAGGGCCTGATGGTCGATGCTCACGTCCCCCGGCAGAACGAAGAGCTTGGGGTCCGAGGTTTCGACCACTACCCCCCCTGCCCTTCTCTGCTTCAGGGCCTCTGCTATCGGGAGTAGGTCCCCCGGCGGCGTTACTCCAAGACTTGGGGCGATGGGAGCTTGCGGGTCGAGGTCGATGAGCAGCGTCTTCTTGCCGGCTCGGGCCAAGCCGGCCGCAAGATTAATCGCCGTAAGAGTCTTGCCCACCCCGCCTTTCTGGTTTGTAACCCCCAGGATTGGCATACGAAGCCCCCACCTTCTTGCCGGCTTTATCCCGGCATGGAGCCGGCATTTTGCCGGCACGATGCCGGCACAATGCCGGGGACCACTATCTCCCAGCAAGCCCCTAAATGTAGGAAGCCGGTTCCTGGTATCGGCCTGGCCACCCGGCATTCTGCCGGCAAAATGCCGGCTCAAAGCCAGACAGAAGCCGGCTTCTGTCGCCGCGTGCCCAGGGACAATGAAGCAGGGGAGGGAGGAAAGCCGATGGAGAAAACCAAAGCGGTTCTTGGCACCGAACGGCGAGACGGCAAAGCGGCTACGTGCTCAAGGGGCGAGACGTCATGGAACACGAGACGACAAAGCTTGCATCCGGCAAGTCGCAAAGGCGTTCGGCCTCAAAAACGGCGAGCCGTTCTAGTGGCATGAAGGTTAGATCAACAATTCACCTCTCAACCGAAGCGTCACAACGCCTCGATATCCACACCACGATGATGGGCATGGATCGCTCCAGCCTGGTCGAGAAACTCATCAACGAATCTTTACGCCGTTGGATCGTCTCGGATCGGGGCGGGGCGGACTCCTCCACCGGCCCTCCGGAAAATGAAGAAGGCAATGCCGGCTGAATGCCGGCATCTAGCCGGCTTTGAGCCGGCATTCTGACGGGAAAAAGCCGGCAATAACCCGGCATCCTCGAACCATCCGGGCCACGGGCTTGATCGACACCCCAAACCTCGCGGGCTTCAGAGCCACCAGAATGGCCGCAGAGGCATCTTCGAGGGGAGGGGAGGGGGAAAGGCTAGGCTCGTCGGAATTCGAGCCTCCTGGGCCATCGTAGGGCTTTTAACGACCCATCAGTCCTCGGTCGGCTCGGGGATTCCGAGAATCCGCCTCACGTGCGACTCCCGGATGAGCCGTTGGTAGAGCCGCCGCATGGTCGGGCTGGTCGCCTGCTCGTAGCTCGCCCGAGTCTCAGGCTCGGCGGCTTGGAGGGCCTCGGCGTCGTGCTGCTCCTGGTCCTGGGCGGTAAGGCCAGCAAGGTAGGCGGTAATTCGGGCCTGGGCCTCCTGCTCGCGGCGTCGGCCCTCTTCCTTGAGGCGACGGGCCTCGGCCTCGCGTTGCTCCTGCTCTCGCTTCGCCTCCTCGCGGGCCATCTGGGTCTTGAAGCCGGGCGGAGACGAGTAGCCTGACCGGATGGATTTGACCAAAAATCCGCCGGGGTTCTCGGTGATTTTCCTCGGGTGCTTCGCCTTGAGCCAATCGAAGTGCTCGACCTGGGCGGTGATTTTCTCCTCGGGGTGGGCGGCTACGAGTTCGGCCGCCGTGCTCGGCGTCACGCCTCGGGCGATGAGCTCCCGCTCAAGCGGCGTGGGCTCGACCTGCGGGGCCATAAATTCAAGGGCAGGGGGGGCCTGCTCGTTTTCGAGCGCCTTCGGGCCGCCTCGCTTGGTGAAGGCCCGATATTCGGCCCTCGCCTTCGGCCCCGGCGTGTAGAACATCCACCAATCGGGTTTGCCGTCCCGGTCGGTGGTCTGCTCGAATTCGACGCTTGCGATGTAGCCGGATTTCTTGTGCGGGACATGGAGCTTGTTCATCTGCGTCCTGACCCGAAGCCACTCCTCGTGCCGGGTCAGCGGGGCGTGGGTGCAGAATTCGGCGTAGCTGAGCCTCGCTCGCGGGCGGCTGTGCTTGAGGGCCGCGTACATCTGAAAGCTCAAGAGTTCGTAGAGTCGCTGCGAGGCCGGGGGCAGGTCCTTGAGGTAGTCGTAATCGAGGGGCCGGGTCTGGGCTCCGTTGATGACTTGCATGAAAACCTCGTTCAACACGAGGTAAACCCCGTCGGCCTTCCGGCCGTCGGGGAGCTCCTCGCCCGTGAAAACCACGCTGTAGCGGGTAAAACCGGCTTCAAGCTCTTTCTTCGTGCCGTCTGCGAGCGTGTAACGGAGCTTCGCGACGATGAAGGCACTCGCGTTCTGGTAAAGGGCTCGTTTGATAGTGGAAACGGTATCGTGGGTTGAAATCCCCAGCTCTTCGGCAATGGCGGCTTGGCTACCGAGTTTGATGATTTTCGGGATTGGTCGGCTCGCCTCCTCGATGCGTCGGTTCACGATGAGCGTGTCGAGCTTGTAGGCGAGCGGACCCGGCTGGCCATACTCGCTGTTGTGGCTGACCTTCCACTGAACCACCACATCCCCGGTCTCGCTCTTCTCGCGAATCTCGATGGAAGTCGTCCCTTGCTTGGCGAGCCGATGAACCGGATAGCGGGAAAGGGCCGTCTCAACCCGGATGACGTTGAGGGCTACGAGCTCCGGGGTCCGCTGTTGCGGCTCTGCCGCTCCTGTCTGCATGGCATTAGTCCCATGAAATAAACAACAACAATCCGCCATGTTGTTGTTTATTTAGAGTCTTAACAAGAGTCTTAGTCTACGTCGGACGAGCAACGGCGGAAGTGTAGCAATATTAGCATCTTAGCTCGATTTTTGCCCAAAATCTCGAACCCCAAACAGGGTGGTCTCGAACCCCAAACAGGGTGGTCTCGAACCCCAAACAGGGTGGTCTCGAACCCCAAACAGGGTGGTCTCGAACCCCAAACAGGGTGGTCTCGAACCCCAAACAGGGTGGTCTCGAACCCCAAAGCGGCCAATCTCGAGCCCCCCTGCTTACCGGTTTCAAAGGCTTCGATTGCCGGGCGTGCCTCCTTGGTTCGAAGCAAAACACCCCGCTCCCCATTCCCCCTCCGGGGGCCATCGCAGAGGCGAAGCCTTCCTGAAAAATCCCAGGGGCCTTGGGGGCAGCGCCCCCAAAGACATCACGAGGGCGGCGAAGCCGCGTCCCCTTTTTCTTGCGTCAGGGGGCGGAAGGGTCGCCGAAGGCGAGTCCCGAAGGGACCGCAGCG
>MWWA01000304.1_pt1 | contig 13325 bp, 11 predicted proteins | sample 1047341 | NCBI WGS metagenome assembly MWWA01 (sample SAMN06349978, study PRJNA376086) | soil metagenome | isolation source: MS5-1 sample Antarctic (ecotone) soil | place: Antarctica | collected 2015-01-13
TTATAGGAGCGGGCCCAGCTGGAGCTATCGCTGCATTGAAAATGGTTGGCAAAGGCTATAAAGTGGCCTTGGTTGATAAAGCGGTTTTCCCTCGTGATAAAATTTGTGGAGATGCGCTAAGTTTGGATGTAATCCAACAACTACCTTGGGTATCAGAATCATTGGCGGAGCGTTTTAAATTGCTAGAACGTAAACACCCAATTACAGGGGGAAAATTGATTGCGCCAAATAGAAAGTCATTTAATATAAATTTTCGCAACGATGAGGGAAGGCAAGGATTTGTCGTCTCTAGAATCGACCTCGATAATATGTTTATCGAAGAGGTGAAATCACACCCGGAAATTCAACTTTTTGAAGGAGTAGAAATTGAAGAAATTGTTCGTGAAGGAAATACCATTCGACTGAAAACAGGGACGCGGGATTTTGTGACACACATGATTATTGGTGCAGATGGTAATCACTCATTGGTTGCTAAGCAGCTTGGAAAAAGAACGCAAATAGACCGGAATAATCACTGTGCCGCCTTACGGCAATACTATGAAAATGTGTCCTGGCCGGATGGTACAAAAGACGTTGAATTGCACTTTATTCACGACGTTTTGCCGGGCTATTTATGGGTATTCCCAATGAGTCATAACCGGGCCAATGTTGGAATAGGAATGCTTTCGAAAGCTGTGAGCAAACGGAAAATCAACCTGAAAAAGGTACTTGAAAAACAACTTGCTGAACACCCTGAGTTAGCGCCGCGTTTTGCCGATTCAAAACCGCTAGAAACGGTCAAAGGATTTGGTATTCCGATTGGGTCAAAGAAATACGTGCTTTCTGGAAATAATTACTTGCTAGCTGGCGATGCTGCCTGTCTGGTTGACCCGGTTTCTGGAGAAGGAATTGCGATGTTAGCTTTGAATGAAAATAGAATGGATGCCGAATTTTTAAAGCAATACGACTCCAAAATTTACAAGCTAATTGGCGATGAATTGCGCTTTAGTCGTTTCCTTCAACGGTCATTCAGAAGTGCCACTGTCTTGAATATATTGCTCCCATTATTTGGTAATAGCACTTATCTAAAACGTAAAGTTTATACTCTCTTTTATAAGAATAACTTTTGGTGACTGTGCGAAACCTAGCTTATATCAATCAGCTTAGGAAGAAGCAAGTATCCTCAAAATAGGCGCAACTAATAGGTGTTATCTTTGTCTTTATCAGTACGCAAGTATGCAGATATTAATTATGAAAAGAATACGTACTTAGCATTTGGGTTTTTGGATGTGCGCTTTTGGCTATGGCGCAAGATTCTGAACACCCAACTTTTAGTGATAATGAATTATATGTTGGGCTAAAAAAAGAATATGCCCAACCACTCTTAGCAGAAGAAGGACAACTAAGTCAGCAGAAACAGAAAAAAAGGGAAGACCAGCAACGGCAATAAATCGTGAACTAATAAAGGGTTGGACTACCCTTATTTTTTCCGCAGACTATCTGTGGGATATTTACTTTCGATCATTTGCCTGGAAGAGGTGCACCAATTAGCGATTACAATTTTCTGTGAATCAGATAAAGATGCACCGGAGTGCAGCAGGAGATATGAAGTTAAAGGCATCTCGCCTGATTTTACTTCCTCGTTTATTTCATCAAAAAGCTTATACTGGCGGCGAATAGGATCTCCTGCGAATGAAGAAAAGTTCAGGTGCCGTTTGCCTTCCTCAATATGGCCATTTAAAAAAAAGACGCAGGTTGTATATTCCAATACCAGGTATATTTGGGTGTAATTACTATGGCAATCAACAGGAAACTTCTAATATCTGTTTTACCGGATCAGGCTACCTGGTACGAGGTTGTTATTGAAAATTTTTCGTCCCCGGAGACGTTTTTCTCTGGCCTGATAAACTGAATGATCACTAAAATTATCAGAAGCAAAATAAGGACAGTCCCGAATAACTTCATTCTTTTTATTTTACGCATTGCAATCATATAAAATCACAGGAAGTACCAATTTTGCTCAGGCGATTACCCCATCTTTTAATAAAATATTCCCTGTCATCTGGGAAGGAATTGGCAAATCCATCATGCTGAGTATCGTAGGAGCAATATCGCCAAGCTTTCCTGGCTGAATCTTTCCTTTCCACTCCTGGTCAATAATAAAGAAAGGCACCAGATTGGTAGTATGCGCCGTATTTGGAGTGCCGTCCGGGTTTATCATGTAATCGGCATTCCCATGATCGGCTGTCAAAAATATAGTATAGCCATTTTCCAGCCCGGCGGTTACAATTTTCTCAACGCAGGCATCTACTGTTTCTGCAGCTTTTATTACCGCCTCCCACACGCCTGTATGGCCAACCATATCAGCATTTGCAAAATTGAGACAGATAAAATCTGCCGCTTTGGTATTGATTTCCGGGAGTAAAGCTGCGGTCACTTCCCCGGCGCTCATGGAAGGTTGCAAATCATAGGTAGCTACTTTTGGGGAGGGGATCATAATCCTTTTTTCTCCCTCAAACGGAGTTTCCCTACCGCCGCTAAAGAAAAAAGATACGTGCGGATATTTCTCCGTTTCAGCGATGCGGATCTGTGTTTTATTGTTAGCAGCCAGTATCTCTCCCAGCGTATTTTTTAAGTCCTCATTTTCAAAAATGACGTGTACATTCTCGTATGTATGATCGTAACGGGACATGGTGGTATAATGTAGATTGAGTGACTGCATATCATATTCAGGAAATGAAGTTTGTGTAAGTACCTGGGTGATTTCGCGGCATCTGTCAGTTCTGAAATTAAAACAGATAACAGCATCCCCGTCCTTAATGCCTGCGGAAGGCGTGTTCTCATTTAATATCGGTAACAGAAATTCATCGGTGACATTGTTGGAATAAGACTCTTTTACTGAAGCCCAAAGATCTTTGGTTACTTCCCCTTTGCGGTGTACAAGTGCATCGTAAGCAATCTTTACTCTTTCCCATCTTCTGTCGCGGTCCATAGCATAATACCTTCCTATAATAGTTGCGATCTGGCCGGTGGTTTTTTGTAAATGCTCTTCTAATTCCTGCAGAAATCCGATGCCGCTTTTCGGGTCAGTATCCCGGCCGTCAGTAAAAGCATGAATAAAAACATTTTTTAGTTTGTGTTCTTTGCAAAGTGTCGTTATCGCTTTCAGGTGATTGATATGAGAGTGCACGCCACCATTGCTTACCAGCCCCATCAGGTGCAGCGGTTTTCCGTTTTCTTTTGCATATTGAATACTTTGCAACAATGATTCATTGTTCTGGAAACTTCCCGTTTCAATTGCAACATTTACACGTTCCAATTCCTGGTACACGACTCTGCCGGCACCCAGGTTCAGATGGCCCACTTCACTATTTCCCATTTGGCCTTCCGGTAATCCAACAGCTTTTCCACAAGTGGTTAGTGTCGTATTTGGATATTTCCGGTAAAGGGAAGTCACGAATGGAACGTGGGCATGTTGAAGAGCATCACTCTCCTTAATTTTTCCGATCCCCCATCCATCCATAATCAGCAGTATTACTTTTTTCGTATCCATTTTTCAACTGTTTATAGTTTTGCAAGATAAAGTGAATAAATTTTTTAGAATTATGAATAAAAAATTCTCCCATTCTTAATTGTAAATCCACGTTGGCACGTTTTTCGTAAACTCTGTGCATCCCCCCAAAATAAGATTTGAGATATATTTTTTCCATATTGCTTTTTTTGAGCAGTACGTCATTCAGGTCAAATTCTATGGATGACCTTATTGCAGCCTTTCACAAAGGCAACGTATCAGTGGTTTCGGAATTTTTAGATGATACCGTTGAAATCACCTTTCCTTACAAAACAAATACCTACAGTAGAAACCAAGCCGGGCTTGTATTACGATCCTCTCTTTTCTTTAAACCACGTAAATGGGTTTAATGTTGTAAGGTCTGAATCCAATTTTTGCGTAGGACTGCTTCTCACTAAAAGAGGATCTTACCGGACCACAATTTTTGTAAAACACTCGGCAACCGGCACTATCCTCCGGGAGCTACGTTTTGAGAAATAATCGTTTTTACTTTATCTCCTTACTTTCTCCGTTAGCTAAATAAATATAGGAAGGGATATATATTTGCCGCATAATGGAAAAATCTGTTTTTATTTCCCGGCTTCAACATTTCATTCAGGAAGCCCTTGCCGAGGATGTCGGGGATGGCGATCATAGCACGCTGCCTTGCATACCTGAGGATGCGACGGGTAAAGCAATTTTAAAAATAAAAGATAATGGAATCATATCAGGATTGGAGATTGCAAAAGTAATTTTCAACTATGTGGAACCGGCCTCGCATTTTGTATTTTATAAGAAAGATGGTGAACAGATGGCGGCAGGTGAAAATGCTTTTGAAGTGCAGGCAAAGATCAGGACAATACTGCTCTGTGAAAGGCTTGTGCTGAATTGTATGCAAAGAATGAGTGGAATTACAACTCTCACAAAAAAATTTGTTCAGAAATTAGAGGGATACACTACAAAACTTTTAGATACAAGAAAGACCACTCCCAATTTCAGGCTGCTGGAAAAAGAAGCCGTAAGAATCGGAGGGGGTTTTAATCACAGGTTTGGATTGTATGATATGATCATGCTAAAGGACAACCATATTGATTACTGCGGTGGCATCAGGCCTGCCATAGAGCGGGCCTGGAAATATGTGCAACAGAATAAACCCGGATTAAAAATAGAAATTGAAACAAGAAATATTTCTGATGTACAAACGGTGTTAGAAGTGGGAAGGGTAGATCGCATTATGCTTGATAACTTTACGCCTGCAGAAATTACAGAAGCCCTAAAATCAATCAACGGAAAATTTGAAACAGAAGCCAGCGGTGGCATAAACATTGAAAACCTGGAAAGCTACGCAGCAACCGGGGTTAATTTCATTTCGAGCGGCGCTATCATCCACCAGGCGGGAAGCCTTGACCTGAGCCTGAAAGCTCAAATACAATAAAAATGTCAAAGAAAAAGTTATATAACTCTGGTATCATTTATTCTACTAATCCCGATCTCAATTTAAAAAGCGAACCGGCTGAAGAAAAAGAAACTTTACCAGTATCAAAGCAAACTTTACTTATTACCCTCGATAAGAAAAACAGGGGTGGTAAAAAAGTCACACTGATCAGTGGCTTTGAAGGCAAAGATGAAGACCTGGAATCACTTTCGAAACAGATAAAGTCTTTGTGCGGCACGGGAGGCACAGTGAAAGAAAATGAAATAGTAATTCAGGGGGATAATAGGGCTAAAATCTACGACTGGCTTCAAAAAAGCGGGTATATTAAAAGCAAGATAAAATAAACAGAAACTTTTATAATGAATTTTGTGACTTGATTCGCGTAGTTCTCTGAGGTTTTAAATAACTTTAAACAACTAAAGGTTATGATCTCAAAAATATCAGAAGGCGTAAAAATAAGTGTTGAAACTTTTTATCAACCCGAATACAGCAATCCGGTGACGAGCGAATTCATGTTTGCTTACCGCATAACCATCGAGAATCATAATAGTTTTTCCATTCAACTATTGAGAAGGCATTGGTATATTTTTGACAGCAACTCTGACTACCGGGAAGTGGAAGGAGAGGGAGTTGTGGGAGTGCAGCCAAAAATAGCTCCAGGAGAGAGCTATCAATATATTAGTGGTTGCAATCTCCGCAGCGAAATGGGCAAAATGCATGGTGTTTATTTCATGGACAATAGTGATAGCCGCCAGTCTTTCCTGGTAAATATTCCTTCTTTTGAAATGGTCGTTCCCTTTAAACTGAATTAGTTTCTGGGTTTATACCTGGAGTCTGTATATAGCTGGTGTGCGTCCTTTGCCATCATGTCTTTTAGTTTTGTTTCCGGAAACTTATTCATGTATTTTTTTACGATTTGCCATCCGGCAAAACTTCCTAAATTGCCCGGAGATCCTTCACCAAACTCCTGTGTTTTCGGACTCTCCCCGATGTAATTTTTAATCATGTTCTGTTCTGCAGTATTTAATAACTGGTTATTCAAAAAGAAATCCCAGATCACAGCTTCATTTGTGTATGAATCTTTTAATTGTTTTTCTGAATAGCTAATCAGCAGGTGTTCCGGCATTTTGGGAAGAAATGCCTGAAGAAGATATAGTCGCTTGCCTTTCTCCACCATTTGGTCTATCAGGGGCTTTCCTGCTGATCTATCCGGATACAGGTCATCACAAATATTTTTCATGCAATTGACGGGGATACTTTCCGGTGTAAAGTTGTTGGAGATATATTCAGGGAATAATTCAAGGCCTTGCTCACTTTCATAAAAAGAAAAATTTTTACCCAGGTGAAGTTGTAAGCCAATTCCCAACCCTTCTTCAGTGAGAATGTCACCCTGCGTGCCAAAGGATGTCTGAAAAACTGCATCCATTGGCCCGATAAAAGTAAACACGGCAGGTGGTAAATGATATTCAGGAAAATAAAATTTTACATGTTTCAACCCGTAGGTAATTTCTTGCAACCAATCACTAAAATTTTTAAACAATTTATCAGCAGAATCTTTTATGGGTGCATAATCATGTATAAAAAGATATAATCCTGCCTGCATTTGATTCCCTTCCTGCACCAGGCTATCGGGGTGAAGACCTAATATGTTGTAGGTAAAATCAGGCAGGAAATTCGGATATTTTTGCTGAAGAAGTGGTAACGATGCTGAGAGTCTGTTGGTGTCAATGCTAAACAGGTCTTGTTCAAATCTCTTCAGCTCCACCTTCACCTGGATGGAAGAGACGTCAGGGCCTTTTCCGTCATTGCACGATATGGAAAAAAGGATGGCAGTTAAAATAATTATTCTTCGCGGCATATTGGATTATCTGTTGTAAGCCTCAATCCTTTACTACCTAATTGGGCTAATTTTGCGGTATGAAAATAATGCTTGCGCAGCAAAATTATCACATTGGGAATTTTGAACACAACAGAAATAAAATTATTGAGGCTATCAGGTATGCTAAAACGAAAAAAGCGGATTTGATCGTGTTTAGCGAAATGTCTGTCTGTGGTTATCCAGCCGGGGATTTTCTTGATTTTACTGATTTTATTAATAAGTGCTTCGAAAGTATTGATATTATAAAGGAAGAGGCAGATTCAATAGCTGTTATTGTTGGAGCACCTGACAGAAATGAAATTCGCGAAGGAAAGGACCTTTTCAATGCTGCCTTTTTTTTATTTGAAAAAGAAATAAAATCTGTAGCTCATAAAACATGTTTACCAACGTATGATGTGTTTGATGAATACCGGTATTTTGAGCCTGCCTACGCGTGGGATGTTATAACATTTAAAGGGAAGAAAATTGCCCTCACAATTTGCGAGGATATCTGGAACCTGGGTGATAATCCACTTTACCGCATTTGCCCGATGGATGTGCTGATGCAGCAAGCCCCGGATATAATGATCAATATTTCTGCTTCCCCTTTTGATTATACTCGTATCGAAGACAGGAAAGCGATCATTAAAGCCAATGTAAAAAAGTACAAACTGCCGCTGATCTATTGTAATGCAATTGGCAGCCAGACCGAGATAGTTTTCGACGGAGCCTCACTGGTTTTTGACAAACAGGCGAATCTTTGCAAGCAGTTGCCACAATTCAAAGAAGAAATTTGTGAAATAAATTTAAATGACAATGGCTCCTTCACCGAAGGTGCATTGGAACCTGCTCACCTAAAACCTGCTGAACCTGATCCCTTACATTTTTTGCCCCACCTTAATATTTCTCAAGTCTATGATGCGATCGTTCTCGGCATCAGCGATTATTTTAAGAAAATGGGTTTTACCCAGGCAATCATAGGCAGCAGTGGCGGTATTGACAGTGCCGTTACCTTATATCTTGCGAGCCAGGCATTGGGCAGTAAAAATGTAAGAGCGGTCTTGATGCCCTCGGCATTTTCCAGCAACCATTCGGTAAGCGATGCGGAAGGTCTGAGTACAAACCTTGGTAATCCATATGATATTATACCAATTAAAAATATTTATGAAGAATTTTTATCTGCCTTAAAGCCCTTGTTCAAAGACCTTCCTTTCGGTCTGGCTGAAGAAAATACCCAGAGCCGTACCCGCGGCAATCTATTGATGGCTATGGCAAATAAATTTGGATACATATTGCTTAATACTTCCAATAAAAGTGAATTGGCTACGGGTTACGGGACTTTATATGGCGACATGGCGGGCGGGCTGGGAGTATTGGGAGATTGTTATAAAATGCAGGTGTATGAGCTTGCCAAATTTATAAATAGAGACAAGGAAATAATTCCCATTAATATTATTACAAAAGCTCCTTCTGCTGAGCTGAGGCCAGACCAGAAGGACAGTGATAGCTTGCCGGATTATGAATTGCTTGATCATATTCTTTACCAATACATAGATCGTGTAAAGGGGCCAAATGAAATAGAAAATTTGGGTTATGATCCCGAACTTGTGGACAGGGTGTTGAAGCTGGTAAATACTAACGAATACAAACGAAACCAGTTTTGCCCGGTGATACGCATTTCCTCTAAAGCTTTTGGAGTAGGCAGGCGGGTGCCGATTGTTGCGAAATACCTCAGTTAAAAATATTAAATTGTAAACGTCTAAAATATTAAATAGTCAGTCTTAAAAAGGCCCCGTAATCCACAACTGGCAATAGTTTGGGGATAAAAATGGTTGATAAAAAATGAAAGGAATTTGAAATTTGCATTCAAAACCTTGCAGATTATGAAGAGCATTTAAGCCGCAGTCATCCTTTGTATATTTAGCAAATAAAATTGATTGGAAAATTTTTGAGGAAGCTTTTGCAAAATTATATTCAAAGGAAGGGCGTCTGGCAAAACCGATAAGATTAATGGTGTCTTTATTAATACTTAAACACACTTGCTACCGGCAGGTTCGCAATATCAGTGATGAGAGAGTGTAGTGGAGCAATGGTTTGAAAATATCTACTATCAATATTTCAGCGGAGAAAAATCATGTGCCTGCGGGGTGCCGTGTGCAGCCAGCGAGTTAGTTCATTTTAGAAATCGTATCGGGGATGAAGGAATAGAATTGAATTTAAAGAAAGTCATGTATTTGGCGTTGTAAACCTTCTGTTAAGATGTATAAAGCAGGAACAATTATCCTGGTTGCTTTTATCTTCCTTGCCCTTCCACTGAGGGGACAGCAATATCCATTAGCCACCGTTCTGGATACAAGCGGGGGCGGCCGTTTTATTCAACGAACAATGCATTTGCTTGCTTCAAGTACACCCGAATAAAAGAATACCGTAAAAATATTGGTCTATTGCCAGTCAATCAGCGAACAGGATTGGTGGCTGGAAGTAAAGCGGGATATCATTAATCGTTTTCCAAATGCCCGTATTATCATGGAGAATAAAGCCATAGGAGGCTTTTCGTCCTCCATATTGGTGAAAACCGTTGAAATGGATGTAAGTTCTTTTTATCCGGACCTCGTATTTTTCCATGTTTACGGCGATCAGAATAATTATGAATCGATTATTAAAACGATCCGGAGCAGAACGGCTGCTGAAATAGTTCTTCAAACAGACCATTACAATAAGAAAGATGATTTTAGTGATAAAATGGCAAATGAAATATTGCCGGCTCTGGCTCAAAAATATGGCTGTGAAGTGATTGATATCCGGAGCGGCTGGAAACATTACCTGGATGTTAATGGTTATGAGCCTTCCAAATTATTAAATGATGAAATCCATTTAAACGAACAGGGTAATGTTCTTATGGGTGAATTGATTAAACCGTTCTTACAGTATAACCCGAACTACAAACCGGATGAATTTCAATTAATGACGACATACAAGGTTGGAACGGATGTTTTTATTCATAGAAATACTTTGCGTTTACCTTTTACCGGCAATAAAGTGGATGCAATTGCAGACACGTTTTCCCAAGGCAGCTCAGCAAAAATTTTAATCGATGGGAAAAGACCATCCTCCTTTCAGGGAACGTATTTTATGACACGTCCCTATCGTGATAATAACATGGGCTGGCCTTGGACTTTACCGGCCATGATACGCATTGAACATCAAACACCCTGGATAAAGGAGGAATGGACGTGTACGTTTAAAGGCGTTTCGCCTCCATTTAACGATTTCACGTTTGAAATTAATGGGTCAAAGACGGGAAAGGACGGGGTAGGCAGGGCTAGTCATGATTTTATATCCAAATCAAAACGAGACATCATAAAAAAGGGTGATGCAGGTGCGGGGGGTGACTGGCATCTGAATAGATCATTCCAGGTTTTAAAAACGATTGTAAAACCTGGCGACATGGTTAAATGGAAAACGTATTCCATTAGTACCGATTCATATTCTCCTAAAAGAAATGAGGATACTTCCAATGAAAACATAACCACCTTATTTCAAGGCATACCCAACAAAAATCATGTGCTTACCATAAGGAGTACAGGCAAGGGTTTTCCCATTAAAGAGATAAGGGTCTATAAACCTTATCTGCAATAAATTTAAAATAATTTTTTACTCTCTGATACTCTTTTATCTATTGTCAACCTACTAATAATATCATGAACCTATCTAAAGTGTTAACACCTCTTATCTTATTGTTTGCAGGTTGCTCACCTACGATGAATACACTTACATTTCACCGTACTATTTCCTATCCACAAAGCAAATTGATTAAACGGCTCGTTTGGGAAAGTGAACCATCCAGGTATGAAGGCTCTGGTACCGACATGTATTGGTGGACCTGGGGCATAGATGGCAGTGTTTATGTGATAGATGATGACGGGGCGAACTTTGGCGGACCAGGATGGTATGCGCATTTGTTGAAGGTAACAGGCGTTCCACCAAACCACAAAGTGGAAACTGTAAACGATTTTCAGTTCTATGATTTCAGGAAAAACCTTCCCGATAAATTAGTAAGGCGCTATGTGTGTGGCACAGTGGCGGTGGATTCTAATTTGTACGTTAGCATTTATGATTATGACTGGAACATTGCTTCAAGACCCGTTAACAGGGACACATTGGTTAAACTGCTTAAACAATTTCATCCCTGGAACGAAATGAGTCCGGCAACAAGAGGGGAGGTGGGCTTTATAGATGGCTTTTCTAAAAATTATGGTGTAGCCGGAATCATTCAATCAAAAGACTTTGGAAAAACATGGACAAACCTGCCTGGCAAAGACACGCCTGAATTTTTTGGAAATAAGTTTGGCGCTCCTGCCTTCCTAACCTTCGGTCCCGGAAACACAGAAACGCCGGGAGATCTTTATCCCTATGTATATGCCATATCCAATGATGGCAGCTGGGGCGTCAGGTGATCATGTATTTCTGGGTAGGGCTCATAGAGACAGCATTATTTTCCGAAACGCCTGGCAATTTTATGATGGGAAAAACAATTTAAATAAACCAACCTGGACGGTGGACGAGGAAGCGGCAAGCCCCGTCTTTTCCGATCCTGGCCATGTGGGCCATCCAACCATTACCTATAACAAAGCATTGAACCGTTATATCCTATGCATATCAAGCGATACGATCCCGCACAGGGAAAATGCATCAAAAGAAGAAGCCAGGAAATGGAACTGGGCATCGGAAATGCAGTTGTATGAAGGCCCGAATCCGTGGGGTCCATGGTCAATATTTCACAATGAAAAGCAATGGGGCGGAACGGATCATACAGCGTATCTTCAGCAGGTGCCATCTGCCTGGCCAAGTAAAGACGGACTATCGGGAAGCGTGCTTTTTGCGGGAGACTATGTAAACGGGAAAGTAGCGTCCTATGCGTTTATGACCCAGCAATTCCGCCTGGAACATAGATAACTAGTAAGAGCGTTAATCCCGAACAGATGGTACTTTAGTTTCCAGTTCTTTGCAATAACACCTGGGACGTGTACAGTGAAGACCTACTGGCAAAACTTCGGCAGGCGTAAAATTTTTAAGTTGTTAATTCGATTCCATGAGTAAAGCGGCTTTGTCTATTATTGTTTTATCTCTTTTTATTTCTTCTGCCGGATTCACGCAAAAGGTATATCTGCCTACAACGGAATCGCTGGCCTCGCGGCCCGTGCCTGATTGGTATGGCAACGCAAAACTGGGCATCTTTATTCATTGGGGTTTGTACTCTGTGCCGGCGTGGGCTACACCCACTACCACACCAGACAAGGTGACTGATTGGCCTGCCTTTTACAAGAACAATCCCTATGCCGAGTGGTACCTGAATACATTGAGAATTGCCGGCTCTCCAACACAGCAACATCATAAAGAAGTATATGGCGAAGGATATGATTATTATTCTTTCGCGGACACTTTAGCTCAGCAAACACGTGATTGGAATGCAGATGCCTGGGCTGACATTTTCAGTTCCATTGGTGCCCGCTACGTGGTCTTTACCACAAAGCATTCTGACGGATACGTTATGTATCCTTCCCGGGTAACGAATCCTTTTTTCGATAGCCGGTCCATCACCAGTAAAAGAGATTTTGCAGGTGAGATTGCCACTGCTGTTCGCAAAAAAGGACTAAAGTTCGGTGTCTATTATTGCAGTGGTTTGGACTGGACCTTTTACAGAACCCCGGTGACCAATCTTTGGCCCGACCTCTTTCAAAGCATGCCGAAATCAGTCGCGTACACGGCCTATGCAGATGCACATTATTTTGAACTGATAAATCGCTATGCTCCGGATATACTGTGGAACGACGTGAACTTTCCCGATAATGGTGACATGACGGGCATTTTTGCAGAAGCCATCAATGCAAATCCTGATGTGGTCATGAATGACCGCTGGCGACGTAACGATAAGTTGACCCATTTTACCACACCGGAATACGTCGTTTTTGATAGCATCACAAATCGAAAATGGGAAACCTGCCGGGGCATCGGCTATTCCTTTGGATATAACCAGGTAGAAACAAGTGCGCATCTTCTCACTTCAAATCAACTGATAAATATGCTGGTGGATATTGTAAGCAAAAACGGTAATTTGCTTATTAATGTGGGGCCGAAAGCTGATGGCAGCATTCCTGAAAATCAACTGGCACCATTAAAAGACTTAGGAAATTGGTTGACGAAAAATGGTGAGGGAATATTTGATACTAACCCCTGGAAAAGGCCATCCCAAAAGCTTGATAATAAAACGGAGCTACGGTTTACACAGAAGGATAATACCCTTTATGTTTTTTTTCTTGCCCCTCCTAAAAATAGGATGATCACTATTCCGGATTGTGCATTGGCAAAAGATGCCAAAGCTATTTTAGTCGGAGAAAAAAATGAAGTGCTTAAGCTAACGATAATGCAGGATCAGGTACAAATTGAACTACCCGAAAAGCTTGCTTATGCAACCGCTTTCCTGTTTAAAATTTCTGGTTTAA
>MWWA01000305.1_pt1 | contig 13234 bp, 10 predicted proteins | sample 1047341 | NCBI WGS metagenome assembly MWWA01 (sample SAMN06349978, study PRJNA376086) | soil metagenome | isolation source: MS5-1 sample Antarctic (ecotone) soil | place: Antarctica | collected 2015-01-13
AAACCGATTAAACGTCGCACACAAACGGAGTTAGACGGATTGAAGGCGGATATTTACCAAGTGGCATCGGAAGAGAATCCGATGACGATTCGGCATTTATTCTATCGTCTTGTGAGTGTGTGCGGCTGGGTTAAAACAGAGCAAATCTACAAAGGGACATTGATTCGTCTTTTGGGAATTATGCGGGAGTCCGGCGAAATTCCTTTCGAGTGGTTTGTTGATTCGACCCGGTGGATGCGCAAACCGCGAACGCACAATTCGATTGATGATTTGTTAGATGATTGCCAAAGAACATACCGCCGCGCACTTTGGCGAGAGCAGCCTGTTTATTGTGAAGTTTGGACGGAAAAAGACGCGATTGCTTCTATTCTCGCTACCAAGACGGCAGAGTTTGATGTGCCATTAATGGTTTGCAGAGGTTTTTCAAGCAAGACTTTTCTTTATTCGACCGGGCAAGCGATAAAAGCGCAGGGTAAGCCGACGCATATATTTTATCTCGGTGATTTTGACCCGTCCGGCTTGAGTATTTCTACCGTTATCGAACGCGATTTGCGGAAGTATAGCGACGATTCCGAGATTCATTTCAAGCGGTTGGCAGTAACTGAACGACAAATTATTGATTTGAATTTGCCGACGCGTCCGACGAAGACAACAGACAGCCGGGCAAAGAATTTCATTGGTGAGAGTGTCGAGATTGACGCTATTTCAGCCGCCGAACTGCAAGTTTTAGTTAATAACGCGATTGTGGACTTGATAGAACCCTCTGCTTACTGGGCGGTCAAACAGGCAGAAGAAAGTGAGCGTGTATCACTAGACAGTTTTAGAAGGATATACAAAGCGGTCGAGGACGATGAGGATGATGAGGATGATGAGTAGCCCGGAGCAATACTGAATGAAAAAACCAAAATTAGAAAAATTCGGATTAGCGTCAATACAGACAGTTTTGAGCAATTCGGACATTGAAACGGCGCGAAAATCGTTAGCGTTTGCCGTCGGCGCGGTTGTGGGCGTTTCGGGAAAAGTTCAGAAGCTCGTCAAACGTGAAGGACAATGCAAGCTGGTGATTGATGCGGGCGCGAGTGTTCCCGGCTTCATCGTTTTTGCGGATTGTCGAACCGACGAAAAAGCCGTTATCAGTCGGAAAATTCGCAAAGGTTCGTTTGTTTCAATTCGCGGAAAGTTTCAGACGTTTGGCGCGTCGGCGGTTTGTTTGAGCGGCTGCCGTTTGAAGCCGTGAAATCTATCACGCGAAAATGGAACGGCTTACAAAGAAAGGAAAATAAACGAATATGTCCGAAGATGTCCGATTTTGACAAGAATTAAGAAAATTATGCCGAAAGAAAATAATAAAGAAAAAGCATTAACCGCATTGCTTGAATCAGCTTCGATAATTGAAGCGGCACAAATAAGCGGATTATCTGAAAAGACGCTCCGACGCTATTTAGAAGAAAAGGAATTTTCAGACGAATACGCAGCAGCAAGACGGCAAATTGTCGAAAGTGCCGTGTCTGGATTGCAGCAAGCGGCAAATGAAGCGGTTGAAACTTTGCGACGAAACCTGGCTTGCGATAATCCGCAAGCCGAAATCAGAGCGGCGCAACTGATTTTAGACAATGTTTTCGGCAATTCCGAAAATGCCAAACCCGCAAACCGTGAAGTCATAATCTCTTTTAATTTTAACAATAATGTGAGGCTAATCGATGATAAAGACTAAAAACAAAGATTCAATTTCAATTCGTTATAATCGCCCGGCACTGGCATTTTACCAACTTGACGCGCTTTTCAACGATTCGCGTTATGCGCTGATTGAAAGCAGCACAAAAGCAGGCAAAACTTCGGCGTGTTTGGTTTGGTTAATTGAACAGTGTTTGCAAGGCAAAATCGGTGAAAATTATTGGTGGGTTGCTCCCGTTTATTCCCAAGCAAGAATTGCCTTTCGCCGATTAAAAGCAGGCTTGCCGCGAGAATCCTATACGGCGAACGAATCCGAACTTACTTTGACTTTAATAAACGGCGCAAGAATCGTCTGCAAATCAGCGGAAAAGCCCGACAATCTTTTCGGCGAAGATTGCTTCGCGTGTGTGGTTGATGAGGCAAGCCGCATCCGTGAAGAGGCTTGGCACGCAGTCCGCACGACGTTGACGGCGACACGCGGCAAGGCGCGGCTAATCGGCAATGTTCGAGGCAGACGGAATTGGTTTTATAAACTAGCGCGAAAAGCCGAAGCCGGCGAAACCGATATGAGTTATCAAAAAATTACTTGTTTCGATGCGATTGACGCTGGCATTTTGTCCGAAGACGAAATCGAAGATGCACGCCGACAGCTCCCTGACAATGTTTTTCGTGAATTGTATTTAGCCGAAGCGTCTGACGATACAGCTAACCCGTTTGGCTTGCTTGCAATTCGTGATTGCATTGCTCCGATGTCGAATCAAAAACCCGTTTGCTTTGGCTTAGACTTGGCAAAATCGGTTGATTGGACTTGTTTAATCGGTCTTGACATAAAAAGAAAAGTTTGCCTATTTGAACGCTTTCAAAAGTCTTGGCTGGATACAACCGAAACCATTCGGCGTATCGTCGGCAATGTCCCTTGTTTGACTGATTCGACGGGAATCGGCGATAGCATTTTAGAAAGTTTGCAAAAGGACAGACGGCAAAACTTTGAAGGCTTCAAATTTAGCTCGCCGTCAAAACAGCAACTTATGGAATCACTTTCCCTTGCGATACAAAAGCGGGAAATCTTCTTTCCCGAAGGCGTAATCGTCAATGAACTAGAAAGTTTTGAATACGAATACACACGGACGGGAGTTAAATACTCCGCTCCAAGTGGTATGCACGATGACGCGGTTTGCGCTCTGGCTTTGGCTAATTTTCACAAACCAAAGCCAGTTGCGCGATTTTTCAGTATGTAGAACACTCAATAACAATAAAATGGAGATTTATAAAATGACAGAAATGACAAAAAATCTAAACGAAATACAAATCACAACCGATAACTTAACGCGCCTTGAAGCGGAGTTAGGCGACTTAGGCAAGAAAATGGCACTCGCGGCGGATGATGCCGACAGCGCGGCGTTAATCACACTGGCACACCGGCGCAACGATTTACCGATTGAAATTTTATCGGCGCGAATCACGCTCGAAAGGCTTTATCTGCGGCGCGATGAATTGCGATTGCCGTCATTTCAAACCGAAGCGAGAAAACTAGCTGAAATTGTTACCGAAAAGCTAAAAACACTCGCCGATGCGCAAACAGAATTTAATTTCGCATCTGGCAATCAAAGTTCCGCCGGTTCAGACGTTTCGGAAACAAAAATGTCAATTGCCGAAAGAAAGCGAACGATTGAGATTTTGCTTCGTGAAGCGCGAAACGTCAAAATCGCGCCGGTGAGTTTGCAGATGCACGGAAGCTAGGGGGGAAACAAATGACTATATTCAAAACTGAAAAACACAAAAAAGAATTTGTCGCCGCGTTTCGCAAAATGACGATGAGCGGCGTGGTTACCAAAGAAGCAGCGATTGAGAAATTAATTCGTAACAATCCGCATTATTTTCATCAGCCGACACCCGACGAACTCAAGAAAATCTCTCATTCGGCGATGAATGGCGAAATGCGGGCGCGTGCCTTGCAAACGAATAAATTTGCCGATTCTTTCTTCACTAAAGGCAAAGAATGATTTTATCCTACCGACAAAAAACCCGTCTAAATCCGCCGAAATCACCCCTCGACTAAAGAAGCCGCAAGCGTAAAAAACTCGCGGCTTTTTCCGACGGCTCTACGTGAGCGTGGACTCAATGGTGTGAGCAGCTTTTCAGAATTCTGAAAAGCTGACGGCTCTACGTGAGCGTGGACTCAATCCGCAAAACCTTTTGTGAATTCACAAAAGGTTTCTGAAGTTCAAAAAGTAAACACAACCCAAATTTTAGCCGACGGCTCTACGTGAGCGTGGACTCAATAACTCCGTGCCGAACTTTACCGCGATTCAATACGACGGCTCTACGTGAGCGTGGACTCAATTGGACTTTTTCAGAATTCTGAAAAAGTCCAAACGACGGCTCTACGTGAGCGTGGACTCAATTTGGTGAGAACCCTCCGATAAATTTATCGGAGGGACGGCTCTACGTGAGCGTGGACTCAATGTCGGCTCTATGAGCGTCTCGAAAAGTATACTTTATAAGACGCTCTGAAATCGTGTCTCAAATTATGTCTCAATAGGAAATTCTCACAACGTCTTAGAGATTATTAGACGCAGCAGATTTTGCTTGAATCTGAATGATGCGGCTTGCTGTATCGGTAGAAGTTTTTAATTCATCGGCTAAGGTTTGTGTAGTGTTAACCGATAGATTCTGTTTTTCAGAATTCTGAAAAACAGAATCTACCGGCTTGCGGATTTGGTTTTCCTTAGCTTGCACTTTGAGTTGTGAGAATTTACCGCGTGCTATTCTTATCGCCAAAAAAAAATAAGCCGCAAGTTCTAACGCTCGCGGGCTTGTGATATATTTTTTGTGAATAATTGTAGACAAAGAAAAAGCCGCGAGTTTTAACGCTCACGGCTTTCAAGATGCAAATTTGCAACTCTACTTTGATTTATTCGCCGGGCGCGTCTTTGTATTTTGTGCCATACAAAACAGAATCTTTCCAAGCGTCAACGGAATTGCCATATTCCTTTGTCCAGCGAAATAAATAATCCTGCAATTCGGCGGCTAAATCGCGGACGCTCGAATCGGCATCTTTGGCCGTGAATAACTCTAAAATGCACATTAAGCTATCAATTACCGTGTAATCATTACTGCAAGTCATAGCAATATCGGTAATATGTTTTTTGCCTATTTCCGCTCGTTCGTCGGCTGCTTCCAGCGCGGCTTTGTAATTCATAATGTTGTTTTCCGTGTTATTATTTTTCATTGTAATTAGTTCCTTTCCCAAAAGGGATTAAATGAGAGGCTTAGAGATGTTGACGCATCATCTAAGCCTTTCGCCTTTATGCCGTTGCTTGCCGTCTGGCAAGTCCGATGTGCAAACTCAAAGCTGCTACGCTGTGATAGCAAACCAAGCCTCTTTCCGCGCCCTTGCAAGTGCAAGAAACCGTTTTATAGCCGCGTTCGTCTTTGCGGCAAACAACCGTGTAATAACCTTTTGAACCCGACACGCGATAACGCCCAAAGCAATCAAATTCGACACGCGGGCGAATCTTTTTAGCCTTTGTGATTGCCTTTTCTAACTGCGAAATTCCTTTCAATATGAACATTTGTTTTTTACCTTCCTTTGTTTTACTGACTGACAAGAAGAATGTTATCAGAATGGTAACAGCAAGTCAAGGTAAAACTTACCAAAGTGATAATAATTATTACTGACTTGGTAAGCGAAGAGAAACTTGCTATCGAATTGGTAAGTATGATATTATCGAATTGGTAAGAATAGAATATGAAACTACGAATAAAAGAGATTTGCGAGGTACAAGGAATTAAATCTGCTTACGAACTAGCCAAGCGGACAAAATTAAATATGCCGACGGCTTACAGAGCGTTTGCCAATGATATAAAGCAATTCACGCCGCAAACTCTGAAAGCCTTGTGTGATGCGCTCAAATGTTCCCCGAATGACATTTTTGACTATAACGAGCCGCAGACAGTCAAACCGCAGATGCCTAAGCCGGACGCGGGAAAGCCAGCCAAACCGCCTCAAACGCTCGAAACAACGGCATCTGATAAAAGAATGACGACGGAAGATGTTGCGCAGCGACTAAAGCCGATTGCCGGAAAGGTATTAAGCACGAAACGAATTACCGAATATATTAACGAGGGAAACTTAAAATCAACTCAACACGGCAAGCGGTCGCCGCATTTAATTAGTGAAGCGGATTATTTAGAATTTGAAGCTTGGTATCGTCAAAGTAAAAAACTCTAGCGAAGGTTTTTAAAAATTTACTTGTTTTTTTTTTTGATGTTTTAACTTATTTTTTATTAATGTTTTACGCGAATTTTAAGCAAAAATCATTTGTCAATCATTTGTCATTGTTGGGTTTTTCATTGCTTTTCAATTAAAATTCGGTTACGTTTAACACAGAAAAAAGGCGAGCTGCCGTGAAAGTAACTCGCCTCTTCGTTATTTGATTTTAGTAATCAATTCGCAGTTTTGCTTGCCAGCTACCACTGCGTTCCTGATTTTCACACAAGTTAAATGCAAAATCAAGCCATTTCGGGCAAAATTTCTCCTAACTTGTGGTAAATAAAGGATAAAGAGTTTTTTATATCCTGATGCGCCGCGTCGGATTAACGAAAAGGTATCAACTTAGGCAAGCAAGTTGATACCTTTCCCAATTTTCAAATTATGCTTGCCAGCGAACAACGAAATTCAAAGTCTGGACTCCCAGACGAAAAAGCCTTTACTCCAGCCAACGGATTTAATTCCGGCGATTATTCGACACCAAAACCGAAAGCGGAAATTTGTCCAAAGGAAAAAGAGAAACTTAAATATAAGCAAAGTTTGGCGGGCGATGTCGTTGCCGCGCTTCGCTCGTCTGATAATCCATTGATGCGGGCGCAAGCCGAACGAATCAAGCGATGTTGCTCCGATGATAATTTGTTTGTCGGTGAAGATTTTCACACCAGCGACGGCGAATTGTTTGAGGGCAAAGGGAGCTTGTGGGCGTGTAATTCTCGCCTTTGTCCGAACTGTGTCGGCAAATTGTCGAAGCGAAACCGCAGAATAATCCGATACGTGATTGAAAATCAAAAATTGCTTGTCGGTGAGAATTGGTATGCCGTCAATTTCACGTTACCGAATTTAGATTTGAAAGATGTTCCACTTCCCTTTATTGCAGACATTATGCAGGCGGCTTGGAAACGGTTTTCTGCTTTGGAAACCCGGAAGGATAAAAAGCCGACTTGGTTTCAAAAGACGATTCGAGGCGGTTTCAAAAACTGCGAATTTACTTACACAAAAAACGACGTTTATCACTATCACCTTCATACATTACTTGTGGCAAAATCCCGAATCGGACGCGATAATTTTACCGAGATTCGCCGACATTGGACAAAAGCGATAACTTTCGCGTTTGCGAAATTCGGCATTGAGTTGAAGATAAATTCCAAAGATGGTTTGGCGAATGTCTATGTTGAAAAAAGGAAATTTAATTCAAGAAACCGGGAAAAGACGATTAACGAGCTTTGCAAGTATGTAACTAAAAATGAATCCTGGCGCGAGATTCCGATTGAACAACTCGAAACTATCGTTGCCGTGCCGCGATTCTGGCGAATGTTTGAGAGTTTCGGCGTGTGCCGACAAACGGCGCGGCAAATGAACGAAACCGCCGTCATATCGTCTGCAAACGCCGAATTCGAGAACGTCAACGGAAGCGCAAACCTCAATGATGACGCATATCTTGATACAAAGGAACTAATTAACAGACGCGAAAACGAATTATTAAATAAAAGGAAGCTAGTGCGCCGGGTGAGTTGGCGAATCCGGGCAAAGCAGATTCCCTTGTGGCAATACAAGATGGAATTAGCTGACGAAATCGAGGAAGTTCAAAGATTCCGAAAATTTCAGCTACAAAGAAAATTCGAGTTTGCGACATTCCAGACGTTGGACGGGGAGGTTTTTTAATGAAACCGAACATTAACAAGTCTAGGTCAACAAAACCGAAAAAACCGATTAAACGTCGCACACAAACGGAGTTAGACGGATTGAAGGCGGATATTTACCAAGTGGCATCGGAAGAGAATCCGATGACGATTCGGCATTTATTCTATCGTCTTGTGAGTGTGTGCGGCTGGGTTAAAACAGAGCAAATCTACAAAGGGACATTGATTCGTCTTTTGGGAATTATGCGGGAGTCCGGCGAAATTCCTTTCGAGTGGTTTGTTGATTCGACCCGGTGGATGCGCAAACCGCGAACGCACAATTCGATTGATGATTTGTTAGATGATTGCCAAAGAACATACCGCCGCGCACTTTGGCGAGAGCAGCCTGTTTATTGTGAAGTTTGGACGGAAAAAGACGCGATTGCTTCTATTCTCGCTACCAAGACGGCAGAGTTTGATGTGCCATTAATGGTTTGCAGAGGTTTTTCAAGCAAGACTTTTCTTTATTCGACCGGGCAAGCGATAAAAGCGCAGGGTAAGCCGACGCATATATTTTATCTCGGTGATTTTGACCCGTCCGGCTTGAGTATTTCTACCGTTATCGAACGCGATTTGCGGAAGTATAGCGACGATTCCGAGATTCATTTCAAGCGGTTGGCAGTAACTGAACGACAAATTATTGATTTGAATTTGCCGACGCGTCCGACGAAGACAACAGACAGCCGGGCAAAGAATTTCATTGGTGAGAGTGTCGAGATTGACGCTATTTCAGCCGCCGAACTGCAAGTTTTAGTTAATAACGCGATTGTGGACTTGATAGAACCCTCTGCTTACTGGGCGGTCAAACAGGCAGAAGAAAGTGAGCGTGTATCACTAGACAGTTTTAGAAGGATATACAAAGCGGTCGAGGACGATGAGGATGATGAGGATGATGAGTAGCCCGGAGCAATACTGAATGAAAAAACCAAAATTAGAAAAATTCGGATTAGCGTCAATACAGACAGTTTTGAGCAATTCGGACATTGAAACGGCGCGAAAATCGTTAGCGTTTGCCGTCGGCGCGGTTGTGGGCGTTTCGGGAAAAGTTCAGAAGCTCGTCAAACGTGAAGGACAATGCAAGCTGGTGATTGATGCGGGCGCGAGTGTTCCCGGCTTCATCGTTTTTGCGGATTGTCGAACCGACGAAAAAGCCGTTATCAGTCGGAAAATTCGCAAAGGTTCGTTTGTTTCAATTCGCGGAAAGTTTCAGACGTTTGGCGCGTCGGCGGTTTGTTTGAGCGGCTGCCGTTTGAAGCCGTGAAATCTATCACGCGAAAATGGAACGGCTTACAAAGAAAGGAAAATAAACGAATATGTCCGAAGATGTCCGATTTTGACAAGAATTAAGAAAATTATGCCGAAAGAAAATAATAAAGAAAAAGCATTAACCGCATTGCTTGAATCAGCTTCGATAATTGAAGCGGCACAAATAAGCGGATTATCTGAAAAGACGCTCCGACGCTATTTAGAAGAAAAGGAATTTTCAGACGAATACGCAGCAGCAAGACGGCAAATTGTCGAAAGTGCCGTGTCTGGATTGCAGCAAGCGGCAAATGAAGCGGTTGAAACTTTGCGACGAAACCTGGCTTGCGATAATCCGCAAGCCGAAATCAGAGCGGCGCAACTGATTTTAGACAATGTTTTCGGCAATTCCGAAAATGCCAAACCCGCAAACCGTGAAGTCATAATCTCTTTTAATTTTAACAATAATGTGAGGCTAATCGATGATAAAGACTAAAAACAAAGATTCAATTTCAATTCGTTATAATCGCCCGGCACTGGCATTTTACCAACTTGACGCGCTTTTCAACGATTCGCGTTATGCGCTGATTGAAAGCAGCACAAAAGCAGGCAAAACTTCGGCGTGTTTGGTTTGGTTAATTGAACAGTGTTTGCAAGGCAAAATCGGTGAAAATTATTGGTGGGTTGCTCCCGTTTATTCCCAAGCAAGAATTGCCTTTCGCCGATTAAAAGCAGGCTTGCCGCGAGAATCCTATACGGCGAACGAATCCGAACTTACTTTGACTTTAATAAACGGCGCAAGAATCGTCTGCAAATCAGCGGAAAAGCCCGACAATCTTTTCGGCGAAGATTGCTTCGCGTGTGTGGTTGATGAGGCAAGCCGCATCCGTGAAGAGGCTTGGCACGCAGTCCGCACGACGTTGACGGCGACACGCGGCAAGGCGCGGCTAATCGGCAATGTTCGAGGCAGACGGAATTGGTTTTATAAACTAGCGCGAAAAGCCGAAGCCGGCGAAACCGATATGAGTTATCAAAAAATTACTTGTTTCGATGCGATTGACGCTGGCATTTTGTCCGAAGACGAAATCGAAGATGCACGCCGACAGCTCCCTGACAATGTTTTTCGTGAATTGTATTTAGCCGAAGCGTCTGACGATACAGCTAACCCGTTTGGCTTGCTTGCAATTCGTGATTGCATTGCTCCGATGTCGAATCAAAAACCCGTTTGCTTTGGCTTAGACTTGGCAAAATCGGTTGATTGGACTTGTTTAATCGGTCTTGACATAAAAAGAAAAGTTTGCCTATTTGAACGCTTTCAAAAGTCTTGGCTGGATACAACCGAAACCATTCGGCGTATCGTCGGCAATGTCCCTTGTTTGACTGATTCGACGGGAATCGGCGATAGCATTTTAGAAAGTTTGCAAAAGGACAGACGGCAAAACTTTGAAGGCTTCAAATTTAGCTCGCCGTCAAAACAGCAACTTATGGAATCACTTTCCCTTGCGATACAAAAGCGGGAAATCTTCTTTCCCGAAGGCGTAATCGTCAATGAACTAGAAAGTTTTGAATACGAATACACACGGACGGGAGTTAAATACTCCGCTCCAAGTGGTATGCACGATGACGCGGTTTGCGCTCTGGCTTTGGCTAATTTTCACAAACCAAAGCCAGTTGCGCGATTTTTCAGTATGTAGAACACTCAATAACAATAAAATGGAGATTTATAAAATGACAGAAATGACAAAAAATCTAAACGAAATACAAATCACAACCGATAACTTAACGCGCCTTGAAGCGGAGTTAGGCGACTTAGGCAAGAAAATGGCACTCGCGGCGGATGATGCCGACAGCGCGGCGTTAATCACACTGGCACACCGGCGCAACGATTTACCGATTGAAATTTTATCGGCGCGAATCACGCTCGAAAGGCTTTATCTGCGGCGCGATGAATTGCGATTGCCGTCATTTCAAACCGAAGCGAGAAAACTAGCTGAAATTGTTACCGAAAAGCTAAAAACACTCGCCGATGCGCAAACAGAATTTAATTTCGCATCTGGCAATCAAAGTTCCGCCGGTTCAGACGTTTCGGAAACAAAAATGTCAATTGCCGAAAGAAAGCGAACGATTGAGATTTTGCTTCGTGAAGCGCGAAACGTCAAAATCGCGCCGGTGAGTTTGCAGATGCACGGAAGCTAGGGGGGAAACAAATGACTATATTCAAAACTGAAAAACACAAAAAAGAATTTGTCGCCGCGTTTCGCAAAATGACGATGAGCGGCGTGGTTACCAAAGAAGCAGCGATTGAGAAATTAATTCGTAACAATCCGCATTATTTTCATCAGCCGACACCCGACGAACTCAAGAAAATCTCTCATTCGGCGATGAATGGCGAAATGCGGGCGCGTGCCTTGCAAACGAATAAATTTGCCGATTCTTTCTTCACTAAAGGCAAAGAATGATTTTATCCTACCGACAAAAAACCCGTCTAAATCCGCCGAAATCACCCCTCGACTAAAGAAGCCGCAAGCGTAAAAAACTCGCGGCTTTTTCCGACGGCTCTACGTGAGCGTGGACTCAATGGTGTGAGCAGCTTTTCAGAATTCTGAAAAGCTGACGGCTCTACGTGAGCGTGGACTCAATCCGCAAAACCTTTTGTGAATTCACAAAAGGTTTCTGAAGTTCAAAAAGTAAACACAACCCAAATTTTAGCCGACGGCTCTACGTGAGCGTGGACTCAATAACTCCGTGCCGAACTTTACCGCGATTCAATACGACGGCTCTACGTGAGCGTGGACTCAATTGGACTTTTTCAGAATTCTGAAAAAGTCCAAACGACGGCTCTACGTGAGCGTGGACTCAATTTGGTGAGAACCCTCCGATAAATTTATCGGAGGGACGGCTCTACGTGAGCGTGGACTCAATGTCGGCTCTATGAGCGTCTCGAAAAGTATACTTTATAAGACGCTCTGAAATCGTGTCTCAAATTATGTCTCAATAGGAAATTCTCACAACGTCTTAGAGATTATTAGACGCAGCAGATTTTGCTTGAATCTGAATGATGCGGCTTGCTGTATCGGTAGAAGTTTTTAATTCATCGGCTAAGGTTTGTGTAGTGTTAACCGATAGATTCTGTTTTTCAGAATTCTGAAAAACAGAATCTACCGGCTTGCGGATTTGGTTTTCCTTAGCTTGCACTTTGAGTTGTGAGAATTTACCGCGTGCTATTCTTATCGCCAAAAAAAAATAAGCCGCAAGTTCTAACGCTCGCGGGCTTGTGATATATTTTTTGTGAATAATTGTAGACAAAGAAAAAGCCGCGAGTTTTAACGCTCACGGCTTTCAAGATGCAAATTTGCAACTCTACTTTGATTTATTCGCCGGGCGCGTCTTTGTATTTTGTGCCATACAAAACAGAATCTTTCCAAGCGTCAACGGAATTGCCATATTCCTTTGTCCAGCGAAATAAATAATCCTGCAATTCGGCGGCTAAATCGCGGACGCTCGAATCGGCATCTTTGGCCGTGAATAACTCTAAAATGCACATTAAGCTATCAATTACCGTGTAATCATTACTGCAAGTCATAGCAATATCGGTAATATGTTTTTTGCCTATTTCCGCTCGTTCGTCGGCTGCTTCCAGCGCGGCTTTGTAATTCATAATGTTGTTTTCCGTGTTATTATTTTTCATTGTAATTAGTTCCTTTCCCAAAAGGGATTAAATGAGAGGCTTAGAGATGTTGACGCATCATCTAAGCCTTTCGCCTTTATGCCGTTGCTTGCCGTCTGGCAAGTCCGATGTGCAAACTCAAAGCTGCTACGCTGTGATAGCAAACCAAGCCTCTTTCCGCGCCCTTGCAAGTGCAAGAAACCGTTTTATAGCCGCGTTCGTCTTTGCGGCAAACAACCGTGTAATAACCTTTTGAACCCGACACGCGATAACGCCCAAAGCAATCAAATTCGACACGCGGGCGAATCTTTTTAGCCTTTGTGATTGCCTTTTCTAACTGCGAAATTCCTTTCAATATGAACATTTGTTTTTTACCTTCCTTTGTTTTACTGACTGACAAGAAGAATGTTATCAGAATGGTAACAGCAAGTCAAGGTAAAACTTACCAAAGTGATAATAATTATTACTGACTTGGTAAGCGAAGAGAAACTTGCTATCGAATTGGTAAGTATGATATTATCGAATTGGTAAGAATAGAATATGAAACTACGAATAAAAGAGATTTGCGAGGTACAAGGAATTAAATCTGCTTACGAACTAGCCAAGCGGACAAAATTAAATATGCCGACGGCTTACAGAGCGTTTGCCAATGATATAAAGCAATTCACGCCGCAAACTCTGAAAGCCTTGTGTGATGCG
>MWWA01000306.1_pt1 | contig 13233 bp, 9 predicted proteins | sample 1047341 | NCBI WGS metagenome assembly MWWA01 (sample SAMN06349978, study PRJNA376086) | soil metagenome | isolation source: MS5-1 sample Antarctic (ecotone) soil | place: Antarctica | collected 2015-01-13
ACGGGAACTGGCTCTGGGGCCGCAACGTGCGGCGGCGATTCCGCCACGGGCGGGAGGGATTGCCCCCCCTTCCATGCCCCCCCAGCCCCTGAGGTGCCCCAGGCTGATGAGGACGGCCCCGGCGCGACGTTCGACCCGGAGGGCTACGCAGCTTGGGCGGCGACGCTCGACCCAACGACCGAGCGGCCCTGGACGTACAGCCGCAGCCCGCGCGAGGTGATGCAGGGGCACGAGTACGGGATGACCGAGCTGCTGCGGAGCCAGGCCGAGCGCGGCCCGCTGGTGGCCCCGAGCGCCGCGCCGTCAGCGGAACCAGCGCCGCGCCTGAGCCAGTCGGGATTGCTGTTCTCAGCGCCCGTGCCAGCGCCTGCAGCGGCCCCGGTGGTCGGTGTCCAGGCGCTGCGGGCGGAGCTGCAGCGGATCGAGCGGGAGGCGCGGCGCTACTTCGCCCAGAAAGCCCCGAACGCGGGCAAACAGGCACAAATGCGGGCGGCAGCGGTGCGGCGGGAGCTGGCAGCGCTGGAGGGAACGCTGAGCGATCAGCCAGCAGAGGCAGCGACAAAAACGCCGGGGCGACGGAGAACAACCCCCCCTTCCATGCCCTGCTTTGGTCTTGAACCAGCCTTAGGTGATTTTGGGACAGTAGCGGTAGGTGACATCAACGCGGGAGTGGCCGAGCTGGAGGGTCAGGGCGCGGCGTGCAGCGGCCTCGGTCAGACCGTCGGTGGTGATGGCGCGGCGGAGAAACTGCTCGGCGTAGGTGGCGCGAAAGGCGTGCATACCGAGGCCCGTGCCAGCGCTAATCCCGGCGGCATCTCGCGCAGCGGCAACCTGGCGCTGCGCGACGCGGGCAAAATTGCCGGGGTTGGTGAAGACGTAGTTGCGGTCACGGGGCACGTCGTTCAGCACTTTGGGATCGAGCAGGCGGGTGACGATGCGCTGGCGACCGCCCTTGGCGTTGCTGCCGACAATCTTGATTATTTTATTTTCAAAATCGATGTCCTCAACGCGCAGCCGAGCCAGCTCGTTGACGCGCAGGCCGCTGCTGAGCGCCAGCCGGGCAGCCAGCTGGACTTCGCCATCGAGGTTGGCCATGATCGCGGCGGCGTGGGCCTGGGAGAAGCCGAGGCGGGGCATCGAACGCGGGACACTGGTGCTGATCTGGGGGATAAAGGCTGCTTCGTCGCGCCACCAGCCACGCTGGCGCATTCCTGCCTCCAGCTTGTGCAGGCCCGCGATGGTGGCGCGGATACTGCCGCCGGCGAGCTTGCGCTCCTCGCCGTCACGGATGTAGGCAATCCAGTCGTCGTGGGTGATGACGCGCAGCTCACGCAGATCTCCGGCGTAACGCTCCTGCTTGATCCAGCGGACGGCGGCGATGGTGCGGGCTTTGTAAGTCTTGAGCGTCCGATAGCTGAAAATCACCTGGCCAGCGGTGCCCTCGAGCTTGGCCTCGTGGCGGCTCGTACCGGGCTTGAAAATGCTGTCAAAAGCGTCGGACACCTGCTTGACCAACGAGCGCGTGGGCATGGGCGCAGTCCTCCTGGTGGGTCCTGAAAATGCCTGGGGCGAAAACCGGGCAGGGGTGGTCAGTGGGTGGAGGGAGGGGGAGAACCAGGGCTTCGGCCTGTTTCTCCCCACGACCGCCCCCAAGAAAAAGCGCACCCGGCGCAGATTGGTTATCGATTGTGTGGTCAGAACGAATGGTGTGGCGTTCCACACCAGCAAGGAGAGGCGCGACATCAGGAGCAAAAACAGCCTGATGCTGCGTCGTGTGGTAGACCCAGCGGGCCGGGAGTCTCAGCCGAAGCGGAGCTGTCCGTGCAGCTGGGTGTGACGGTGGCGGAGCAACTGGTGGACAGCGCCATCAGTGCGTCTCGGCGTCACACAGGAAGTGTGGCGGTCGTAGGTCGGTGGCATCTCAGGCGGCAACGGCGGCGTGGCCGGCGGGCGGCAGGGTAAGCCCTACGAAAGCGGGCAGCCCCACGGGCGCGACGGATAGGCGGGCGGTTGCGGGCGTGGTGACACGTAGGTCGGAACGCGATCACTCCCAGGAACCACGGTGATTATAGCAGACGAGGTACCCGATGAGCAATGAGATTGAGCTGAGAACCTATGAGGATGTGCGGCGGATTCTGACGGCGGTCCTCGACTTTGTGGCGCGGCGCGAGGTGGAGGAGGAGACGCGGCGCCACGGTGCTGCGCAGATCAGCACGGAGGTGTTGGGGGCGCAGGCGGAGCTATATCGGCTCAAGGCGCTGCGGGCGTGCTGTGATGCGGCGCTGCTGTGTGCGAACGACGAGAACCTGACGGCCCGGCCGGCCGCGCGCGGGGCGTTGGCGGCGGTCGATGCCTGGCACGAGGTCGAGAAGCGGCTGCACGAGGCGGAGCAGGCGGCGGAGAAGGCCGCGAAGCGCACGACGAAGGCGAAACGATGATACGCATAGGGGTATTAGTGTGGAGGGTGCTATGGCTGAGAACCAGCAGGTGCAGGTGGTACGGGATCTGATTGCCTCGTTGGTAGCAAGCTGGCCGGAAGGCTACGCCGGCGTCCGGGCGGTGCTGGAGGAACTGGTCGAGGCGCTGCCGGTGCAAGGGCCGCACCCAGCGCGGATGGCAGCCCGAGATTATATGGCGCGTCACTGCCAGATGTGTGGTGCGCTGGTGTCACGGATGACCGATGATACGGTGGAGGATCTGGAGGCGCTGCGAAATCGTGTGACGGTGCCGAGCGGTCCGCCGGAAATTCTGTGTAGTGGGTGCTATGTGCGCCTCGTCGAGGACGATGATACTGCCTGGCTGGCGGAGCTGCGCGAGGCTCAGTACGAGCGACCGTTGGGATTGTTTGGCCGGCCAGTGGCAACGGTGTTGGCAGATAATCGTGATCAACGGCAGCGCGATCAGTCAGATCCTGCCCCGGCCCCGGATGCTTGGCCACCCGACTACGTTGAGGCGACCTTTGGTTCACTGCCCGAGCTGGAGCGTTTCCCGCAGGGGGCGTATGAGCGGCGCGATCCTCTGGATTGATGCCACCGCACAGGTGAAGCCGTGCTCATGACACCCTGATGATCCTGGGGAAGGGCCACTTTTTGGGTTGCCAAAACGTGCCCTTGCCCCAGACCCCATCCCACAAAAAGCAAAAAACCTGCTCCGACGAGCCGCCGCCCAGGGCCAGCTCGTTGCTCCTCCTCATGTCCTTAGCCTGGTCGTTCGTGGTCGAGCGACAGTCCTCGGATCCTCCACCTTCAGACTGGCCAACCCAGCTGGCCACGATGGCGCACCAGGTCGTGGTTGCCCCAGATCCGCATCGTGCGAAGGCCCGCCACGCTCAATCCTCGGCTGGTATGGAGTCCGGCCCCGCTTGACAGGTATGCTATAGTAATTACATACGTAATATGTAATACTACGTAATTACAGTATATAAGGAGGCTCCTATGGCAACTGCAACGCCCGAGGCCGTGGCCGCTGCCGCCGAGGCGCTCCAGGCAGCCGGCAAGCGCGTCTCAACCATCGCTGTGCAGGGCCACCTGGGTGGTGGCAGTTTCACGACCGTGCAGAAGTACCTGGAGGGCTGGCAACAGACCCAGCGCGACCAGCGGGCAGCGGTGGTGGATGTGCCGTCGGCGGTGGTTGAGCGCGGCATGACCCTGCTGCGCCAGGTGTGGCAGGCAGCGCAGGCCGAGGCAGGACAGGAGATTACCCAGACGCGGGAAGAGACCGAGGCGCAGCTCGCTGAGATGCGCGACCAGCTGGCGGAGGCACTGCTGGCGGTGCAGCGGCAGGAGGCCGAGAACGCCGAGCAGGCCGAGGCGCTGGCGACTCTGGAGAAGCAGGTGTCCACGCTTCAGGCGGAGCGCGACGAGGCCCGCACCGAGGCCCGCGTGAATGCCGCTCAGGTGGCTGCCGCAGCGGAGCGGGTGCAGGAGCTGCAGACTCGCCTCGATGCCCAGGCCAGTGTCAGCCTGGAACTGGCGCAGCTTCAGGGCGCTCACGGTGCGCTCCAGCGCCAGGTGGAGGAACAGGCCGCAACGATCAAGAGTCTGGCCAGCGGACGCGGGCGCACCGGGAAGGTTGCTGATCCGTCCTGAGAGCCGCATTTTTACACGGTTTATGACGCGCTCTTGCCGGCGCTCATGACCAGACCGCAATACGGGGCCGACTGAGCGTCAAGATTTCCACGCTCAGTCGGCCCCGTATTGCGGTTCTGTACTTCCGATAGCTACCGTTATGCCAAGTTGAGTAGCGTACATTGTGACCGTTTCCATTCCTCTGGTGCATATTCTTTAGGTCCCGTAAGCGTACAGGAAAGGGCGTGTGTTATAGTAGGGGCCTGTATCTTGGCAACAAGGCTATTATAGATGCACCAAGTAGAGGAGAGCGAATTCATGCATAGACTTATCCGGGTAGGTGTTTATCTAGCTATTCTGCTCCAATTCATCTTCTTATGCGCCAGTAGCGTATCTATTAGTGCCTTTAAGATATCAATCCCAACTTCCCCTGAGCGTAATGGCACGAGTTTGCCAAATCCCCCACTGCTTGTCTCCTACCAAGGTGTTGATCATGAGCCGAATCGTGCATTGGAACCTAGTATTGCGCCAGGAAATGTAGCGCTTGTGATTGCAATGAACTACAAAGTCACTGTTTATACAAAGGAGAACCCAGGAGTTCTACTCTATCAAGAAGATTTTTCGAGTTTTTATACGAGCGTTGCAGATCATGGAATCTTCGACCCTGTGGCACGATACGACAAGAAGAATGGAAGATTTGTGGTACTTGCAATTGCTAATAAATACGATCAAAATAAATCATTTTTTGCAATTGCTACATCTAAGAATTCTTATCCGCGATCAATAAATGATTGGTGTTTTTTTTATTCAAATGCTAGCAAATTTGGTACAAGTCAAGAGTCTTTTGCGGCAGATAGACCGTCAATGACTTTGAATCCCTACAGTGATATTCTTTATATAACTGCTAATATGTACACTCATGATGCAAGTAAACTCTTGGAGTTTCAATATTCTAAATTGAGAACTCTAAAATTGAGTACCCTTTATAATGATTGTGGCCCTACTACTGTCGAGGGATTTGATTTCAAGGGATTTACCCATGCGAATAATTTACCCGTTTTTAATATGCAGACTGTGCATCGTACTGATGATGGGCCTGCATATTTTATTGCAACTGTTAATGGTATATCAAATGTTATGAGTATTTTTGCACTTGAAAATGTAATAAACCCTCCTCCTGGCACTCGTATTCCTGTACCAAATCTCCCGAATTATGCATCAACAAATTCCATTCGACAGCCAGGAGGTTTACTGCTTAATAAAAGTCAGGCCATGATAATGCAAGCAGAGTACCGTAATGGTGCTATATGGGCTATTCAAGACACGAAAGATCATGATTTTGGAGGAGTTAATGCAAGTGTACGAATTTATAAATATACGGGAACAGCACCAACTGAAGTTCAATATCGTGAAGGAAACGGAACAGATTATAGTTTTGGTGCTATAGCGGTCAATAAAAATGATCAAGCTTTAATAGCATTCAATATTTCTTCACCAACTCGTAATATTGGTATTCGTTATGCTGATATAGCATCAGTGAGCGCTGATGTGAAGCCGGGTTTAGGTGTATCATCTTCTCAGACTTGGGGAGACTATGCGCTTATTGCTACTGATTCCAACGACATTGACTTCTGGATTGTTCACCTTTATGCAAAGGCAAATGGTGAGACAGGTATATGGATTGCGAGTACAAAGGCTGCGTCATCAGCCCATTTCATCTATTTACCGCAACTTATCAAATAGATGCAAGGAGTTTGCTATGAAACATCTATGGCTGGTGATTGTTCTCCTTCTTGTGATAGTAGCGGGTTGTGGCCGCCAGGATGCTGGTTCAGGAGGGAGTGATAGTCTAACCTCAACATCGAATGAACTGACTGGTACCCAGGTCATTATTCTGACATCGGCACCACTTGGTCCAGAAACTATCATGCAGGGTACTCCACCTCCCACTCCGAATCCGGAACCGGTTGTTAATGGAAAGGTGGTATCGATCGATATTGACGCCTATCTCGGGAATCTACGACCAACTATCACACTTCAAGTTGGGCAGGAACTCCATGTCTCACGACCAGAGAACAGCGCGTGGAAATATGAGATCAGCTATGATACAGCACTGCTAACTACACCAAGAGGTGGAGATCTTTCTTTGCCAACAGATACGGGGTGGATGTGGGTGGCTGAAAAGCCCGGTGGCACAGAGATTAGAATTAGTGAGTTGGAAAGTCCCTGTGAAACAAGCCCTTGCCCTGGCGGCATGCCACCAAGGATTGCCATTATTAAGCTGGTTATCCAGCCCTAAAAGGGATACGGCAACGATTGATGCATCCAGAGGCCATTTGACATGATCAGCCTCAGTCATCAGATGCTTGACACATACGAGTCATTCCGCGTGGCAGAAATGGCCGATTGACTCAACGAACGTTTTGCGTCATTCCATAGGGAAAAGATGACCCATCGGCGTATTCAGATCTCATCGTCTCCACGCTCATATCTCTGCCACAACGAAGGATCAGTATGTGTCAAGACTGTTGTGGCTGAGGCTGTGACATGATTATCGTTATGTTGGACAGCGTAACAAAATCGTCAAATAGCTTTTACCAGCGTGTTAGGGCATCTTGAATAATAGATATTCAAGGCCCTCGCGTATGATCGGGACAGAAAGGGGTAACACCAACGTTCGTGCGGCGAGCGGCAAAGTGAACATAATCAACGTAATCGAAATTATGTCAATCTAGATGTCGGTTTTTAATAGCACATCCGTTCGCTTCCACAAACTGGGGCACCGTGCGTTTAAGCCCAACATGGCTGGATAACGCTTACAAGAAACTCGACAAAGCCGTATTTGCCGCCTATGGCTGGCCAGATGATCTCACTGATGAAGAGATACTGGAAAAATTATTGGAGCTGAATCAGGAACGTCATAGCGCGGAGATTGTCTGAGATGATTGAATATATTGCGCTTGGCGGTGCGCAGGAGGTCGGGGCCTCATGTGGAATTCTCAAAATTGGGGATTACCGCATCCTTGTTGATGCCGGGATGCGTCCAGCTGCGCGACCTGGCCAATCCCGCACCCCTGACCTAAATCTGCTTGAAACAATGCCCCCGCACGCTATTCTAATCACTCATGCCCATATTGATCATACTGGCTGTATCCCGCTCGTCGCAGGTATGTTTCCTGACATCCCACTCTATGCGACTGAAAGCACCATTGCCCTGATGCGGATTTTGTTGCTCGATAGCGCCCGCATCATGCATATGGAACATCTCGATAATGAGCTGGAAACCCCACTCTATGATCAGCACCAGGTTGAGGAAACCTTGCGGCGGATCAGCCCCCTGGCATTCAACCAGCCCTTCATGCCCCTATCTGAAGACGCTGATATTGAAGTTCAGTACCTCCAGGCTGGACACATCCTTGGGGCGGGAATGCTCTTTTTCGATACCCCATTTGGCACGATCCTCCATACTGGCGACATTTCAACGGGCGACCATCGCACCATCAAGGGTGTTGATCTCTCTCGCATCCCCCAGGCCGACTTGATGATCTGTGAAGGAACCTATGGCAATCGTACCCATCTGTCACGCAAGGACCAGGAGCGTGGGGTTGTTGAGACGGTCCAGGCGGCAATTAATATGGGCGGCCACGTTCTGATCCCGGCCTTTGCCGTGGGTCGAGCACAAGAAGTTATCCTCATCTTGAAAGCATTTCGCGCCAGTGGGCTGCTGTCGCCGATCAAAATATTTGTTGATGGTATGTGCAAAGCCGTGTGTAACGCCTATGAACAGCAGTCTCACGATCTGCATCCATCCCTTCAGAAATATCTTCAGAATAGCCAGCGTCCGCTGTTCATGGACCCATCCTTTGGCGTCCATGCAGTCAGCAGCAAAATGCGAGAGTCGCTGATTGCCCACCCCGAGCCCTTTGTTGTCATTTCTACCTCGGGTATGTTATCCGGCGGCCCAGCGCCTATTTACGCTCAGGCATTTGCTCAATCCGATCGTAATGCCATTATCTTCACAGGCTATCAGGACGAAGAAGCACCAGGGGCGCTCCTGCTCCGAACGAAACAAGGCGATCAGATCACACTCAATCGGCAGACGGTGCAACTCAAGTGTCAGGTGCATCGGTATAGCCTCTCTGGCCACGCAGACGCGCACCAAATTGAGCAGGTCGTGCGCCTGGTCAATCCGCAACATCTGATCCTGGTTCACGGCGATACCCAGGCCCTTACCAGCCTGGCGCAGCGCTTCAGAAAGCTGGAGGTAAGCATTCCACGTAGCGGTGATACCACCACGCTGACCGTGCGCAGCCGCTCTCCACGCCAAGCAGCAGAAAACCGTGTTGCTACCCTTCAACCCGCAGCCATTGTTCAGCCCGAATCTCTGCCAGAGCCAACAGTGGCCGCCTTTCACGAGGCGGTGGTTGCACGCGGTATTGCGCAGCGTCCTTGGACTGCCATCGAGCTGGGCCAGTGTCTCTACGGCCCGGCGTATCATCCCGGCCTACGTTCATCCATCGAGCAGGTGCTGCAACAGCCCGCCCCATATTTCAAAATACGCCGTCTTGGCAGCCAAAAAGTCTATCTCCCACAATCAGCAGAGGATATTGAGGCCATTGTGCGGCGATCAACAGAAATAAAGGCGAAAAACCCCACTTCTCAGCCTATGGGATTGGCCCCTGGCATGATTGTATTGGTTCAAGGATCAGGAACAGGACAGGGATCGGCACGCATTGCAATGCTTACTGGCCAACCAAAAGATGGGCGGATTACGCTGCTCGCAGAGGGCTGGAAGGGTTTGGAGCATGCGCTCAATGTTATCCGAATTATTCCTGGGATTGAGCGCCCCGCCTGGCTAGAGGAAGATCCCGCGACCGTAAAACAGTTGTTGACGGACTGGCGAACCACCATTGGCAATCTTCAGTCGGATATTATAGTTTTATGGCAGCAGGCATCAGGAATGGCCCAGACCTTCACAGAGCTAACATCGTCACTATCAAGCGATGACGAACTGTTAGCCCATGGGCTTGATCTGCTCCGCCGCGGCATGCTGCTGTGGAGAAATGAGGGTGATTTGTGGGTGCCAAAGGCCCTTGATAAGCTCCAGGAACGCGAAAGTATTGAGCGCCACCTGCGGCTTCTGGATCAAGGGAACGCCCGTATTCAGCACAAAAACGGCGAACTCGGGACACTCACAGGCCGGAGTGGCTGGGGAATGGTTGAGGTGACCTGGGATAGTGGCAGCCAACCATCTTATGTGAAAGATCGTGATGTAACTGTGTTGGCTGGGTAATTCGGGCTTGGGAGCGACGCAATACCAGGGAGGTGTGGCAAATACCCAGGATATGATATACTGCCCCGCAGTACTTTCACAGGCCCATTAACGCCGAATCCCCCACGCCGTGTCTGGTAAACGAAAGCGTGAGGGGGGCGGCAAGGCGACTAACCCGCCATGCAAGGGGTTATTGTACCATGCGTACCTGAAACCCCATTGGCCATTGCACGGCAGCATGTCGCCTCCGAAATCGAACCAGCGCTCGCTGGATAAGACAGGAGGCACCCCAATGGCAACGACCGACCGCTCCTACCCACACTATGAACTCGATCCAGTGCTTGAGCCACTTCCCGAGGCTCAGGCAGCAGCGACGGAACGAGTTAAGATCACACCGACCAAGCCGAAAAAAACCGCCACCGAGACACACTACGATCAAGCCGCTATGCGCGCCTCTGAGATCGCTGCGCTGGCTGTCTGGCTTGGCCTCTGGCTCATTGATGGTTACTTTACCGCCTCATTCCTCACTCAGTTCTTCGCCGTCGCTACCGCCTTTGGCTGGGTCACTCATATTGCAATTTCCCTGGTCCAACGCCACTTCTGGCGCACTGGTCTACGCCAAAGCTGGATGCTCGTAGTGCCATTGAGCATCTTCAACATTACTACAAGTGTTGTTGGCCTATGGGCATTCTTTGCGACGCGGGTCACTCCCCGCGATTTCGCGATCTTCGACATCACCACTATCAAAGCGCCCCAATCGGTGTTCCTTTTCTGGGGGCTGGCCGCGTTTGGTGTATTCATCGCCGTCTGGGCCGAGCGCGAAATGACTCGCCTGGCACTCCGCATTTACCAAAACTGGAGATAACGATGGACCTGATGAGCCTTTTCGTCATTCTGGCCTTCGCTGGCATGATCCTCTCCTACGCCGTTCTCCCGGTGCTGCGCCACCGCGTTGATCGACGCACCGCCCTCGATGCGACAGCATCACAGCGGCAGGCCGAGCGCCCGATGCCAATTGCACCACGCCTAAGCCCGGCACCAACCGCCGTCAAAGTTATCGCGCCAGCGCCAGCACCAACTCCTGCTATCGGCTTCCAAGAAACATTCGCTCACCTCCAACGTGCCATTCACCTGATGATCGTTGGGCCGACGAATGCTGGCAAGTCTACCGCTGCGATGGCCGTGCTGTATGGCCGCTACCGCGCCAACGAAAAGATCATCATCCTCGATCCCCACGCAGATCCGGATACCTGGGGTGGCCTATTCGTTGTTGGCGCTGGCCGCGACTATCAAGCCATCGACGAAGCGATGGATCATCTACTCGCCGAGATGAGTGATCGCTACCAGCGCAAAGCCAATCGCGACATCGAGTATCCCGCCATCACCGTCTTTATCGATGAGTGGCCATCAATCCAGCTGCACTGCAAAAAAACCGCCGCCCGTTTCATGCCCGAAATGGCCCAGGAAGCTCGTAAGGTCAACATTCGACTCGTCATCCTTACCCAGTCCGATCAGGTCGAGTCGCTCGGTATCCAGGGCAAGGGCGATGTTCGTGAGAACTTTACAATGCTGCTGCTTGGCACCAAAGCCATCACCGCAGCCCCTGGCTCTCGTGACCTCGAATGGCCCGCCGCAATCCGGCGCGGCTCCCAGCTGGAGGCGATCCCGGTCATCACGGCAGCCTTTCCGGCCTATGCCAACGCCGCGATTGATCCTGGATGCATCTACCGCCTGACCCCGCCAAAACCCATCGAATTACCAGCCGATGAGAGCGGCGAGGTCGTCAACATTGATGCCATCTGGCAAGCCTTTCAACGCGGTGAGGCTCTCCTCAAACCTGATGTTCATACCAGTATGGAATCGCGGGGGGAGCCTGATTCTGGGCATTCCATACCAGTCATACCGGGGGTAAAAAACACCGTTTTAGGTGATATAGATGCCCAAAATACTGGTATGGAGAATCAGCCAAAAAAAGCGGAGAATTTACCGACTGACGACCGCAGTATTGCCATCCGAGCGATGCTTGGAGCTGGTTTAAGTCGCAACAAAATCGCCGGCGTTCTCGGTGGTGATCGCAATATGGTACTGAAACAAATCAAAATTGCTCTTGGAGAAATCGAGAGCCTGGAGACAGTTGTAAAAGCCTAGTTGTCATAATATAGACGCTAGGCTTAACCCAAACAGTTCTTCGAGTAGCGAATTGATAGACGCCTAAAACCAAAAGCCCCCCTCTATTTTCTTGGTCGGAAATAGGGAGGCTCTTGGGAAGAGGTGTAAATCGATTTGATACTCGCATTGTAGCATGTCTTTTGAGACATCGCCACAGGTGAGTGCGTATGTCCATATCCACCGACCTGCTGCGCCAGGCCGTGCTCAAGCACGGGCCCCAGCGCCACGGCCTCATGCTCGCGCCCAATCCACGGGCAAAATACCACGAGATTGCCAGCGCTCCGACTGAGGAGCAGCTGCTGCAGCATCTCGCCGGCGCGATCACCCTGGCTGCCCCCGCTACCAACCACGACCTAGCCAGCTGCATCGTCTACGACATCGACGGCGAGGGCCTCGATACGATCATCGCCCTGCTTGAAGTCGCGCGCCAACGCGGCCTGTGGGCCTGGGGGGAATGGCACAGCGCCACCAACCGCGGCTACGTCTGGATTCCCTTCACCCGTCTGACCAACGCGGCAGCGCTGGCCCAGCTCGGCCAGGAGCTCGTCGCCGCCGCTGACCTGACCCCGGAGCAGATGAAGACGCTCGACAACCGTACCGCCAAGAAAGCCATTACCCGGCTTCCCTTCGGCCGGCACACGCGCACCGGCCAGCGTGGCGACCTGATCTTCCAGGATGGCACCAGCGCCGCCCTCGATGCCGACATGGACGCCGCGCTGACACTGTGGGAGCACCGCTACCAGGAAAACCCCGCCGACCAGGTCGCGCCTGTTGCGCCAGCGCCCGCCCAGGCCCACCTGCGACAGCAGGCCTCCAGCAGCCTCAGCGCCGCCGAGGTGCAGCACCGCTGGAACGCCGCCCACGATGTGTGCGCCATCCTCCAGGCCGACGGCGGACGACGCTCCAGCCGCACCAGCTGGCACTGTCCATGTGGCCAGCACCGCAACGGCGACCGCACCCCGAGCCTGCTCATCCGCCCAGCCAAAAACGAGCGCTATGGATCACATATTGTGCAGGGCTATAGCCCGACCTGCGCCTTTCACGACCCCACGGATGTGTTCGATGCCTTCAACGTGTATCGCATTCTGCACGGCCTCAGCAACGCGGAGATGCTGCTGCATGCCCGCCGGGAACTCGGCTTGCTCATGCCAGAACGCGCCCCAGCCACGCCACGCGACGACACCGGGCACTCTGACCACCACGCCCGACGGCGCAGCGCACAGCCCACTGAACCACCCGCTGCCAGTTCACCGAAGCCCGCGATCAGCGCTGCCACGGTCCTCGCGCGGGCTGGGGAAGATTGCAGCCTCACGCGGGCGATGCGCACCCTCTTAGCCGCAATCATCGCACTGCTGGGAACGCGCCCCGCCACCCGCATTCGGCTGCGCACCCTGGTACACGAAACGGCCCTCACCCGCCGCACCATCCAGATCGCGCAACGTCGGCTGGTCGCGGACGGCTATCTGACGATCACGCCAACGAGTAATACCTGTGGCGGCGACGATGCCAACCGCTATTCCTTATGCATGGGGGGGCGATCAAAACGATCGCCCCTTAAGGTTAAAGCATGGAAGGGGGGGCAATCCCTCCCGCCCGTGGCGGAATCGCCGCCGCACGTTGCGGCCCCAGAGCCAGTTCCCGTGCTCCCCGCTGCGGCCGCTGCTTCCGAACCCGCCCATTACGCCAACCCTATTTTCCCCTGAAAAATAACCCGTCAGAACACCC
>MWWA01000307.1_pt1 | contig 13215 bp, 12 predicted proteins | sample 1047341 | NCBI WGS metagenome assembly MWWA01 (sample SAMN06349978, study PRJNA376086) | soil metagenome | isolation source: MS5-1 sample Antarctic (ecotone) soil | place: Antarctica | collected 2015-01-13
CTTCTATACCATCAAGCACCGGCATCTTAATATCAGTAACAATTACATCAGGTTTTAATTCCTTGGCAAGATTTACCAGCTCCCGTCCATTTTCAGCTTCACCTATTATTTCAATATCCTGTTGCTTTTTTATCAACATTTTAAAACCATCTCTGAACAATTCATGATCGTCTGCTAATAAAACTTTTATAGTAATTGCTGGTAAATTCATTAAACCGGTATTTCAAATATAAATCTAGTACCTGCATCTTTAGCAGTGTCTATAAACATTTTTCCTTTCATCATTTCCGTTCGGTTTGATAAATTTTTTAATCCCATACCTGAGGCAGCTTTTGATCTTTGATCAAAGTCAAACCCTTTTCCATTGTCTGATGTACTCAATTGAAGTTTATTTTCTGTTACACTAAGATTAATATCTAAAGTATTTGCCTGTGCATGTTTAATAGTATTATGAATTACCTCCTGCACAATGCGATATAAGTTCAATGTATGTTGTTCAGGAAGGTTTAAAGTTTCTACAGAAGATACAAAATCAATTTGCAGGGAATCCTTTTTACTAATGTAATGGATGAATTCATGAATTGCCATAACCAGACCTTTTCGGAAAAGGATATTGGGCATCAGGTCAAAACTAATCTCCCGAATACGTTTTAATATGGAATCTATATGTTCATTAGTTTTTTCCATATTTACAAGATCTTCCTGTTCTGACAGCTCAAACGTATTAATCTTCATTTTAACAGCAGAAAGCATGGGGCCTAATTCGTCATGAAGATCAGAAGCTATACGTGCACGGTCTTTTTCCAAGGCAGTAATTTCAGCTTGTATATTTAGTTTCTCCAGGGCAAGCATTCTTTTTTGCTGCTTTACAAGGGATACTACAAAATAAATAATGATGATACCTAAAACAAGAACACTAATAACTATAGCAGTAAATATGCTTGTTTCCTCAGAATTCATGTAAACAGCGAGTTTTGATTTGGATTAATAAAAATAGAACTTATGAAATTGGATTTGAATACAAAAAATTTTGTAACAATAATTTTTTAAAATTAAACTCAATTCAGGCATATTATCGTAGTCTTACTAATAAATTGTATCGTAAAAATCCAACAATAGGGGTAATTACCATAAATGTGAAATAGAGCGTTAGTGCCATTGATTCAGATGATGAAGGTTTATACTTTTGTATCAGAAGTTGATCGGTAATGAATACGAATCCAGATCCTGAAAAAACCAAAACCGTCCAGACTTCTGATTTTTAAAAATATTAATCCTAAGAAAAACCTATAGAAACCAATGATCCTTTAGAAAAACCTGATGAATCCTTATCCGAAAAACTGAAATCCTATACCCTGAAAGACGAAAGGCGTCCGTACAAAAACAAGACTTTTTAACGCCTATAAAAAATCCCCTATTTTGGGGATTTTTTGATTTTAGGTTCATGGAGTAGTGTAAAGTTTAAAACTTAACAATAACGCTTATTACTTGAATATAATGTTGCTTTATTTTTATAAAATTGGAATTTTTTAGAATTGTATTTTAAAGTTAAAATGCCTCTGACAAGCCTTTATAAATTTTTACTGTTTATGCCCATTGAGATAAATTTTTTTAAGCTTTGTTTTTGCCTGTTTTTCTTTTTCTCATGTTCCAACAGTAATCATCCAGATACTCCGGTTCAATTGAAAAACAACAGTAATGTTAACAGACTTGTAGACATCATTGATAAAGAAGAAAAGACATGGCTGGCCAAAGAATTAAAAAAAACTGTTGAAACACAATTATACTGGGGTAAAAACAAATACCTGGATACAGCATTTACCTTTACATATCACGATGATTTAAAGGAAGAACGTTATAAGGTAATATTCTTGTCAGATGAACCAAATATGAACATAACTTTTATTGCAAATGATTCTCTTAATAAGAGCATTATGATAAAGCCGGGAAATGACAGCAGCCAGGTGAATTACTTACATAATGGGAAAATTATTCATTCAAAAAATATAAGTATTCTGAACAATGTTAGCCTTACATTCTTATCAAAAGAAGAAGAAGCGTTATTTAAAAGAACAATCAATTCCAATTAAAAAAACCTCACATCAGAGGGTTTTTTTGTGCCCGGGACCGGATTCGAACCAGCACACCTCGCGGCGCCGCCACCTGAAGACGGTGCGTCTACCAATTTCGCCACCCGGGCTAATAAGTCTAAATTAAATAAAAACAATTTTCCGGTTGTGTCTACCATCCCGATAGCTATCGGGATTGCCACCCGGGCTAATAAGTCTAAATTAAATAAAAACAATTTTCCGGTTGTGTCTACCATCCCGATAGCTATCGGGATTGCCACCCGGGCTAAAAAGTCTAAATTAAATAAAAACAATTTTCCGGTTGTGTCTACCATCCCGATAGCTATCGGGATCGCCACCCGGGCTAATAAGTCTAAATTAAATAAAAACAATTCTCCGGTTGGGTCTACCATCCCGATAGCTATCGGGATCGCCACCCGGGCAATGACTAACCAGGGCAAATATAAAGGAAGATCAAAGATGAAAACATCAAAGAAACCTGAATTTACCTGCTTTTAAACTTAACAAAAGCACTCCAATCACAACCAGTATCGTACCTGCAATTTGTGCCGGAAAAATATGTTCACCTAAAAAATAATGTGCCTGTACAATGGTTGAAACTGGGCCAATAGTAGAAATGATGGCTACATTATTAGTTCCTATTTTTTTAATGGCTGCAGATAACATAAAAGTGGGAATAACGGTAGCTACAACAGCAAGCAATAAACCATACCACCACAAACCGCTGCCTTTATCTAATGTTTGGTAATCACCCCTAAGCATAAAATGTATGAAAATTCCTGCCGTAGCTGCAAGCATGGCATAAGCCGTAAATTTTGCTGCTCCAATTTCAGGTATCAACCTGCCACTGCCAACAATATAAACTGAATAGGTAATGGCACAGAGAAAAACAAGGAAGCTTCCAAATAAAAAGTTGGGATTAAAAGATTCAAGTTTTATTTCACCAAAATAAGCAAGAGCTATTCCTGAATAAGAAAGGATCAAAGCAAGCTTTTGATTATTTTTTATTTTTTGCCTGTACACCAGAAAGTTTATAATTACAACAAACGTAGGATATAAAAACAGGATCAATCTCTCTAACCCTGCTGATATGTATTGCAGGCCAATAAAATCAAACAGGCTACTTAAGTAGTAACCAAACAAGCCTAAAACTATTATTTTAAACCATTGTTTGTAGTTAAATTTTATATTGCCTGATCTATTGCTGATAACAATTGCAGCAAGTATATAAAAGGGAAGTGAAAATATCATGCGTAGCGTTAGCAAGGAAAGAGCATCCACATTCACCTGTGCATAAGCCAATTTAACCATGATGGCTTTAGTTGAAAATAAAATGGCTCCAATAAAGGCTATTATAAATCCTAAAAAAGTTAAAGGCTGTTTTGTTGCTACCACTATTTGTATATGAAACCGAAAAAGTAGACTTATTTACTAAAATTTCTAAACCGCTACATTAAAATCCCTCAAGGCATCATTCAAACTGGTTTTTAAATCTGTACTCGCTTTTCGCTGACCAATTATAAGTGCGCAACTAACATTATAGTCTCCTGCAGGAAATCTTTTTGTATAACTGCCGGGAATAACTACACTGCGTGCAGGTACCACACCTTTCATTTCCAGGGGTCCCGTACCACTCACATCAATAATTTTTGTTGATTGAGTTAATACTACATTAGCACCTAACACAGCTTCTTTTTCAACTTTTACTCCCTCAACCACTATGCAGCGTGAACCTATAAAACAACCATCCTCTATGATCACAGGACTTGCCTGTAATGGTTCCAGTACACCGCCTATTCCTACACCGCCACTTATATGTACATGCTTACCAATTTGAGCACAACTGCCAACAGTTGCCCAGGTGTCAACCATGGTACCCTCATCTACAAAAGCACCTATGTTAACGTAAGAAGGCATGAGTACAACATTCCTTGCTATATAAGCACCATATCTGGCTACTGCATGAGGTACAGCACGAACACCTAGTTCTTTATAATTTTTTTTGAGCAGCATTTTATCATAAAATTCGAAAGGTTCTACGTTCCATGTTTGCATGGGTTGTAAACCAAAGTACATGAGAATAGCTTGTTTAACCCATTCATTCACCTTCCATTCACCTGAGCTGCTTAAACCGCTTCCCGGTGGCTCAGCTACCCTCAGCCTTCCTTTATCCACTTCTTCAATTACTTTTTTTACATCCTCCTGGAAAGCCTGTTCCGAAAGCAAGTCCCTGTTTTGCCATGCTTTTTCAATTGATTCTTTCAACTTCATGTGCACAAAAATTTTTGCAAACTTAATTGAACTGCATTAATTGATGATCGTTTACTTTGCTGAATAAGCAGGCACATGAATATTGGTTTTGATGCAAAAAGATATTTTCACAACAATACAGGACTGGGAAATTACAGCCGCACCCTGGTAAATGGTTTAGCCTTTTTTTTTCCTGAACACGAATATTTCCTTTTCAATCCAAAAGTTTCTAACCAATATAAGGCACCTGCATTGCCTCATGTTTACGAAATAATGCCTCAACTTAAGATGGACAGGTTGTTTTCCTCATTTTGGCGTAGTAACAGGGTTATAAAAGATGTAAAGCAAAATAATATAAGTTTATATCATGGTTTAAGCCATGAAATTCCTGTTGGTATCCAACAATCAGGTATTAAGTCAATAGTTACTATACACGATCTTATTTTTGAACGTTACCCAAAACAATTTAATCCTATAGATGTAAAAATCTATCGAAAGAAGTTCATGTATGCTTCCCGGCATGCTAATGCTATTATAGCTATCAGTAAGCAAACAAAAAATGACCTCGTGGAGTTTTATGGTGTTGAAGAAAAAAAAATTTATACCTGTTATCAAAGCTGCGATCCTGCGTTTACAAAACAAATAACAGCAGAAGTAAAAGAAAGTATACGGCACAAATACAATTTACCACCTGAATATTTTTTGTATGTTGGTTCTATTATAGAGAGAAAAAACTTATTGGGAATCTGCAAGGCTTTGGCAATTACAAAAACTGATGTTCCTTTAGTAGTAATTGGTGATGGGAAAAAGTATAAGCAACAGGTAAAAAACTTTATTGTTGCAGCCGGTTTAGAGAAAAAAGTTATTTTTTTATTGGAAATGGAAGTGGTGATAAAAGATTCAATGTTTCAAAATGCGGAAACGTTTGCTGCTATTTATCAAATGGCTTCTGCACTTATATATCCTTCATTTTTTGAAGGGTTTGGTATCCCGGTTTTAGAAGGATTGGCGAGTGGCATTCCTGTAATTACATCAAATACATCTTGTTTACCTGAAACCGGTGGACTTGCAGCATTTTATGTAAATCCTGCAAATGCAAATGAAATAGCAGAAGCCATGGAAAAAGTTTGTGTAGATGATTTATTAAGAGAAAAAATGATAAAAGATGGCTTGCTGCATGCTCAAAATTTTACACTCCAGAAATGTACCGGATCAGTTATGGATGTATATAAATCACTTTTTTAATGAGAGAAGAATTTGAAGAAGATATTGTAGCATGTATAAAGGTTTTACAATCAGGTGGATTAATTCTTTATCCCACTGATACTATTTGGGGTATAGGTGGTGATGCTACTAATAGAGAGACAGTACAAAAAATATATAATTTGAAAAAGAGGGAAGACGCTAAAAGCATGATCATTTTAGTGGTTGATGAACGAGATGTATTAAAATATGTAGCAGCACCCGATTTTGCGGTGTTTGATTACCTGGAACAACAACCTCAACCCACGACTGTAATATTTGAAAATGCTATAGGGTTACCAACAAATATAACAGGACAGGATGGATCGATAGCTATTAGAATTACAAAGGATAAATTTTGTAAACACCTGGTTAAAAGATTTGGTAAACCAATTGTTTCTACATCTGCTAATATCAGTAATGCTTCCTCACCGGTAAACTTCAATTCGATTTCCAATGAAATAAAAGCAGGAGTAGATTATGTAGTTAAATGGCGCAGGAATGAAAATAATTCTGCTCAACCTTCCAGGATCATTAAATGGAATAAAAACGGATCTATTACAGTGATCCGGTAAGTAAAATTCAAACACAGGTTATCTTTGCTGCAATGGATATCACCGTTGATGAAAGAGAAAAGGAAATTTTTGAAAAAATAGCAATCGTTGCCAAGGAAATGCAGGTGTGTTGCTATCTTATTGGAGGTTTTGTACGAGATAAATTATTAAACCGGTCAACAAAAGATGCTGATATTGTTTGTGTGGGAAATGGTTTAGAACTTGCACAACGTGTTTCAAAACATTTTAAGCCGGTACCTAAAGTCAGTTTATTTAAAAGCTATGGCACAGCACATTTTAAAACCTGGGATGGTTTTGATATAGAATTTGTTGGCGCAAGAAAAGAAAGTTACAGCAGTCATACCCGAAATCCCGAAGTATTCCCCGGTACTATAATAGATGATCAAAACAGGCGTGACTTTACAATAAATGCATTAGCTATTAGCTTGAACGAAGAAGATTATGGGAGATTGATTGATCCTTTTAAAGGAATAGATGACATTAAACAGCAGTTAATCAAAACACCACTTGACCCGGATATAACTTTTAGCGATGATCCATTAAGGATGATGCGAGCTATAAGATTTGCTACTCAGTTAAAATTTAGAATTGCACCTGACACTTTACATGCCATCGAAGCAAACAATCATCGTATTAAAATTGTGTCGCAGGAAAGAGTTACTGATGAATTAAATAAAATTATTTTAACTCAAAAGCCTTCTATAGGTTTTAAGTTATTGTTTGATACGGGTTTGTTGTACCATATTTTTCCGCAAATGGTTGATTTGGCTGGTGCTGAATTAATAGAAGGTAAAGGGCATAAGGATAATTTTTATCACACTTTACAGGTTCTTGATAATACTGCGCAACGTTCGGATAATTTATGGTTAAGATGGGCTGCCATATTACATGATATTGGTAAGCCTGCAACAAAAAAGTTTGAAGAAGGTCACGGGTGGACTTTTCATGGGCACGAAGTGGTTGGAGGACGAATGGTTCCAAAAATTTTTAACCAGTTAAAATTGCCTTTTGGTGAAAACATGAAATTTGTAAGAAAGCTGGTTGAGCTTCATTTGCGTCCCATAAGTCTTTCAAAAGAAGATATTACAGATTCAGCCATCAGGCGTATTTTGTTTGATGCAGGCGATGATTTTGATTCGCTGATGATTTTATGCGAAAGTGATATTACATCCAAAAATAAACTTAAAGTAAGGCGATATCTTGAAAACTTTGAAGCTGTAAAACAACGATGCCAGGAGGTAGAGGAGAAGGATAAAATCAGGAACTGGCAACCACCAATTTCAGGTGAGATTATAATGCAAACATTTGGTATTACTCCTTCCAGGGAGGTTGGTGATATTAAAGATGCTATTAGAAATGCTATTTTGGATGGTGTTATTCCGAACGATTATGATGCTGCTTTTCGATTTATGCTTGCCAAAGGAGCTGAATTTGATCTCTACCCCGTCTCCTAAGGTGCATTTTGTTATTTTTGGTTTTATTCTTGATGATAAAATGGATCCATGGCTATATTAAAATTTAGAGTTTATTACGAGGAAGATGATAGTGTTTACCGTGATATTGTGATCAGGCACAAGCAAAATTTTTTTGAATTACACGAAACTATTTTAAAATCTTTTGAGTTTGATTCAAAACATACTGCAACTTTTTGTCGCAGTAATGATAACTGGCAAAGAGGTAGAGACATATCACTGGACGTTTATGAAAAGCCATATAAAGCTCCTCCTTTAATGATGAAAGAAACTACGATTGGTTCTGAAATAAAAGAGCCCAATCAAAAGTTTGTATATATCTACGATTTTACAAAAAACTGGACTTTCCTCGTTGCTTTAATAAATGTTTCAAAAGAAGAAAACCCCAGGCTAACTTATCCTGCTACTATACGTACAGAAGGTATAGCACCAAGTCAGTATGGTGTAAGAAGTTTGTTAGGGGAACGGTTTGCTGATGTGGAAGAAAAATATGATCTCACCAAAGGTGCTGAAGGGTTTGGTGAAGAAGGAGAGGAAGGTAATTCTGATGCTTTAGAAGATGCAGGAGAAAGCACAACAGAGGAAGATATTTAAAATCCAACAGCTTATAATTCATTTTATACATGTCAAAAACCGCTATCATTATAGCAGGTCCTACTGCAGTTGGAAAAACAGATGTAGCTATTGAAGTAGCTAAATATTTACAAACACAAATTATTTCAGCAGACAGCCGCCAGTGTTTTAAAGAATTAAATATAGGAGTGGCACGTCCTTCTCCTGCAGATTTAAATGAGGTGCCACATCATTTTATTGCCAGTCATTCCATTCATGAAAAAATTACGGCAGCCACATTTGAACAGTATGCGTTAGAAAAAGCAAATGAAATTTTTAAAAGAAATGATTGGGTTGTAGTAGTTGGTGGAACAGGGTTATACATCAATGCATTTCAGGAAGGATTGGATGAAATACCTGAAATTCCGGAAGAAATAAGAAATGAAATTGTTGAAGATTATTACCGGTATGGGCTTGAATGGTTACAGCAAACAATTCAATTGGAAGATCCTTTTTATTATAAAAAAGGTGAAATAAAAAACCCGCAACGTTTGATGCGGGCCCTGGAAGTAAAAAGATGGACAGGGACATCTGTTACCGAATTGAGAAAAGGAAATAATACAAGAAGGAACTTTTTGATTAAAAAGTTTGTTTTAAATGTAGACAAAGAACAATTGCACCTTAATATCAGCCAACGTGTAGACAAAATGATAAAAGAAGGTTTATTGGAAGAAGTAAAAAGCCTGCTGCCTTATCAGCATTTGAATGCTCTTCAAACTGTTGGCTACAAAGAAATATTTTCATTTTTACATGGAGAAATTGATTTCCAACTTGCTGTAGAAAAAATAAAAATTAATTCCAGGCAATATGCAAAGCGGCAATTAACGTGGTTTAAAAAAGATAAAGAATATCTATGGTTAAAACCTGATGCTGAACAATTACTTGCAAATATTGATTGAATGTTTTTTAAGGCATAAATTTTTTATATTTTAAGATATGGATTTATCTAAGGCTTTTGATCTGATACAAGACAAATTATACAACTGGGGAGTGGGACTGGTAAGAATGATGCCGAATTTAATTCTTGCTGCTCTTGTTCTAGTTTTAGGATTATACATAGCAAAACTTATAAGAAATTTTTCACGCCGAATCATCAGGCGTTTTTCACATGGTGCTGTTATTTCTGATCTTTTAAGTTCATTCATTTATATAATTTGTATAGGTATTGTACTGTTTGCAGTTTTAAGTATAATGCAACTGGATAAAGCTGTTACCTCTATTTTGGCCGGTGCAGGTATTGCCGGTTTGGCCCTGGCATTTGCTTTCCAGGATATAGCAGCCAATTTTATGTCAGGCTTCTTAATTCTTATTCGCAAACCTTTACGCGTTGGAGATATTGTGTCAGTGAAAGATTATATGGGAAGGGTAGTAGCAGTTAATTTAAGAGATACTGTAATACAGACGTTCCAGGGACAAATGGTTATCATTCCAAATAAAGAAGTTTTTCAAAATCCTATAGAGAATTTTTCATTGCTTGGAAAAAGAAGAATGGACCTAACTGTAGGTGTATCATATGGAGAAGACCTGGAAAAAGTAAAAAACATCACCATAGAAGCTGTTAAGGATATCCCCGGATTGTCACCGGTGGATGCAACTACATTTTTCTTTGAAGAATTTAGTGACAGCTCTATAAACTTCCAGATACGGATATGGGCTGCCACACCAGACCAGCCTGATTATTTAAGGGTCAGAAGTGAAGCAATCATGCGCATAAAAAAAGCATATGATGAAAATGATATCACTATTCCTTTCCCAATCAGAACTTTAGATTTTGGAATCAAAGGAGGAAAAACACTTGCAGAAATGCCCTTGTATTTAAATAATGAGATTTTATAAATTCTACTGACTAATATTTATAACCTTAATTAACATTATTGATAACCATTCCTAGCTTGGAATTGTTTAGCTATTTTAATTTTGTGCTTTCTCGCACGATGCTTGTTGAATGTGGTTTAAACAATGTGGATACTGATGAATAAATTTTCCTTTTTACTCTTCTTTTCTTTTTTTAGTATTACTATTTGTGCACAAGATGAACCGGATCTGCCGCCACCTCCTGACAATACCACTATTAAAGTATTAAGTAACAGGGTATTTGGAAGAATAATGGACAGTAAAACCAACCGAGGTATAGAGGCTGCTTCTGTACAACTTTATCAAATAAAAAGAATAGATGCTGCCAGTGCACCCATTGATGAATTAATAAGGGCAAAATTTACAAATATAAAAGGTGAATTTTTTTTTTCTGATCTTCCTTTAGCAGATAGTTTTAGACTTTTTATCTCTGCAGTAGGTTATGAACCCTTTGATATCGCTTTTCCTTATTCATCTGAACCGGGATCAGGTATGATGCAAAATCAATTTATTGAAAAAGACCTTGGAAATATAATTGTATCGCAGGATGTGATACAACTATCAGGAGTAACTGTTACTGCAGAAAGGCCTGCCATGGAAATGGGAGTGGATAGAAGAATTTTTAATGTGGACAGAAGTTTAACTGCAACGGGAGGAACAGGATTGGATGTAATGAAAAATATTCCTGCAGTTTCTGTTGATGTTGATGGTAATGTGCAATTGCGAAATGCTACTCCCCAGGTTTTTGTTGATGGCCGTCCTACTATACTCACGTTAGATCAGATACCGGCAGATAATATAGAGCGTGTTGAAGTAATTACAAATCCATCAGCGAAATTCGATGCTGCAAGTACGGCAGGGATTATTAATGTTATTTTGAAAAAGAACAGGAGGTTTGGTTTAAATGGTATTGCATCCATTGGTGCAGGTTATCCAAATATTTTAAATGGTAGTTTAAGCCTGAATACAAGACAGGGAAAAGTAAACCTGTTTGCTACTTCAAATTTTAATCAATCCGGTGGTATTGCTGAAGGCAGAACATTACGTCAGAATAAAAACAATGGAACAGTCGTTGATTATTTTAATCAATATTCAGACAATGAAAGAATAAGAAGGTTTGCATCAGTTCGTTTTGGTATTGATTTTTATGCAGATAACCGTAATACAATTTCCTTGTCTCAAAATTTAGTAAGCGGCAGGTTTACAAATAACCAGGAACAATACCAGGAGTTTTTAAATGTCAACCGTATTTTAGAAAGATATGGTGAAAGATTTTCAGATAGTAGAAATGAATTTAACAGGTACAATACACAATTGAATTTCAATCATAAGTTTCCTGAACAAGGCAAAGAGCTTACTGCTAACCTTAATTATAACTATGGGAATGGAAACAATAATTCCAATATTTTAAATACATTTTTTTTGCCTGACGGAAGTTTATATAACAGTCCTAACAGGGTACGTAATTCAGGTGATAATGATAATAACCAGGTTACTTTCCAGGTTGATTATTCAGATCCTATAGGAAATAACGGAAAAATTGAATCAGGAATACGCAGTTATATAAATAATTTTCAAAGCAGTTTTGATGCCGTTGCACTGTCTAATGGAGTTGAAACTTTATTGCCATTAAGTAATAACATAGAGTATAAAGAAGTAGTTAATGCACTTTATCTAACTTATTCAAATAAAATAGGTCAAACATTTTCTTACCAGGCTGGCTTAAGAGCTGAACACTCAACTTTCGATGGAAATTTATTAGACAGGGGAAGTAAATTTGGATATACTTATCCTGAAAACTGGAAAGGACTGTTTGATGTCCTATTTCCGAGTTTGTTTCTGACCAAAAATCTTAGTGATAATGTTGATGCTCAGATCAATTATTCAAGAAGAATAAGAAGGCCAAATTTTTGGCAGCTGAATCCTTTCTTAGACATAAATGACCCTGTTAACATTAGAATGGGTAACCCTGAACTGAGACCTGAGTTTACAAACTCACTCGAGTTTAACTATAACCAAAAGTATACAGGCGGTAACTTTCTAGGCGTAATTTATTACAGAAATAACCAGGGAGATATTACACGATACAGCGATACTATAACAACTGCACAGTACCAGCAATTAAATAATGCAGCCGTTGATCCAAATGCGATTTTAAATACTTTTATAAATGTGCAGGCCACAAACAGGTTGGGAGCGGAGTTTACTGTACAACATAAATTCAGCAAAAACTTTGATATAACTCCTTCTGTTGATCTGCAATACAGAAAGGTAATTGCAGAAAATGATTATCTGAATCTCAGTAATGAAGGATTTAGCTGGGAAGCAAAACTGATTACCAATTATAAATTTGAAACAGATGGACGTTCTTTTTTCAATAATCTTGGATTGCAGTTAATAGGTGAATATGAATCACCCGAAATTATTCCGCAGGGAAGGCGGGTAGAACAATACAGTGTTGATTTTGCCCTAAGAAAAGAATTTTTAAAAGATAAAAAAGCAGCTATTACATTTAATGTAAATGATATTTTCTGGACGCACAGATGGGGTTCTGTAATAGATACTGACAGATTTTTTCAGGACTCTTACCGCCGGAATGTAAGAACATTCAGGATCAACTTCAGTTATAAGTTTGGTAGTGCAAATTTCCAGCTATTTAACCGTAATGGCGACAGGGGACGAGATAATGATGAATCCTGAAAATAATTTGCTTTTTTAGTGAATAAAAAAGAGTTGTGCCAAGGCACAACTCTTTGAGATTTGGATTAAAAACAACTTTAACCAACAATAAAAGGTCCAACAATTGCCAGAACCTGTTCTTTTGTCAATGGTTCATCAAATGCTTCTGATGCATCTTCGGCAGTAATTGCCAATCCATTGATTCCGGTGATTTCTACACCACCCTGATTTGTTCTTTCTTCACCTGCATAACTAGCAGCAACAACAGGTCCTATACCACTTTGATTTAAAGTGATCCATGGTTTTACAGCTACTCCAAAATTGCGGTTACGCATTTCACGTATATGTGCAGCGTGACGACCTTCTACTGAATGTATTCTTAAGGCTGCTCTTAATATTTCATTGTTATCCATCAAATTTGTAGCTTGACCTTTATAAGCT
>MWWA01000308.1_pt1 | contig 13212 bp, 12 predicted proteins | sample 1047341 | NCBI WGS metagenome assembly MWWA01 (sample SAMN06349978, study PRJNA376086) | soil metagenome | isolation source: MS5-1 sample Antarctic (ecotone) soil | place: Antarctica | collected 2015-01-13
TGCTATTTCTTTGCCATTAACTGGAGAGTAAGATGTAATAATAGTACCTGTAGATGCAATCCAGTTTTTACCGGTAGATACACCTTTGTTTTGTTGTTGTATTCCTAACGATTCCAAAAAATCAAGCATAAAAAATTTTTAAAAATTGATTTTGCTGCCAAACATAAGCCAGCGCTTTGGCATAATGGCACCAAGAAGATCACTGTAAAAAATATCAAAAATATTATCTACTTGTGTAAAGGCTGTAAGTTTATTTTTAAATAACAATAATTCTGCTTTGCCATTCATTACAAAATAATCTTTGGTTATTACGGCATTTATTGCAGACGCTTCCTGTTGTTCTCTTACTTTATATAAACCATTCAATGATAGCCGGAAATATGGCATTTGATAACTAAGGTTAAAGTTTCCAAGAAAACGTGCATGTGAGGATATATAAAAAGATGGTATAAGTTCTGAACTTTTTGATCGCATCCAAAGCAGCCCTAATGTTGCCCAAAGCTGTTTGTTATCATCAATTATAGTATTGTATTGTATGTCTGTTTCAAACCCTGTAGTATTTACTTCTGCAATATTTTTAGCTAATCCATAGGTACCTGAAGTAGATAAATTTAATTTGCGGGGCATTTCAGAATAAGGAGTAGGAACATAATCTATTAAACCTTTATGTTTTCTTTCAAAAAAAGATGAAGCTATTTTTAATTTAGGTGAAGCAAAAAAATCAAAGCCTGCTTCATAACTAAAAGAAGTTTCAGCTTCTAAATCAGGGTTACCAATTGTTTGCCCTGAAGGGACAGGATTACGGTTATAATTATTATATCGTTCAGTAAAATCTGCATCTCTAATTGTTTTACCGGCACTTCCGCGCAATTGAAATTTATCAATTCTATAAGCAAGATTTACCTGCGGAACAAGTTCTGCTCCTCGTTGTTCGTTCCAATCAAGTCTAACAGCGGGTGAAACCTGTAGACCAAAATTCAATGCATGATTTACCAATGCAAATACACCTAATTGCGCTTCATTATGATTTCCCCGATTGTTAGAACGTATAATTCGATTGTACAACTGAAAACCGTTTACCAGTGATGTGGCTTCAGAAAGTTGAAGCTCATGATGAAGCAATGCCTGCCATAGTTGGCTTTTATTTATGTTGGCCGGCACTACAGAATTAAATTTATAGATGTCTTCTGCCTTTTTATACCCAAGATTCAGTGTAACCTTGTTTTTATTATGCTGATAAGTAGTACGAAAGCTATTCCAAAATGACTTGACAGATTCATTTGCTGTATCTGAACTTACCCTTGTATAAAAATTTTGCGCAGAAAAATTCCTGTCATCAAAACCACTTCTTATAGCTACTTGAAATTTGTTATTTATTTTATGTGCAAAAGAAACAGAGGCAGTATGTAAATCAAAAAAACCTTTTGTTCCTCTTTGAGATTGACCATCAGCAATGTTGGTTAAGATACCTCCGCCAATTGCCGTTTTACCATTAGAAAAAAACCCACCTGCATTGGCATTAAATAATCCATATTCACCTAATGTAATTTGGGCAGTAAAGTTTTTTGCTACTACATTATTTGCTGCAAATGTTTTTGTAATAATATGCACTACACCGCCAACGGCTTCGGAACCATATATAGCAGAAGAAGCGCCTTTTAAAATTTCAATTCTATCTATTTCAGCGGGAGAGATGGGGATATAGCTATTGAAGTGTCCGGTAAGTGGATCATTTAACCTGGTACCGTCAATTATAACCAATACCTGTTGAAATGTTCCTCCCCGAATAATAATATCACTCTGTGCTCCCATAGGTCCACGCGCCTGTATTTCTACTCCGGGTAAATAACGTAAAAGTTCATCGATTGAATTGACCGGTAAATTTTTAAAGTAATCTCCTTTGATAACAAAAATGTTTCTTCCTGTACGGGATGCAGATAGCGGATGAATAGAAGATGTTACAGTAACAGGATCTAATTCGATTTCAGTTTGACTAAAACTCTTATTTGAAATAATTAATAAACAAATAAAAAATATTCTCATAAAATAACCCATCATCACATTTTTTAGAGCGCAAATATAACAGGAGTGTCTAAACTAATAAGATTCAGAATCATTTGGAAAATTACCTGAGCGTACATCTTCAATATATTTTGACACAGAAGTTGTGACTTGCTGATGCAAATCAAGATAGCGTCTTAAAAAGCGGGGATTGAAATCTTTATTTAATCCTAACATATCATGCATTACTAAAACTTGCCCATCGCAATCACCACCGGCTCCAATACCGATTGTAGGTATTTGTAACCGCTTCGTTACTTCTTTAGCCAGTTTTGCAGGTATTTTCTCCAGCACCAAAGCAAAACATCCCGCTTCCTGCATTATTAAAGCATCTTTTTGTAGCTTATTGGCTTCTACTTCTTCTTTTGCACGAACATTATAAGTACCGAATTTATAAATAGACTGAGGAGTTAAACCTAAATGTGCCATTACAGGAATGCCTGCAGAAATAATTCTTTTAACAGAATCAAGAACTTCTTCACCACCCTCCAGTTTTATAGCATGTGCCCCTGTTTCCTTCATAATTCTTATAGCAGATGCCAAAGCAATATCACCATTTGATTGATAAGCACCGAACGGAAGATCAACAACAATAAGACAGCGTTTTGCTCCACGAACTACTGAAGAAGCATGATATATCATCTGGTCAAGTGTAATGGGTAATGTAGTTTCATGCCCTGCCATTACATTAGATGCTGAATCTCCAACAAGAATAACATCAATTCCGGCTTCATCTATGATGCGGGCAAATGAATAATCATATGCTGTAAGCATTGATATTTTTTCACCTGAAGATTTTAATTTTTGTAAGGTTGCTGTTGTTATTCTTTTTAATTCTGCTGAAGCACTCATTTGCTTTTATTTGAGGGCAAATTACAAAATGCTGGGTGCTATGGAAGAAAGAAATTTTGAATTATTAATGTACAATATGTTTAGCCGTTATTTCATCATATAAAATATGTATAAGGCCATCGGCGAGACCAATTTGAGGAACATGAATTTCTTCTGATTCAACCCACCGCATAACATTTATAAATATAAGTAAGGCTGGTACAATTACATCTGCCCTGTCCTCCCTTAATTTATAGAGATTCATACGCTGCGATAATGTTATGCTACTAAACTCCCTATAATAGTTTCGTAACAATTCCAGGGTTAATGGCTTACCAACTTTGCGTTTTGATAATGAAAAAATCTTATTGATATTTCCACCTGAGCCTATACAAGCAATATGATGATAGCCTTTAGTTTGTGTTTTTAAAAAATTTCGCATATCATCCCAGGCCGATTCCGGCACCTGGTTTTTTAATAATCGTATTGTACCTATATTAAAAGAGTTTTTGCTCACAAGTCTGCCATCGCTAAAAAAAGTTAGTTCCGTACTTCCACCACCTACATCTATGTATAAATAAGAATCTTCTTTATTCATGTTATCTGCTACATGATTTTCATAAATAAATGTTGCTTCTTCCTGCCCGCTTATAACCTGTAAATCAATGCCCGTATTTTCTTTTACTAATTGTAAAACTTCAGCAGCATTTGCAGCATCACGCATAGCAGATGTAGCGCATGCTTTCAGATGATCAACTTCATAAACATCAAGTAATAGCTTATAAGACTGAATCGTTTTAATCAGCTTATCAACCTTTGAATCAGATAACGTTCCTGTTTCAAATACATCAAAACCCAGCCTTAATGGTACCCGTACAAGGCTAAGCTTAATAAAATTTGTGGGGCCATCAGGTATTTGAACAACATCATTGATCAATAGCCTGGCGGCATTACTTCCTATATCAATAGCTGCTAACTTCAACTGGAACAGGTAATTTATTATATAAATAGTTGAATGTTTCGATCTGCGATCTTACAGGCAGTGCATGGTTTGACTCAACATAAGTATTACTTAATTGGTTATCCAGCAATCTTGCTTTTACATTATCTTGAAGCTGAATGTTTAAAATATCTTTTAATTCTTCTTTTAACCTGTCATCCAAAATAGGGCAGGAGGCTTCTACACGATGATCTAAATTGCGAACCATCCAATCGGCAGAAGAAATATAAGCTTTTTCTTTTCCTCCATTATGAAAAAACCAAACCCTTGCATGTTCAAGAAATTCATCTACAATACTGATAGCAGTTATTGGTTTTACAAATTTTTCATCTTCTGTAAGCATGCAAAAAATACCACGAATAATTAATTTTATTTCAACACCTTCCCTCGCAGCTTCATATAAAGCAGCAATAATATCTTCATCAGACAGTGAATTCATTTTTGCAATAATGGAAGCAGGTTTTCCTTTTTTAGCAGATTTGATTTCATTTTGGATGAATTTTAAGAGTTCCCTTTTAACAAATACGGGGCTGGGAAGAATGGTATCACAGGCTTTTAAAAAATGCATACCTGTTTTATAATGCTCCAGGTAATTAAAGATCCTGTTTACATCAGACATAATACTTTTGTTTGATGTAAGTAAACAATGATCTGCATAAATTTTTGAAGTACTTTCATTTAAATTACCTGTACTGACAAATCCATAATGAATTATCTTGTTATTCGATCGTTTCCTGATCAAACATACTTTAGCATGTATCTTCACATTAGGGATGCCAATTAATACTTTTACACCTTCATCTTCCAGCCTGTCTTTCCATTGAAGATTTGCTTCTTCATCAAACCTTGCTCTTAACTCCAGCATTACTGTTACCTGTTTTCCATTTCTTACTGCATTGATAAGTGCATTAATAATCTTTGAATTTTTTGCCAACCGGTAACAAGTTATTTTAATTGCTGTTACTTCCGGATCAATAGCTGACTCTCTTAAAAGGTCAATAACAGGGTTAAAAGAATGGTAAGGAAAATGTAACATAATATCCCTTTCCAGAATGATATCAGTAACCCTTCTTTCCAACAGCAAAGGATGATCAAATGGTTTCCTGTATTTGCTTTGACCATGAAAAACCTCCTGAGGGAAATCCATAAAATGACGGAAGTTGTGAATGCGTCCTCCGGGTATTAGATTATCACGTTTGCTAAGATTTAACTTTCGAATCAGGTATTCCAATAAACCGGGGTCAATTTCTTTATCATAAACAAAACGAACGGGTTTCCCTTTGCGCCTGTTCTTTAACCCCTTTTCAATTTTTTGTATCAGCGTAGTTGAAATATCATTATCAATATCAATTTCAGCATCACGTGTTACTTTAAATATATTTGATTGGTATTGATTATAACCAAAATAGCTGAATATATCGGGAAGATTAAAACGTATGACGTCTTCAAGCAGGATAATGTGTTTTTCATTATCAGGTGAAGGCAATAAAATAAACCTTTCATTGAACCGGGTTGGTACTTCTATTACAGCATATTTTCTTTTTAGTGCACTTTCTTTCATCCACATTACAACACCCAGGTATATAGATTTATCTCTTAAAAAAGGAAAATCCGGAATGGACTCAATCATTAAAGGGATTACATTAGAACTTACTTCTGTATCATAATAATCTCTTACAAATTCTGCTTGTTCAGTACTAAGATTTTTATCAGTTACCAGGTATATTTTTTCATCATTCAATTCATTTAATATTCCTTCCCAAATCCTGTTAAACTCACTTTGCTGGTTTAATACCGTCATTTGAATTTCTTCCAGAATCTGTTCCGGGTTTTCTTCCATGTGCATTTTTTCTTTATTACCATACTGAATCATTCTTTTTAGCGTAGCTACACGCACTCTGAAAAATTCATCAAGATTATTTGAAAATATACCTAGAAATCGTATGCGTTCTCTTAAGGGAACAGCGGGATCAGCAGCTTCCTGTAATACCCTTGCATTAAAGGATAACCAACTAATATCACGGGGAATAATTTTTCGTTTTGTTGAAGGCATGAATTAATTATGACTTTGTATTTTTTTAATTAGGTCGCTGGTAGAAAAACTAGGTTCAATAGGGTTTAATATTATTTTTCCGCCTGCTTCTATAACATCTTTTGCTCCTGCAATATCCTCAACTTTATAATCCCCACCCTTCACTAATACATCGGGTTTAATAATTTTAATGAGTGATTCAGGAGTATCTTCTTCAAATATTATTACAATATCGACCATAGTAAGTGATGCCAATATTTGTGCTCTGCTTAGTTCATTGTTTAGTGGTCTGTTACTGCCTTTTAACTTTGTTACTGAACTGTCGCTGTTTAATCCAACAATAAGAACATCTGCATGTTTAGCGGCTTCGGCTAAAGAAGCGATATGTCCGGCATGTAAAATATCAAAACATCCGTTGGTAAAAGCTATTGTTTTACCGAGCATTTTCAATTGAGCTAATTTAAATTTTATGTTCTCGGATGTAATTAATTTTTCTGATAAACTATTGCCTGTTCTCAAATCTTCTTTTTTTATGATGATAAGTAAATAATCCCGAAAAAATAATACCACCGCCCAATATCAACAAAGTTTGTACCGACCATAATAACCATCCTATGGCCGCACCGGTGGTTTTAACATCTAAGCCGTAAAGTTCCATTAATTTGGCCACTAATAAAGGAAAGGCTCCAATACCCCCCGGAGTTAAAATCATAGCAACACTACCAACACCTAATGTTGTTAATCCGCCTCCCCAGCCTAAATGTTCTGTTTCTCTTAAAGCATATAAACCGGCAGTGGCACTTGCCAAGTACAAAAACCATATAAGAAAGGTATGAATCAGGAACAACTTTTTTCGTTTAATATTTCTTATACTGCCCAGCCCTGATAGTATACCCATAATTATCTTTTTTATTCTGACTATGAGGTTTACATGAGCGAATTGCCTGAATAAAAAATAAACAACACCGGTAAGTGTAAATAATGAAAATACGAGAATCAACACTTTTTCATAGGCTATTCTGCCTGTATTGTCTGAAAAAGAAGTCTGAAAAAGCTCTTTTATATAGTTTCCTATAATATATCCCTGAAAGAATATAGCCAATATGAAAACTATTACCAGACAAATAAGGTCAATTATCCTTTCTATTACAATAGTACCTAACAGTTTGTCTGCTCTTAGGTTTTCATATTTTGCGAGTAAGGTACATTTTACAACTTCTCCAAGACGGGGCACACCGGCATTAACTAGATATCCTATCATTACAGCGGACCAGGTGTTAAATAAAGTTGGTTTATAACCCAGTGGTTCCATTAACATGCGCCATCTTACTGCACGTATATAATGACTTAAAAGAAGCATAACTACCACAGGAATTATAAGAATGTGACGAGCCTGCTGTAAAGAATGCTGAATTTTTTGCCAGTTTTCTTTATTAATATCTTTTACAGTAAGCCAAATGAATAAAACTCCAAGAGACAAAAAGAAAATATATTGAACAATTGTAAAGAAAGATTTTCTCATTCCATATCCAAAATAACTACAGAAGCTGAATTTTTCTAATTGATAATCAAATTATCAATCAACCTGATATCATCAATAGATGCTGCAATTAAAGCAATGGTACTTTTATTATTTAAGTTTTGTAAAGTTTGTGCATCAACAATAGACACATAATCCACTTTAAAACCACTCATTTCTAAATGTTGTTTTGCATTTTGTTCCAAATCTTGTTTTGGAATTTTTTTAAAGTTTTGCTGAATGTAAATTAAAGACTTGTAAATATGAGTTGCCTTTTCTCTTTGCGCATGAGAAAGTCTCATATTTCTGCTGCTCATTGCTAATCCATCTTTTTCCCTAATGGTAGGCATTATCTTAATAGTAATATCCTTAAAATTTTGTTGTTGGATCAATCTTTTTATTACCATGCATTGCTGGTAATCTTTTTGACCCAGGTATAAATTATCAGGATGCACTAAATCCAATAAAATATCTACAATTTGGCACACTCCCTGAAAATGCCCGGGTCTGTAAAAACCTTCCAGTATGTGCTCTAAATCATCTAAAACAAACTTTTTCAATAAGGAACCCTGAGAATAAATATCATTTTCATTTGGTAAAAAAAGGACATCACAACCTTCATTTATTAATTTTTCAATGTCTTTTTCGAGAGTTACCGGGTAATGTTTAAAATCTGATTGATTGTTAAATTGGGTTGGATTAATAAAAATACTGCATATAACATAGTCATTTTCCAATCTGGCAGATTTTATAAGTGATAAATGCCCTTGATGCAGGGCACCCATTGTGGGAACAAATCCAAGTTTTAGATTCTTAATTATCAGTGTCTTAAGGTAAGCAGTAAGACTAGTTTTGGTTTTGATAATGATCATGAATCTTTAGCTACAATAGTATTTATGATAAAGCTTTAGCAAGAAATGGTTACTTTTGCAAACCTTTTATAAAGCCTAAACCAGGTTCTAATGTCAGCAAAGAAAAGAATTTTATTTATTGCCAATGAAATGTCTCCGTATCTGGAATTAACAGAATTCTCAGAAGTGGTCAATAAACTGGCAATTAAAGCTAATGATAATGGGTTTGAAGTTCGTTGCATTATGCCCCGCTTCGGGTCTATAAATGAACGACGTCACCGCTTACATGAAGTTGTACGTTTATCAGGTATTAATGTTTCTGTTGATAATGAAGATTTTCCATTACAAATCAAAGTTGCATCCCTGCCTAATGCCAGGTTACAGGTTTATTTTTTAGATAATGAAGATTTATTTAAAAGAAAAACAGTCTTTACTGATGAAAAGGAGAAATGGTATGATGATAATGGATTAAGAACTGTTTTCTTTTGCAAAGGTGCTTTGGAAACTGTAAAAAAATTCGGATGGCCTCCGGATGTTATTCATTGCAGTGGATGGATGACAGGGTTGATACCTGCTTATTTAAAAACTGTATATAAAAAAGAACCTGTTTTTGCACATAGTAAAGTTGTATTTACCGTTGGTCAAAATACATTTAAAGAAAAATTGGGTAGCGATTTTTTAAAAAAAGCTTTAGTACATGCATCTATAAAAGAAAAAGATCTTGAAATATATAAAGATGCTAATAATAGTGCTTTGTTAAGAGGTGGTGCCAGCTTCGCGGATGCCATTACATTTGGTGATGAGCAGGTAGATAAAAAACTTGTAGAAGAGTTTTCAAAAGTTCGTGGAAAGAAAACCCTCCCTTACAATGCTGAGTCTGATTTAACAGACTATTTACAGTTGTATGGCGAACTTGCGAACAAGTAATTACAAACATCATCAGTTCAATTTTTTATTTGTGAAGAATCAATTTTGGATCTTTTCTTCTATTTCTATTATTTTATTTTCTCTCATTTTCAGCTCCTGTAAAAGGATAAATGAAGCCACTGAAATTGGCCAGGAACTTATACCCCCGATTGATAACATTACTACATTTCAAACTTTTCTGGATGTAGAAACTAATAATGTTTCTATGCTTAATGATACAGCTGTAATGAATATAACAGATGAAGTTGCCATTGGTAATATTACCAGCGATCCTGAATTTGGTTCAACAAATGCAGCAGCCTATTTTAGCATCAGCAGCAATGTTTATGGAAATAATCCATTTATAAATAGAGATTCAGTAGTGAAAATTGATTCAGTAGTACTTTCTTTAGACTACGTTGCCAACTATGGAGACACTAATAGTACCCAAACTTTTCGTGTGTTTGAAATAGACCAAAATTCAGGGTTTTCAGATACTGCTTTATACAGATATAATCGTCCGGATTTTGCTACAACAACTGAGTTAGGCTCTAAAACATTTCAGGTTAGTTCTTTAAATGATTCTTTTACTTTAGTTCGCAGAAGAGATACAACAAGAGAAGCGAATGTTTTAAGAATCAGGTTAGATAATTCTATTGGTACCCGCTTTAGCCAGTTTGACACGGTTAACCATGCACTGGGAGGATTTAGAAATGATTCAATTTTTAAAAGTTTATTCCGTGGATTAGCAATCAAGGCTGACCAGGGGGTTGGTAATGCTCTTGTTTATTTTAATTTGAATAATACAAGTAAAACAAGATTAATTGTTTACTTCCAGGGTCGCAATGGAAAATTGGATACGCTTGCTACTGCTTTTTCACATATTTCATTATTACCTAACGGACCAATAAGAACCAATCCGGCCAATTTTATAAATGGACAGGCAAATATTATAAAACGTGAACCAGCAGGTGCCTGGGCTACTTATTTATTCAATGGTTCTGCAAGTGATGATAAATTATATATACAAAGTGAACCCGGCTCTGTAGCCACTATAAAAGTACCAGGTTTGGATACACTACAAAATAACATAATTCACAGAGCTGAATTGATAGTTACAAAACTTCCATCTGCATTAGAAAATATATTTACACCACCTATAAGACTTTTTCTGGATAGAATAAGTAATAATAATGATTCTGCATTTGTATTAGATAAGGATCTTATACAGGGGAACGATTTTAATTATGCCGTTTTCGGAGGTAATTTAAGGTCAGATAACACTTATAGATTTAATATATCACGTTATGTACAAGATATTGTAACATTAAACAGACCTAATTATACATTACGTTTACACGCTCCTTACAGGGCTTCTCTAAGGTTTCCTTCAGCAACATCCGAGATATTCCCTATTCCCTTTCTTGATTTTATAGCAAAAGGTAGGATAGTATTAGGTGGTGGTAACTATGCTGAACCTGAAAAACGTATGCGATTGAGAATAGTGTATAGTAAGATTTGATTTTATTTTTAATCTACACGGATGTTATCTTTGCACGCAATTTTATTGGATTAATAAAAATTACAATTTTTCATGCCTTATTTATTTACCTCTGAAAGTGTTTCAGAAGGACACCCTGACAAAGTAGCGGATCAAATTTCAGATGCTTTAATTGATCATTTCCTGGCTTTTGATATTAACTCAAAAGTTGCCTGCGAAACTTTAGTTACAACAGGTCAGGTAATAGTTGCGGGCGAAGTAAAATCTAAAGCATACCTTGATATTCAGGAAATTGTACGGGGTGTAATTCGACGCATTGGCTATACCAAAAGTGATTATATGTTTGAAGCTAATTCCTGTGGTATTCTTTCAGCTATTCATGAGCAATCTGCTGATATAAATCAGGGAGTAGATAAAAAAAATAAAGAAGAGCAGGGTGCAGGTGACCAGGGAATGATGTTTGGCTATGCCACCAATGAAACAGAAAATTTTATGCCTTTAGCATTAGACCTGTCACATAAATTATTAACTGAATTGGCTGCTTTAAGAAGAGAAAATAAGCAAATTAAATATTTACGTCCTGATGCTAAAAGCCAGGTTACACTGGAATATGATGATGATAACCGCCCTGTAAGAATTGATGCTATTGTTGTTTCTACACAACATGATGATTTTGATTCAGAAAAGGCAATGCTGGAAAAAATTAAAAAGGATATTATTAATATTTTAATTCCACGCGTAAAATCTAAGTATAAAAAATATGCAAAGCTTTTTAATAATGATATCAAATATCATATAAACCCAACGGGTAAATTTGTTATTGGGGGTCCACATGGAGATACCGGTTTAACGGGAAGAAAAATTATTGTAGATACTTATGGTGGTAAGGGAGCGCATGGTGGTGGTGCTTTCAGCGGAAAAGATCCATCTAAAGTTGATCGTTCGGCTGCTTATGCTACACGTCATATTGCAAAAAATTTAGTTGCAGCCGGTGTTTGTGATGAAGTATTGGTGCAGGTTTCTTATGCTATTGGAGTAGCAGAACCCACAAGTATTAACGTAAAGACTTTTAATACTGCTAAAGTTGATCTTTCCGATAGCGAGATTGCTAATCGTGTTTCAAGTATTTTTGATATGAGACCATATCACATTGAACAGCGCTTAAAATTAAGAAATCCTATATACAGTGAAACAGCTGCTTATGGACATATGGGTAGGAAACCTGAAGTAGTTACAAAAGAATTTTTTACACCTGAGGGAAAATCAATCAAGAAAAAAGTTGAGTTGTTTACGTGGGAAAAACTTGATTTTGTTCCGAAGATCAAAAAGGCCTTTAATATTTAAGATTTTTATAAAATATATTTAAGAGCTGCTCTAGGGCAGCTTTTTTATTTAATTTTTTTAAAAAAGTATAAAATTGTACTATCTTTAGTATAAATTTGGAGTATGACATTTAAAGTAAAAGAAGCCGCATTTGCCTATGTTCCTAATCCTTTACAAAAAGTTGGTACACATAAATCTAAAGCCAAAGTAATTCCTGTTTATAAATGGAGCAGTTTCGAAAAAATTAATGCTATAAGAGATGGTATTTCCAAAGAAGATCTTGAAAATTTAAAAGAGCAGGCAGGTTTGGATTATGAAACATTAGCCACTTTATTAAATGTAGCTAAAGCTACTTTACATAATAAAAAAGGTAAGTCGCGCTTTGATACTACTATCAGCGAAAAAATATTTCTTCTTGCCGATGTTTATTCTTACGGGTATGAAGTTTTTGAAAACAAAGAAAATTTTAATGATTGGATGAAAAAACCCAACCAGGCTTTAGGCGGTGCTTCTCCTTTAAGTTATTTAGATACTTTATATGGCATAGAAGAAATAAAACATTTAATTGGAAGAATAGAGTACGGCGTGTATAGCTAATGGAAGTTTATCATTTAGGCAGAACAAAATTTGCAGATCAGCTATCAGGTGAAGGTGCAAAATTGCATGGTGGCAGGTGGAACAGGATTGGTCAGCCATGTATTTATGCATCCGAAACAAAAGCTTTATGCATATTAGAATATGCAGCTAATGTTTCTCTGGATCAAATGCCGCTTTCACTGTCTATTACAGTGTATTTCATTCCTGAAAATTCATGGAAGCAGTTTAATGAAAATGAATTGCCAAAAAACTGGAATGTAGTTCCTGTTACTTCTGAAGTAAAAGACTGGGGAAATGCACATCTGCAGGAAAATAAGTTTCTTGCTTTAAAACTACCATCTGTTATTATACCTACTGAATACAACTTTATTATAAATCCATTGCACCCGGATTTTAAAAAGGTAAAAAATTAACCACCACCTGCCAAGCAGGTGGTTTGAAGGAATGAAGCCAAAGGCTTAAATCCTAAAGATCGAAGTCGAAGCCCTGTTGGTTGCTCTCCTCTTTTCGTTCTTCCCCTTCCTGATATTTCACATATCTCCTTATCATATCCTCATTGATGCCAACCGTATTCACAAAATAACCTCTTGC
>MWWA01000309.1_pt1 | contig 13141 bp, 13 predicted proteins | sample 1047341 | NCBI WGS metagenome assembly MWWA01 (sample SAMN06349978, study PRJNA376086) | soil metagenome | isolation source: MS5-1 sample Antarctic (ecotone) soil | place: Antarctica | collected 2015-01-13
CTGATTTCTGTCAATCACGCAGCAAAAGTTTATAACATTTCACGCGGCTCCATTACCTACTGGATGCAAAAATTAAGTTCCTTTGAGCAAAACAAAAAAGGTATGAGTAAGAATGATGAAATAAAAAAACTTAAAGAGCGCATTGAAGAACTGGAGTTCACTCAACCACCACCTTCTTAGAAGGTGGGTTGGAAGGCATCGGGCATAGCCCTCTTTAACTCTCTGGAGGTGGCGAGAACAAATCAAAACTTTGACCTTGACTTTCCTCTTTCTTGTCTTCCTTCTCCTGATATTTTACATACCTTCTAATTATTTCTTCATCAACTCCTACTGTCGTTACAAAATAACCTCTTGACCAAAAGTGATTTCCCCAATAAGGTTTCTGTTTAACTTCGGATAACTCTTAAATAATTTTATTGCCAGCTTTCCTTTTAGTGTTCCCATTAAGGTTGATACCGATATTTTCGGTGGTATCGATACCACTACATGTACATGGTCAATACGCACATTCAATTCTATCACTTCTACACTTTTTCGATCACACAACATTCTTATATCATTTTCCACCAAACTTTTTACCTCTCCAAACAATACCCGATAACGATATTTCGGTGTCCACACTATATGATAATCGCATTTATATACTACATGTGACAGCTTCTTATATTTACCCATCTCCCAAAATTAAGGCGAAGCCATCAGAACATGACCACCGCCACAGGCGGTGGATTTTTAAGATGCATTAAAGTGCGCAAAGACTCTTTGAGTTTGAGGTTGGCTTCCAAAGACCAAATAAGTATTTGTGTATCTAACAAATATTGCATCAATACATATAGTCTTTTAGGTCATCGAGTGGTTCATTAAAATTATCCGGAATACCGATTTTGCCTTTTAGACTGCCGAGGCGACGCTTTTGATAAAGGGGAGACTGAATTTCTTCAAGGAATGTAACTACAACTTTCGATTTGTTTTTAGTTGGTGGCATTTCGTCTAAGAGAATCTTCCCATTGTCGTATATGCCTTTAATTGTTGTTAACATTTTGATTGATTTTACTCAAAATTAGAAAATAAGAAATTAATAGTAAGAAATAAAAAACCGGATGCTGATATCAGAAACTTCATACCTGAAACTTTAAAATATCTAACAATGCTAAAAAATCTTCTCCTCGTCGCCCTGCGAAATTTTAAAAGAGATAAATGGTACACATTGCTTAATATAATAGGGCTTACTATTGGCATTACTTTCAGCCTTTTTCTTATTTTTTATATAAAAGATGAATTAAGTTTTGACAGGCATAACAAGAAGGCTGAGAGAATTTACCGAATCAACTCTTATATCAAAGAGCCGGAAAAAGATCTTTTAAACTGGGCCGTCACTCCATTTCCGCTTGCTCCCGCCCTTATGCATGATTATCCGGAAGTAGAGCAAGCTGTCAGGTTTGTACCCAATGGAAAGACAATGTTCAAGAATGGCGACATCCGGTTTTATGAAGACAAAACATTTTTTGTTGATAGCAATCTGTTCAAGGTATTCACGTATGACTTCGTGGAGGGCAATCCGAATACCGCATTAGTAGCGCCAAAATCGCTTGTGCTAACAAAAAGCTTAGCCGAAAAATATTTTGGAAAAGGCAAGTCTTATGTAGGCAGATCACTTCAAAATGATGAGAATGAGAGCTACAAGATCACGGCAGTAATAGAAGATGTCCCGAAGAACAGTCACATGCTTTTCAGTGCAGTTATGTCTGTTAGTACTTTGCCTAAAGACTTTGCCAATAACTGGGGTTCCTTTGGCTTTTATAGTTATACATTATTAAAACAGAATACCGATCCGGTTTCTTTTGAAAAAAAATTGCTACCCATGTATGATAAATACATGGCTTCGATTTTTTCGCAATTTAATATTAAGATCAGGCTCGGTGTACAGCCTGTTACAGATATCCATTTGAAATCAGACATGGCAAATGAACCTGAAGAGTTGGGAAGCATGTCATACATCTATATTTTCGGTGCTGTTGCGTTGTTTATGCTGATCATTGCCTGTATTAATTATATGAACCTTACTACTGCGCGGTCGGCGAGAAGAGCAAAAGAAATTGGGATCAGGAAGGTTACGGGCTCTACCAAATCTCAACTCGTAGCACAATTTCTTGTAGAATCCATGCTTACTGCATTATTAGCGTTGGCCTTAAGTATCATCCTTATTGCAATATTCCTTCCACTATTCAATTCACTTGCAGGCAAGTTCATTACATTTCAGTCTTTGCTTGTTCCTTCTACAATTTTGATCCTGCTGGCGATTGTATTATTTGTTGGTTTTATGGGAGGCAGCTATCCGGCTTTTTACCTTTCGAAGTTTAACCCGGTTGATGTGTTAAAAGGCAGCCTCGCAAAGGGATCAAGTAATGTCATGTTACGGAAGACATTAGTTGTTGTTCAATTTTCTATTTCAATGATCATGCTGATATGCACCCTGGTAGTATATAGTCAACTTCATTACCTCCGCAATAAAGATTTGGGATTTAATAAAGATCGCGTACTTGCCATTACTGCAAATGCAAACAATGATATCCGCAGTAAAATTCTTGCATTCAAAAATGCAGTAAGGCAGGATCCGCATGTGTTGGCGGCCAGCAGTGCACAAACAATTCCCGGTGGCCCGGGTTTAAATTTCAATCTGTTCTCGGTAGAATCAAAAAATGGATTTACTGACCAGGGAGTTGATTGCTATGGCGTAGATGAAAATTATTTTCAAACGCTGGGCATGCAGATTACAAAAGGTAGAAACTTTTCCGGCCCGTCAGACACCTTGAGAAGTATTATTGTTAATGAAAATATGGTTAAATATTTTGGCTGGAATGAACCCCTCGGAAAGCGTGTGAAACTTCCAGGCGACACCACAGGATTTTATATGGAAGTAGTTGGCGTGGTAAAAGATTTTAATCAAAAGTCTCTTTATAATCCAATCGCCCCGTTACTGCTATTTTACCGGCCAAATAGTCGAAGTATCCAGCTGAAACTTGATGCCAAAAACATTCCTGCTACTATGGCTTCAGTTGAAAAAATTTGGAAAAGTAATTTTCCTGATCTGCCATTCAGTTATAGTTTTCTCGATCAGGAGTTTGATTCCCAATATGCGGCTGATAAAAAAAGAGGGAAAATTTTTACAACATTTTCTATACTAACGGTAACCATTACCTGCCTCGGTCTGCTTGGACTTATTGCCTTTACAACGCAGCAAAGGCAGAAGGAGATCAGCATCAGGAAAATTATGGGTGCAGGATTGCAGCAACTGGTACCATTGATCACCGGAAATTTCGTACTGCTGATTGGCTTATCCTGTTTTATCGCTTTTCCTGTGGCTTATCTGTTTATGGATAAATGGCTAAAAATTTTCCCTTACAATACCGGCCTTAGTATCACTCCTTTTCTTCTATCTGCCACAGCGGTACTCGCGATTACTTTGATTACGGTAACATTTCATACGGTGAAGGCAGCAGTAGCAAACCCCGTAAAAAGTTTAAGAACGGAATAAAGATGCAAGACAGGCAATAAGAAAAAAAGCTTTTCTTTTTTTATTAATATAATATCTGCTTATGTTCACTGAAGAAAATTTTTCTTTTTGTGCGAGATAAAGTTTTCATAGTCACTTCACTGCCGTCGGCTGCATATTCCCGTTTGTAAACAGCAAAGTGTTTATTCGTGCCGTTTTTCTCAAGTTCATTCAAAAATATTTTTGCATACTTCACGACCTCTTTGATAAGCTTGCTGATCTTAACGGTTGGTATTTTGCCGGTGATGCTTAGTGGATGGATGCCTGCACGGTATAATGCTTCATTTCTGATCTTATTGCCAACTCCCGAAATATTTGCTGGTCCATCAATACATCATTAATGGATTTATCCGCCTTCTTTTTAAGCAAGGACTTTACATAGGCAGCATCAAATTGATCACTCAATATATCTACCCGCCAATCATATTCTTCATCTACCGGTTTTTTTAATTTCAGCGCCCGCACCACATATCCGTTTATTTCGCCTTTGGCAAATTCCAGGAAGAAAGACCGATTGACTTTTTTTCGTTCATTCACTAAAATGTCTCCGAACAATCCCAGGTGAACTCTTACTGTACCGTTGGTAAAAGCGAATAGCAAATGTTTTCCCCAAGTGAGTATATCCAATAGCTTTTTTCCTTTGATCCAATCAGTTTGCATCTTTCCATAACCCCCTGCTGTTTTAACTATTTTCCCTTAAATGGCAATAGCTGTTTTCGTAAATGCGATATGGAAGGACCCTCTGGCATAGTATGATTTTTTTAAGAAAAATAAAAAGAGAAAACATAAGAATAGATCTGCTACGATATTACTCTCAGGGTCTAACAAAAAAGGCCTTCAAATTTGAAAGCCTTTTCATGAGCAAAAATTAAATTAATAATCGTGCGATTTTACAATGGCTTCAGCTTCATTTAGGTGTTTTTTCAAAGTAGGTAATGTTTTAGCTGCAAAGTCTTTCATAGCCGCATCGTCTGAATCATCAGCCACTTTTTGATACATATCAATATCATTTTTGTGATCATCTACCATCATATTCATGTAGGCCTTGTCAAAATCTTTGCCCTGCTTTTTCATCAGGTCATTCATCTTATCGGTTTTATCGTCACCAATTGAGGCTGGCAAAGCAATATTCTTTGAGCTTGCAAGGCTTTTCAGTTCCTCATTTGCCTTCGCGTGATCTTTGGCCAGCATGGATCCAAAGTCTTTTACACTTTTATCAGTTGCATTTTTGGAGGCGTATTCACCTAATTGAACTTCCATCATTCCTCCATTGGCGGCCTTAACGGCGAAATCGGCTACATTATTATTCACACCCATTCCCATGGCCGCTGTACTGTCGTTATTATTAAACATTCCCGTGGTATCGCTTTCATCATTTGCACTGTCAGCTACCGATACACTATCTGTAGAGGCATTATTGCAGGATTGTGTAAATGCAAACAACATCAGGACGATTGCAAAAATTAAATTTTTCATGGTTTTTTCTTTTTTGGTTATAAAATATGCTAAACAAATAGTGAACCATACATATCATCCCCGAAAGTTACCGGGAAACCTTCTGAAAGAACTTTGCCTAATGATTCACATTGTAGATTTTCTTTCTCATTATCCCTTTCTCAATTCAACCAGTGGAAAAAATCTGTAGTGGGACTTCCTGTAAGGACCAACCTTCTCCGGTATTCGAACTCATTCGTGCTCTTCTTAACGTGTATTATCCCTAAAATCTATTATGGAATGTTTTTTGAAAATATTGACGCTAAAAGCTGACATGAAATCAAAAAGTTATTATAGAGAGAAGGCAAATAAAATTGCCGAAAAACAAAGAAGAATTCAGGCGCAGGTGGCTGAAGCTGATAAGAAACATTCTGGCAAAAAGAATGAAAAAGCTATGCAGGCAGGGGCAAGAAAATATCCCGAAACACCTGTGTCTGATCAACATTTGAAAAAGCCTGGGATGGAAAAGAAATTGAAGGTTTCGCCAATGTACGATGCACCCTTTTATAAAGGTTCTGGAAAGTTGCAGGACATGGTGGCTATAGTGACAGGAGGAGATTCCGGAATAGGCAGGGCGGTGGCCGTACTATTTGCCAGAGAAGGTGCGGATGTTGCTATTGTTTACCTCAGCGAACATGAAGATGCGGGCGATACAATGGAGATGGTTGAAAAAGAAGGAAGAGAATGTCTATTAATTTCCGGTGATGTTTCTGATAGACAATTTTGTAAAGATGCCGTTCAGCAGACGGTAGATAAATTTGGAAAATTAAATATTCTTGTGAATAATGCGGCTTTTCAATTGCATGTGCAGTCATTTGAAGATCTTAGCGAAGAACATTTTGACATGACGTTAAAAACTAATCTCTATGGATATTTTCACATGGCGCAGGAAGTAGTACCGCACATGAAGCCGGGCAGTGCTATTCTAAACACCGGCTCCGTTACCGGCATCATGGGGAATAAAGATCTGCTGGATTACTCAATGACCAAAGGCGGAATTCATGCGTTTACCCGGTCCTTAGGTTCACATCTTGTTTCGAAAGGTATAAGGGTAAATGCAGTAGCGCCCGGTCCGGTATGGACGCCGTTAAATCCTGCTGATAAGCCGGGTAAGGCAATCAAAAAATTTGGTGGTGATACGCCTATGAAGCGTCCTGCACAACCGGAAGAAATTGCACCTGCTTATGTTTTCCTCGCATCACCGCAGTGCTCCAGCTACATTACTGGTGAAGTACTACCCATCATCGGTGGCTATTGAGGGGGCTAAAAAAATTTGGATTGATATCCGGGCAGGTTTTACACCTTTTAATATTTTATTGGAAAAAGTGTTTCGCTCACCACATAGGACATAGGAAACATAGGGGACGACACATAGAAGGGAACAGCAACAAGTATGTGCCTATGTGTTTTCCTCACTATGTGTCTATCTGGTTCAAAGTTTTTCTTCACCACATAGGACATAAGTATTTCTTACCCTTAAATGAAATGGTCTTTTGAGAGTAAGCCGTTGGCGATTAAGAAATAATCAATAAATTTCGGCGAATAAAATAAAAGGATTATAATAACTATTGTTTGTGCATAACCTTATAATGCACCTTACAAAAATTCTTTGTTTATGATCAGATATCCGAAACTTGCAGGCTTGTATTTTTTGTTCCTCCTAACCTTTTCGCAATATTCCAACGCCCAGGTAAATGATGACAAACTCGGGACATGGTATATGTATTTCTGGAATACAAAATTGAAGAATTCTTCCTTTGGTTTCCAGGGAGACTATCAATACCGAAACTGGAATATCATAGGTGACCTGGAACAGTTATTATTGAGATCAGGGGTAACGTACCAGCCAAAAAATACACCTGTCAAATTTACCCTGGGCTATGGTTATATTTTAACGGGCGCATATGGATCTTCCAGGGCAACTTCGCAGGAAAGCAGGATATACCAGGAAGCGCTAATAAATCAGAAACTGGGCGAACGATTTTACCTCGTCCACCGCTTCAGATTTGAACAAAGATTTGTGCAGGATCAGGATGTCAGAACCAGATACCGCTATAACATTTTTGTGAATATTCCTTTGAATAAAAGTGTGATAGAAAGAGGTACCGTATATATTGCACTTTATAATGAGGTCTTCCTTAATGGCCAAAGATTTATCGGTGGCGGCAGGCAGGTGGAAATTTTCGATCGTAACAGAACGTATGCTGCACTGGGTTTTGGCCTTATAGATGGATTGAATATGCAATTGGGAATTATGCGACAAACTAATGATAACTATTCAAAAGACCAGTTGCAGGTAAGTTTGCATCATACGTTATAACTATATAGCTATCTGCCATAGCGCCCGTTAGTATTACCCTGTTTTAAATAACAATTTCCTTCAATAGATTTGCCGGTTGTTGAATTCAATTACTTTCGTATTGAATGGAATCTCCTGGCACACATATTTTGCTGATTAATTGCTCTGACGAAAGCGGCCTGATCTATAAAGTGTCAAAAATTGTTTATCAGCATAATTTAAACGTAGTAAGCAATGCAGAATTTGTCGAAAGAAAATTCAGTCATTTTTTTATGCGCACAGAATTTTCCGGTGAAGCAGACCTGGAAACCCTCCTGGACGAATTAAGAAATGTGCTTCCAAAACAGTCTGAGATCAAACTGACAAATGGCAGGAAGAAGAGAATTGTAATATTAGCTACCCGGGAATATCATTGTTTAAGTGACCTGTTGGTGCGCCACCAATTTAATGATATAAATGTTGATATCTCTGGTGTGATCAGCAATTACAATGATCTGAGAGAGCTAACTGAAAAATTTCACATTCCATATTTCTTTGCAAATCATAAGAATAAAACCCGCGAAGATCACGATGATGAAATTTTGAAGATACTACAGCAGTTAGATCCGGATTTTTTAGTGCTTGCAAAATATATGCGTATCCTGTCTCCGGGATTTGTCAATCAATTTCAAAACCGGATCGTCAATATTCATCATTCATTTTTACCTGCATTTACGGGCGCGAATCCCTATCTGAAAGCATATGAACGAGGTGTAAAAATTATTGGGGCAACAGCTCACTTTGTAAGTGAGGAGTTGGACGAAGGTCCGATCATTGCCCAGCGGGTGATACCGGCAGATCATTCTCATGATGCGAAAGAAATGGCCCAGGCCGGCAGGGATGTCGAAAAAAATGTGCTGGCGCATGCCTTAAAGCTGGTTAGTAATGATAGGGTGTTTGTCTTCAATAATAAAACGATCATTTTCGATTGACTCAATGATCTGAATTTCCCAACAATAATTTTTACAATGTCTTCATGAGAAAATCTGGATCAATCCATATACGCCGATACTAATAATAGAAAGAACACTCATAAAAAGAGTAATGTCGTAGATGATGCCGGAGGGCAAAAACTTCTGCCGCTCTTTGCGAAACAGTATGCCAGCATACACCACAATAAAAAGCATAAATGAACCTATGATACCGCCGGAGAGGATCATGAAAACCGGCAGGTTAATAAACAAGTACATGATTGCCCAGATGACAGGAATGGTCCACGCAAAAATCCTCACCATTTTTTTGCGCAGCACAACATTAGAAAAATTGATCCATCCTATCTGTCCGAATATATCAGGAAATATGCGTGTCCATGCTGCAAGGGAAGCAAATACGCTTGAAAATAAAACAAAGAAGGCACCAATGAGGTACACGGTCTTTACACCTGCACCCAGCGAGTTGGTATAGATTAACGCCAGTGTTTCTATGAGAGCATTGCCCTCCGGAATAGCATTTCTTCCATGAAGAACAGCAGCTCCCAATAAAAAAAATGCTGCAGTTACAACTGTATAGATCACCATAGCCAGGATGGCGTCATAGTACATAACGTTTATCCATCCCCGTGCCCTATTCTTCCAGGCGGTACTGTCATCACGAGGCCCGGTGTAGGCAGCATACCCTTTTTCAATACACCAATAGTTGTAAGCAATGATCTCGTCAGCACCAACACCTGTAATACCAAATGCACCGAAAGCAACGGCAACAATGGCCGGCGGGAATTTGAATTGTAAACCCTCCGCAATTTCATTCCAGGAAAAACTATATTCAGTGTAACGCAGTAGTACAAGCGCAGCAAGGGTTGCAATTGTGAATACACCAATTAAAACTAAGGAAACCTTTTCCACAATTTTATAATAACCCTTATAAATCATTGACGAAGCAACAAGAGCAATTAAAAAAGCAAAGAAGTAAACAGGGAGAAATGGAAACAACATGTGTAATACAATAGCTGCCCCTCCGAGGATGCCGCCGATCTGGATGACTTTGAGCGATATTAAAATAAATATGGACCATACTATCCAATTACCCTTTTTCTTTTTCCGGCCATGAAGTGTATTAAATGAATGCATTGCTGTGCTGCCAGTTAAAATAGCTTGCTTACCGAATTCAAGTTGTACTGCAACTTTCACAAGGCAACTGACGATGATGATCCAGAAGGCTATAAAACCTGCCCTGGCACCCAGGGTTGTTGTAGCAATTAATTCACCGGAGCCAACGATTGAGGCTGAGAGGATAAACCCCGGACCGAGAAATTTTATTTTTGTCAGGAAAGTTACAGGTGGTTCCCGTATGGTGCTTTTTGTGATGATGTACTTATCAGTCATCATCCGGCGTGATTTTGTTGAACTTCCGCATTTTCGGGCCGTTGATTTAATTTTTTTCAGTTTTATGGGCGCAGGGGCTTTAACGCATACTGTAAATTTTTCGAATCAGCTTTTTATTTATAAAAAAACGGGATGTTCAAAAACTGAAAAGCGCCACGTTCATAGAAACCAGTTCTAAATCATAATTTTTCCACCCAGCAAAATACAAACAACGCAGGAAGTGATGACGAGTACTTGCTGAACTTTTACAAAAGATTCTTTTTCTTTGTGTCTAGCAAATTCGTGGAAGTTGCTCACCCGGCAGCATATTTACAACTCTTTTCCCACCAATGTTACTATACAATACCACCTGCCCGGCGTGGTCCTTCACGATATCACCAATAATTGATGCTGATGCGCCATGTTCCCAGTTTTTTAAAAATAAAATAAAATCATCTGCGATCTCCGGGGCTACAATGGCAACAAACAGGCCTTCATTTGCAACATACAAGGGATCAAGCCCCAGCATTTCACAAGCTCCATCTACTTCTTCTTCTACAGGAATATATTTTTGTTTGATAGATATTCCAAGCCGCCGGGCTCTTGCCACTTCATTTAAAACACTGGCCAGACCCCCTCTTGTTGGATCACGTAGAAAACGGATATTATTTCCAAATTCATCTAATAGGGAAAGAATGATATTTTTTAACGGCCTTGTATCACTTGTAACTGAAGTCTGAAATTCAAGTCCCTGTCTGTGACTCATGATTGTAATTCCATGCCGGGCCAGAGGGCCGCTCAGGATGATCTTATCACCTGTCATGATCTTATCGGAATCAATGGCGGCTTTTTCGTGAACGATACCAATGCCGGTTGTATTAATAAATATTTTATCTCCCTTTCCTCTTTCAACGACCTTTGTATCGCCTGTTACTATCTTCACTTCAGCTATTTCACATGCAGTTTTGATAGAGTTTAAAATCTCCCAAAACTCTTCCATTAGCAATCCTTCTTCCAATATGAATCCGAGCGATAGATATGCTGCACTGGCGCCGCACATCGCCAGATCGTTTACTGTGCCATTTACAGCGAGGTCACCAATATTACCTCCGGCAAAAAAAATAGGCGAGACAACAAAAGTATCTGTGCTCATGGCGATCCGGCCATTCAAATTTAAAAAAGCGCCATCATGTTGTTTGTTCAGAAATTCGTTTTCGAGTACGCTGAAAACCCCGCTATCTAATAACTGGTGTGTTAAGGTGCCGCCACTGCCATGCCCAAGGTTGATAGAATCAAAATCAAACTTTGGAAGAGGGCATGACAATTTCATTAAAATTTTATTTTTTTTCGGCAGCAGCGTTATTAGTTCTGCTATTGTTCGATTAAGGAATCAGTATTATGAAAATGATAGTATGCAGCGCAGGCGCCCTCACTGCTTACCATTGGTGCTCCGAGAGGTTTTACAGGTGTACATTTCTTTCCAAAATTCGGACACTCATTCGGCTTTATTTTTCCTTTCATTACATCTCCGGATAAGCAGGTGGGATCTTCTTTTGCACCTCTCAAAGTGATATCAAATTTTTTAGAAGCATCGTATAAGCTGTATTCTTCTTTCACAGCATAACCGCTGAAGGGGATATTCCCGATGCCACGCCAGTCCCTGTCCGTTACTTTAAAAACTGTATCAATCACATTAATTGCCTCCTTATTTCCTTCGCTTTTTACAACGCGGGTATACTGATTTTCTAATTTGAACTCCTTATTCTCCAGTTGTCTTGTTGCCATTAAAATTCCTTCAAGAAGATCAACCGGTTCGAAGCCTGTAATAACGATAGGTATCTTGTATTTCTCAACAAGCGGGTAATATTCGCTGATTCCCATAATGGTGCAAACATGACCTGCTCCCAGGAAGGCATCTACCCGGCAGTCTTCATCACTTATGATGGCTTCCATGGCCGGAGGCACCAGCACATGAGACGTTAGTATGGAATAATTTTTAAGCGATTGCCTGTGCGCATGAATTACGGACAGTGCGTTTGCCGGAGCAGTTGTTTCAAAACCGACGGCAAAAAAAACAACTTCCCTCGAAGGATTTTCTTTTGCAATTTTAACTGCTTCGAGTGGCGAGTAAAGAATCCTGATGTCAGCGCCCTTTGCTTTGGCTTCCAACAAACTCATTTCGGAGCCAGGCACCCTGATCATGTCACCGTAAGAGCAAAGTATTACATCCCGCTCAAGGGCAACAAAAACAGCTTTGTCAATCAGGTTTACCGGCGTTACACACACAGGGCAGCCCGGCCCATGGATCATTTGAATATTTTCCGGCAGCATATTTAAAATCCCGTTTTTCACCAGGGAATGTGTTTGGCCACCACATACTTCCATAATTTTCCAGTTGCCTTTTACGACCTGCCTGATCTCGGTGAGCAGGGCTTCTACAATTTCAGGCGAGCGGAATTCGGTTAAGTATTTCATAATAGCAAATTTAAAAATATTTTCAACTGTGCCTTTATGCTGGAAAATAAAAATTCGATCATTCCCTAACTAATCTCCCTCCAGATCCATTAATTCACCAATATCTTTCAGGGATTGATAAACTCTTTTGGCCTCTTCCTCTTTCACTTTACTAATGGCAACCCCAACATGTACTAGTACATAATCATTTATTTCAGCTTCAGGCAGCGTCTCCAGGCTCACATTTTTAATGATGCCACCGAAAGAAGTTTTAGCCATTCGCACTTCGCCCATTATCAGTTGTTTCGATTGATTGGATGTGGCCTGGTGTTGAAAGACACATGATAGTAGTTTTTTGTAAAAAATAATTGTTTTGTCTGCCTGAGAAAAATAATTAACCTTGACTTTATAGCACCCGTTATTTATTAATATAAAATCCGGATCAAGGTAGAAATACCCGGCGGGTATCAAACATAAATTCCCGGGATTCCAGTTATGAGAGTTAATTATTTTTTATAAACTGGTGATGCATGATCTGCCCAAAAGAGATACATTCATCATTGGGAGGTAACTGCCGGTGAATATAAATTTGATTGTTTCTCGCTAATTGTAAATATACCAAATCTATCAGTAAAGCATTCTGAAAGACCCCGCCGCTAAAAGCAATTTTTTTTATACCAGATTGCCGGGCAACCTCAGCAATAATCGCCGCCATGCTCGCATGAAATAACCAGGCAATCTCCTCTTTCTCTTTTCCTGATTGAATATCTGCAATGATATTTTCAAAAATTGGTTGCATTAAAATTTTTGAGCTTTCGAACTGGTTGCCGAAATAATGTTTGTTGAGACCGGGCTGATAATGGTTAAAATAGAAACGGGCATATTGTTCCAGTTTCATCGCAGCTTCTCCTTCGTAGGTGTTCACATCTATAAAACCCAGCAATGATGAAACAGCGTCAAAATATCTTCCGGCACTCGTATTTTCAAGAGCAGGTTGATTGA
>MWWA01000310.1_pt1 | contig 13122 bp, 15 predicted proteins | sample 1047341 | NCBI WGS metagenome assembly MWWA01 (sample SAMN06349978, study PRJNA376086) | soil metagenome | isolation source: MS5-1 sample Antarctic (ecotone) soil | place: Antarctica | collected 2015-01-13
TTTCGTTTGAAAAAATGAAACAGAATATGCTGGAAGTGGGTAAGTATGTTAATGACTCCACTGAAGGATTAGACCAGTCTTATTCAATGGTGGCCATCTCCTTTATCCCAGCACCGGCACCAACAAGTTTTGCCATACAATCTATTTACTTAAAAGATCCCAAACAAAGAAAATCGACCATACAGGATCTGTATAATAAATATGGAATGGCTTCAGGTAATTTTAGAAATATATTATTGTTCCCTTACCTGCCTCCAACTATCGGAACAAGATATGGTGGCGGAATGCCCGTACAGTTTGTGTTGCAGGCGCCAAGCCTGGACAGTGTATCGTCTGTACTACCAGCATTCTTAAATACGGTAAGGCAAAGCAAGAAATTAATGTTTGCCGATGCTGATCTTAAAATAAATAAACCCGAAATAAAGATAAATATAGATCGGAAAAAGGCGGCACTCATGGGTGTGTCCATCCAGGAAGTGGCAAAGGCGTTACAGCTTTCCTTCTCCGGGCAACGCTATGGCTATTATTTGCAAAACGATAGGCAGTACGAAGTGATCGGACAGGTGGAAAGAATAAACCGCAATGATATCAGCGACCTGCGTTCCATCTATGTACGTTCAGCAAACGGGCAGATGATTTCACTGGATAATCTGGTTACGATTGAAGAAGGGATCAGTCCGGCTGCTATTTACCGCTATGATCAATACGCTTCGGCAACAGTTTCGGCAGGTCTTGCACCGGGTGTGAGTCTCGCCGAAGGCATCAAAGAAATGGAACGCATCAAGCAAGAAGTATTGGGAGAAAATTTTAAAGCGACACTGGCGGGGCAATCAAGAGATTACCAGGAGAGCCAGGGTAATATTGGTTTTACATTGATACTGGCTCTCCTGCTGATCTACATGATACTGGCTGCACAGTTCGAAAGCCTGAGAGATCCGTTGATCATCATGCTTACCGTGCCTATGGCCGTAACAGGCGCCCTGCTCAGTCTTTATTGGTTTGGGCAAAGCCTGAATGTTTTCAGCCAGATCGGTATCATCACATTGGTTGGCCTGATAACGAAGAACGGCATACTGATAGTTGAATTTGCCAATCATTTAAAAGAAGGTGGGATGTCAAAGCTGGAAGCCGCAACCGCTGCCGCTACACAGCGTTTCCGCCCGATACTGATGACCTCGTTGGCCATGATATTTGGTGCGTTGCCGATTGCCATGACAAATAATAGTCGCCAGTCGTTGGGTATTGTAATTGCCGGGGGATTGATTTTCGCCGGGCTGCTAACCCTCTTCATTATTCCCGCTGTTTATTCCTACTTGTCTTCTTCAAAAAGGAAAAAGGTGGTTGAGGAAGAGTTGCCTGTTCCAGAACTGTCTGGCAATTGAAATTGATTAAACAAAAATTATAAAGCTCATGAAAAAGTTATTTAAAAGTTTATTACTGTTACTGCTGACACTTTCTTTTGTCGAAAGCGTAACAGCACAATCAAAGGAACTGAGCCTGGCGGATGCTTTACAGATCGCATCCACCGGCAACCGGAATTTGCAGATACGTTCACTGGAAGACCGTAAAGCAGCAGAAGCTGTAAAAGAAGCTAAGAGTTTTCTACGCCCAACAGTGGCATTGAATTCATCCTACAATGTTTTCGCAGAAAGGCCGGTGATTTACCTGCGCAATGAAACAGCATCGCCTAAAGTGAATGACGTGAAGTATGGTGGCAGCTTTGCATTTGCAGGTGCGGTAACGGCAAGTTATCCTTTGCTGAATCCCGTTATAAAATCCAATATCAAACTGGCAGGCATCAATACAGAAATACAAAAGCAGGAAACAAAAAATGTTGAGGAACAACTGGTGCTGGAAATTTCGCAATTGTACCTCAGCATCATTTTTCATAAAGAAGAAAGCATACAACTGGAGCAAAGCCTGTTAAGAAATGAAAGAGCATTGAAAGATTCCCGTTCACTTTTTTTGCAGGGAAAAAATTTAAAGACGGATACGCTGAGTAATTATATTTCGGTGCAGAATCTAAAAGCAGGGATTTCGGCGCTGGATAATACCATCAATGTGTACACACAACAGTTGAAGCAATTGATGGGTGTTGAAGGTGCCGTTCATTTTATTTTTACCGACAGCATAAATACCCAAGCGGTGGAAAGTAATAACATGATTACAAGTTCAGGGTTTTCCGTTGCGATGGATAACAGGAAGGACGTAAAAATAAAATCATTGCAGATTGAAGAGAATAAAGAGCAGTTGCAGGCGGTGAAAGCTTCTTTCAAACCACAACTTGCACTCGTAGCTCAATACCTGGTACAATCACAGGCTGATAATTTTAAATTTGGTGAATACAGGTTGCCCCGTTCATCTTATGCAGGTGTTCAATTAAGCATTCCGATCTATTCCGGTGGACGTATAAAAAATAAAACATCACAATCTACATTAGCAATAAAACAAAATGAATTGGCATTGGCAGAATTAAAGAATCGTGTGCAGACAGAACTGGTTACATATTCATCCAACCTGCAGGAAGCCTATAACCAATGGGAGATTCAGCAGCAGAATGTTGCCGCAGCGGAAATAAGTTACAGCATGATGAACGACCGGTACCGCTATGGATTGGGAACCCGCCTGGAACTGAATGACGCTGAGCTGGCCCTGACAAAAGCAAAACTGAATAATCTACAGGCCGTTTATAACATTAAGATCTTCGAATTACAATTAAAGAAAGCGATGGGGATTTTACAATTGAAATAGTAGTTGGTAAGTATAGTCATGAATAGGTTTTCGTTTTAGATGGTTTTGAGGATCCTGTCACATGAAAACAGGAAACGAGGCTGTATCATAAGTACGATACAGCCTCTTTTAATTCAGATACCTGATGGAGTACAGTCTCCGTTTAAGCAAATCTCAGGACGTTCTTTTAATTATGAGACTTCCTCTTTTTCGTATTATAGATGCTGAAGGAAGGAAGTACCAGCATAATAAAAGCGTCCCCAGGCGGAACACAGTTTTAAAATTTGAATACATTTTTACACAGCGAAACTTTCCCCGCCACCACAACTCTGGCTTGCATTGGGATACGGGCCTGTCCAACTGGAATTGCTCTTAATATTTCTTATATCCCTAACAATCTTTCGCAAGCTCTTACTTACCAGCGCCTGCATGTCATCCGTTCAGCTTTACAGTAATTCAAACTACCATTATTAAAGTCCATTCAATGCAGCATTTGCTGTAATGAAACCACTGCCCGCTGCATTAGCGCCTTCGGCCATTGGAATGGCGGCTGACTGCAGTTTTGTTTCAGCTTCTGCTGCGGTTAGCGTAGGTTTTTTTTGTGCCATCAGAGCTACAATACCGGCTACATGGGGGCTGGCCATGGATGTGCCAGAAAGATAATAATAAGACAATTGCCCGCTATTTATTTGATAAGGACCTACAACGGCTACACCGGGGGAAATTCCGGCATTGTTTACGAGCGCAGATAGAGGACCATATTTTTGAACAAGCCTGGGAATAAAACCTGTCACCTGCGAAGCATCCGAAAGATCACATGACTCTGTAAAACAGGAATTTTGAAGTTCACTTTTCAATTTATCAGCTTCTGACTTGTGAATATTATAGTGGATGATTACCTCCGCACCCGATTCGGAAAGTTGTTTTGCAATGGCTCTGCCAATGCCCCTGGAAGCGCCGGTAACAAGGATTCTTTGATTTTTCAGGCAAATATTCATTGGGTGAATATAACTTTAAATTGAGTTTTAACTAATGCAGGCAGTGTAAAATTTGAGGCTGCTGAAAGACGGAGAAGTAACAGAGAAATGGGTAGAAATGTTTTTATGAATGGTATATGGTACTGACGAAGGGTGAGTGCTTCACGCCCCGGTTCGTGGCACACGAAACGGAAAACTTGTTTCGTGTGCCACGAACCAAGGCTGAGAAAAAATTTCTAAAACTGAAATTTATTTAGGTGGTGAGGCACCCGGTGCTTTATCAATCGAGGCCTTTGAACAACTGCTTGTGCGTTTTCCCACAAATTATGAACGTAAGAAATATGTTGAGGCAAGGGTTGCATCCGTATTCAGGAACTATTTTGAACATGTTAAAGATGCTGAAAAAACATATCAGCGATATTTAAATAAGAAACTTACCAATCAGGGAATTGATTTATCGAAAATCTTCAAGGAGTCTGAATTTTTAAAATATCAGACGATACTTGAAAAACTGGAAGGCATGTTGCTAGAAGAAAATCAATATAGCGAACATCAGTGGCAGCAAGAAATCTTACAGATCGTTTTGCTTCTTTATCCGAAATATATTTTCGTGTTTAAAGAGGTTCCGATACATACGAGAATTGCAGGAGGGATAAAGGAGCGGTTTTTAGATTTTCTATTAGTTGACAATAATGGCAACACCGATATCATAGAAATAAAAAAGCCATTTGAAAATGCTATTATGACTAAAGCAGTTTACCGGGACAATTTTATTCCATTGAGAGAATTGTCGGGAACAGTGATGCAAGTAGAAAAATATGTTTATTATTTAAACAGGTGGAGTTACGAGGGCGAAAAATACCTCACCAATAAATATAAAAATGAATTACCCACGGGCTTTGATATCAAGATTACTAATCCCGGTGGGATGATTATCATGGGGAGAGAAAGCAATTTAAGTATTGAACAGAAAAGAGACTTTGAAGTGATCAAAAGAAAATATAAAAACGTAATCGACATTATAACCTACGATAGTTTATTGGATAGATTACGTATTACCATTGAACAAATAAGAAAAATATAGTGGAAGGTTTGTTTCAAAAAGAAGAGCAGGAATATTATTTTATTTCAATGGCGTAGTTGGAAGTTTTTATGTTTATGAATCTAAGCAGAAATGACCGCCGCCCCGGTTCTTGTCTCACGAAACGGATGGTATTTGTTTCGTGTGACACGAATCAAGGCTTGGGTTCTAAGGCTGGGAATAAAAGCGACCAGTATTGATTTTATCGGCTGGTTACAGACCAGGCCTCGGCGTATTGAATGCGCCAGGCAGGGGACAATGACCCTTTGGCGGCGGACAGAAGTCAGCCGGTGGACGTCCCTATAGATTTAAGTATCACATACGATGGAAAAAGCCAGTGACACTCCTCAACTTTGGCATAATTTCGGAAACAGTTTAAACAAATAATATAGCACAGCATGGATAAGCAGCACAAAAATCAACCTCCTCATGGAGGCACCGGCCCGGGAAATAGCGGGATAGAAAATGCAGATATGGACCGGGACATGACTGCAGATGCAGAAACAGATAAATCTGCAGAAGCACCTGGTAACGACCCTTCGCAACCCCCCAATGCCCGTGGGCCACTAAAAAGGGAGCGGGATACCGACGCAGAGAGAGGATAACCAACAAGGGCGGAGAGACCGGTTTCGGGAGCTGGTCAGAAACCAGAAATGTTTGCGTTGCTATTTAGATATTTCTCTGCTTCTGAAATCCAGGAATGCAATGATCAGGAACAGGAGCGCATAGCCGGCTGAGGTCCATGCAATTTGAGGTAACAATGGCTTTAAAGTGCCAGACATTGGAAAAGTATGAAAACTATAAGGAAAATAATTTGCTAAGGCTGACTTGTATTCCAGGGCTATTACTGTGCCCGTCAGCCACAAGGCAAGGCCAATCCCAATGGGAGCAATAAAGTTTTTGAATCGTAGTCCCAACCAAAATTGTATAGTGCCAACAGCAAGCATCAAAATATAGGCATTAGCCGCATTTACCAGCACCGTGGATACATTTAATGGATTTCTAAATAAATCGAAAGAAGGGTCTATAAAGTTTACCGCTGCAATAGCTATAAACATGAATAAATGAGTCGCCAGGAGAAATACCAAAATCAATAAATGGATGTTCAGAAATCTCGCAATAAAAATGTTGGCTTTATTCTGTGGCGATGCGAACACCTGCTTCCACGTATTGTTCCTATACTCGATCTGTGGCAGCAGCGTGCAGATAAGTATGATAAACCAGGGTAAAAATGCAACCCCATTCATTTCGGATAATAATTTAAATAAATTATTTAGTGGAGCCTTGCTTGTCCCATCCATGCCATCATCATCCAGCAATGCATTCAGCATGAATATAACAGGTACTATAGCCGCACCTATCAAGGTGAGGTAAAAGGATGCCGTGCGTTTTGTTTTTAATATTTCCGAGCGAAGTGTTATCAGTAAGTTCATGATTGTGTTGATGTGAGGTCAATAAATAATTGTTCAAGATCATTCTCTTTTGGGTGGAGGAGATATACATCCAGGTTGTTGCTGGTCATCATTTTGTTGATTGCCGCTACCTGGTACTCATTTTCATAAGGAAGAGAGAGGATGTCTCCAACTGCTTCAGGTTGATGTTCCCGCAAAAGCTCATGTGCCCTTAGGTTATCTGAGCTTTTTACCAGCAATCTTGCTCCTTTTTTCTGATAGGTATGCAGCTCTGCAAGAGACCCCTGGAATACCATTTTACCTTTTAAAATGATGCCTAAATGACTAACCATTTTCTCTACTTCTCCGAGCAAATGGCTGGATATCATTATGGTCATACCAAGCTCTTTATTCAACTTTTTAATTAAGCCCCGGAGTTCGATGATCCCTGAGGGGTCCAATCCATTGGCGGGCTCATCCAATATCAGCAATTCAGGACTGGGGAGTAATGCAAGTGCAATAGCGAGCCGTTGCTTCATCCCCAATGAAAACTTTTTGGCCGTCTTTCTTCCCGTATCTTCTAACCCAACGATATCTAATACTTCAGTTATTCTTTTTTTTGAAGCACCATAAACTTCTCTATACACTTCCAGGTTTTCTTTAGCTGTTAAGTGTGCATACAAAGAAGGAGTTTCTATTAACGAACCTATCCGTTGTAGAATATTGACCCGGTTGGCATGAAGGTGTTCACCAAAGATCTCTATATCTCCTTTCTGTTTGTTCAACAACCCCAATAACAAACTTAGCGTTGTTGTTTTACCAGAACCATTAGGACCAAGAAAGCCGTAAATACTTCCTTTTTCTACCCTCAGGTCAATGTCAAATAAAGTCTGTACATCTTTTGAATAGTGATAAGAAAGCCCGGTTGTTTTTATTAATGCAGGATTACTCATGTAGAAAATTTTTATTTCGCTGTTGAATTAGTTAATACGATCTTGTTCTTCATTGGAGCTACCCTGTCTTCTTTTGATCGGGGAGATCTTTTTGCCCTTGCTGAAGTTGTAGGTAAATCCAAGTGTTGCAACTCGTGATTCGTTCACCTGGCGGATATCAACGTCTACATTGCCATATTGCGTTACACCTCTTAATCGTTGGGTCCAGAAGATATCACGTACCGTCAGGCGAACGGTTCCTTTGTTTTTCATTACCTGTTTACTCAGTCCGGCACTTACCTGGCCCCATGGACGTGTTACCATTACGCCATTAAGCCCACCGCTTCTGTACATGCCACTAATTTCGGCACCCAGTGTTTTGGTCACCTTGAACTGCTGTATACCATTAAGGGTTAAAGTAGCCGCCGAACGATCGATAGAAGCATCGTTGATGAACCCTTTAAAAGTATTGTTCATCAAATTGATGTTGATGTTGCTTGTCCACCATTTGGTGATTGGGGTGTTAGCATTCACAGCAACTCCGAATTGATTTAGAGAGGCAACGTTGGCAGGCATGTTATATGCTTCCTCTCCTCTCTGCTGTATCACCGATTGGATGATATCCTTGACATAAGTGTAATTTAGGGTGGTGGTAATTTTGTTTTTCCAGGAATGCGACAGCTCAATATTGTTGCTGACAGAAGGCTTCAGTTCCGGATTGCCAGCAGTGAACGTGTACCTGTCAATGAACCGAATGAAGGGGTTTAAACTCTGGTAGCTGGGGCGGCTAACTCTTCTTCCGAAATTTGCGCCGAAATTATTTTTTTCATTTGCCTTGTACTGGAAATAAGCTGTCGGGAACAATTGAGTATAACTTCTGTCAAACTCCTCCCCGGTAGTTTTTTGCAGCCCCTGCGCATTGGTATTTTCCAGACGTAGACCAAACTGTGCACTGATTTTTTTGGATAGAGGTGTACTCAGGTTTACGTATGCCGCATTGATATTTTCTTCATAAACAAAATGATTACTCCGGTAAAAATCATGAATAATATTCCCGTTCTGGATGCTATCGTAGTTGGCGTCATTGTCTGTTCTCACGATGCTACTTTTAAAACCTGCTTCAAATCTTGCATTCTTACCCACTGGGTGCAGATAATCCACTCTTGCACTATAAACCTTAATATCTTGCGGCAGCGTACCTGTGAGGGTATCTGCTTTTCTTAGCGGGACACCAGATGCGTTAGTATAGGAATTCACCATCAGGAGATCGTTGCCAGAGCTATGGTTTACATAGTCAAAGTCAGCAGTGATTTCTTTTCCTTTTTTATCTAATATCCTGCGGAAGTTCAGGTTCGTGTTGATGCTGTTCCAGTATAGATCATTGTCAACAATTGCCCCTGTGATACTCTGAAGAATTTTAGAAGAATTGGAGATATTAGTAACGTTTGGATTGCTTTGTACCATTTCTCTCCAGTTAAGATTTACAACTGCTCCGATGGTCGTTTTTGGATTGGCGAAAAAATCAACACCGAATTTTCCGTTGTATGAATTCCCTGCTGAAACTCTGTTAGCCTCCTGGTTAAAGATTTTGTCTACGTTTCCTGTAGTGCTGTTGTATATATTCCTGTCAAGCGACAGAATTGAAAAACTCTTCTGATAATTGTGACTTAGGTTGGTAAACAAGTTTACTTTGCCTTCCCTGTAGTTGAAGTTGAATCCCTCATTTAGTTTAGAATATCTCCCCTGGCCATAAGACAAACTTAAGGAACCATTCAACCCGGCTTTTATAGCCTTTTTTGTCTTTATATTTATAATTCCGGCATTACCTGCAGCATCATATTTTGCCGGCGGGTTTGTCATAATTTCAATTTGATCCAATTGGTTAGAGTTCATGTTACGCAACAGGTTTGCGAGGTCTGGTCCACTTAATTGTGAAGGCCTCCCATCTACCATGATCATCACACTTTGTTTTCCTTTCAGGCTTATATTTCCATCGGTATCAACCGTTACGCCAGGAGATTTTTCTAACACCTCCAGGGCTGAAGTACCCACATTAGTAATAGACGCCTCCACGTTGATAATGGTTCGGTCGATCCGCTGTTCTACCAGTGGTCTCCGTGCTGTAACGGTAACGGCAGCAAGACTTTTGTCGATCGGGGATAACATTATTGGAAGAACCCCGGTGCCCGGTTTTTCCGGCGTAACAATGATAGCTGAGCTATATTGTTTTTGAAAACCTACAGCTGTTACAGAGATGAGGTATTGCCCGGGTGCAACATCAGCAAATTTGTATGTGCCCAGTTTATCGGAAGCCGCTAGTTTGAGTGTAGACGAATCCCGGGCTTTTAATAAATAAATAGTGGCACCATCTACCTTGTTGTCATTGTGCAGAACGGTTCCGGTTATACTGCCTTTAGTCTGTGCCATGGCATTTGTGACCAGGGTTAAAAATGATACGATGAAGAATAAGCGTTTCATAAAATTGTTTTATAAGTGAATTAGTTTGATTGAATATTTAAGCAAATTCCTTTTGGTTAAGCGCAAATGATTCCTGTTGCTCCCGCTGGGAAACATTTACATGGTTAATACTGTACGGGCGGCTATGATCAGCTACCCGATTTATCTAATTAGAAATGGTTGATCAAGTGGCTCCGGTAAGAGCATGTTTGGAAAAAAATGGAAATATCAGAATGAATGGTATAGCAGGTGGCGAACTTTTTTCAACATGATATGAAGCCACATTTTTATCCTTGTAGTTCAGGAACACAATATTCATCAGCACCAGTATTATGGTGAAGAAGATCGCAGGAATAAATTTATTTCTCTTGTTCATAAAAAATGAATTGTGAGGGTTAACTAAAGTTTTGTTTTTTAAATTTTTCGTAGCGTGGCTTCAACTCTTCAATGTCCATTCCGAGTATATATATGTTCCGAAAAATATTTGGTAATTCTTTCTCTACGAATTCTGTTTTGCGATACTCCATGGCACTCTTAATGGCATCAGGGCTTACAAAATATCCAATACCTCTTTGGTTATGAATAATATTTTGTCCCTGCAGAAATTCATAAGTACGCATTATCGTATTTGGATTTACTTCCAGTTGTACCGCCAGTTCCCGCACGGCCGGAATTCGTTCTTCACTTTTCCACTCCTTAAGTAGAATGCGTTCGCAGACGTAATCGGCTATTTGCAGGTATATTGCTATGGATTCTCTGAATTGCATAATAATTTTTTTAATGCCTATACGTGTTTTGCTTTCAATACAAAGTAGGTAACTACCCAGGCTAAAGGTGCGATAGCATACGCCAGCACTTGTATGAACGTTGGAATCCATTTTTCCATTCTCGAAAAGACTGCCTCAGCCTCCATTCCAGGTAATACATATTCTGATATCACATAGGCCAGGAGGAAAAGCAGCAGGAAGACCACGAAACCGGTAATGATGGTTTTAATAAAATTGTATTTTCTAAAATAAACTGAGCCTAATAAAAACAGCGACTCTACAGAAAAGAAGAAAAGAAATAGTTTAACAGCCTGGTTAGGATTGAACCTGATAAAGTCTACTGTAAAAACATTTACGACGCTTGATTTTCCTAAGCTGCTATTGGCCAAAAACGAATTTGAAACCGCTACCATTAATACATCTACCAGGTAAAAAGCGCCAATGATCAGTAATGGAAACAGTATGACTGTAAAGAACAAACTGCAAAGAAATTTTTCAAAACCAGAAGCTGGAACCAGTAGAAAATGACTTCCTTTTTCCCTGGATCCCAGGTCGCTAAAATACTGGCTGGCATAGAAGGTTCCAATGGCAAAAAGTGAAATGAAAAAAGTAGCATACTGGATGTCATCCGGTATACCCGACTTGCTTGGAATACCTTCTACAATGAGTCCCACGAGAAGCCATGAGAACAACAAACCCACATATGCAAGCAGAGCTAAACTATAACGCTTCCTATTATCTGCCCAGTGCTTCAACACCAATTGAGCAAAACGTTTTTGATTAAAAAATTGGTTCATAAAAGAATTTTAGCGTTGAAATGATTTTGAGGTCTCCGGATTTGTGACGATGGCTTTGTAAAGCAATTCCAGGTCTATTTTACTTTCTTCCCCATCGGTATTGGCTGTAACGACAACCGTACCTGCAAAAGATGATTCGCTGTAGAATGCACTTTTTACTTCTGCCTGCTCATGGGCGAACCGGAAAGACAACTTATTAGAGATGGACTCCATTGTTTCATCAAATATTATTTTTCCCTCATCAATAATAGTGATCCGGTCAATTAAATTTTCCAGGTCCTTTACTTGGTGGGTACTGATGATGATGCATTGATCATCATCCATAGCTTCAGCCATTATTTTTCTAAATTGGCTTTTGCTCATGATGTCAAGACCATTTGTTGGTTCATCCATCAATTGAACACTGGCTCTTGTGGCCAGTGCAAAAGAAATCAGGACTTTCTTTTTTTGACCATAGCTCATGTTTTGTAAAGTATTGTCTTCAGGGATTTCAAAAGTGGAGATGTACTTCCTGAATTTTTCAATATCGAACTTTGGATAAAAAGGAGCATAATAGTCAACGAAATTCTTCACTGGCACATCCGGCAGGTAGAACTCTTCAGGCACCATAAAAACATCCTGCAGAAAAATGGGCAGTCTTTCAAACGGCACATGGCCATTTACCTTTATTTTTCCCTCTGTTGGATTTAGTAACCCGGCAATGTTTCGCAGAAGGCTGGACTTGCCGGTTCCGTTCTTCCCCAGCAGGCCGTACACATGTCCGGCTTCAAACTGGAGATCCAACCCTGTAAAAAGTGGCTTTTTCTTATAAGAGAAAGACATGTTTTGAATATGAATCATTGCTTGCGTTTTAGTGTACTACTTCAATAGTACACTGCGAAGGTAAACATCATTTTCATTTTTCCAATTTTTAGGAAAATTTTTTTTCACTTTTGGGATGAGTGGTAATGGCAGCGAGGTCGTTGTTCAGGATTCTGAGGATGAAAGCAGTGGGAAAGAATGGATGGGTTCGGCGATTGGATTAATCTCTTCTGGCGAGGATTACATAACAATGATTTGGAAATTATTTACAGGAGGCACAGGTACCCTATCGCTTTTAGGCATGCTGCATATCTCTGCCAGACGGGGCCCGAGATGGGGGGCCTCAAATATACTATCTTGTCAAAAATTCCTCCTATAACGTCTTAGATGGGTTTTTTAATTCCAGTAAATTATACTGGGTGATATATTTCGCCTTGGTTGCCTTGTTGTGCTTCGGCTCCTCGTTATAAGCTTCCAAAAGATCCGGATAGGCTTCCAGGTACCTTTTGATCCTGGCATTCGTAGCCAGCAAAGCTGGTTTCATATAATTTGTATTATCTCTTACGATCATTAAGGATACAAAAGGAGGGAGCGCTGCGGAGCTTGCTGCTACTGTAGCCTTCACCAGCAGACCGGCTGCGGAAGTTAATAAACATCGGTTTCTCTACGTAATAGATATAAGGTTTAGGGCCGTCGCACTGCAAGCGAAAAAAGTGGTTTTTAAAGAAATCGCCCACCATCACCCTCAGGTAAACATGCTCCCCGTCAGAAATTCCCCAAATGTTTTTAGGCTTCTTCCCTATATACTTCACAAACGCTTCTGCCACCAACGGGTTATTCCTGCTGATTTGAGCGGGTTGGAGGGTAAACTCAACGTCAATGGAAGGGGAATTACTGAGGTATTCTTCATAGGTTTTATATACGCCTCTTTTATGCGGCGTTATTTTATTGATCTGTACGATCTGCGTGGTTGTGTCAGTATCATCATCAATGTCAGCACTATCTACCTGGCTGTAAGCCCGGGGGGAAACTGTACACAACAGAATTAAAAGAAACAGCATTGCAGGAGTTGGCATCGGCGCATGGATTTTATGTTACTGAAAATGTCGGTGATTTAAATATACATGGTAAAACCGGAAGCTGTCATTTCCGGCAGAAAATAAAATGCCTGCAAGGGGAACAACTTATT
>MWWA01000311.1_pt1 | contig 13077 bp, 10 predicted proteins | sample 1047341 | NCBI WGS metagenome assembly MWWA01 (sample SAMN06349978, study PRJNA376086) | soil metagenome | isolation source: MS5-1 sample Antarctic (ecotone) soil | place: Antarctica | collected 2015-01-13
GCCGAGCATCTCCTCGGGATTGAGCGCGTACGACGTCGCAACCTCATAGCTTCGCATGCCACCGGCGCGCGGAGACCACGCGACGTATTCGCGCACCGGATTGTACTGAATGGCTCCGATGAACCCGCCGAGGATAAGGGCTCCGAAGGCGAATGCCAGGCGTTGAACGGCGACACGTGTCGGGAGCTTCCCCGCTCCGCTGTCCGTAAAGGCGAGAAAGAGAGCGAACGCACCGCAACTCAGAAGCATGTACTGCAGGAGTTGCGGATGCGGGCTCAGTACCGCGAGTCCGGCTACGAGCGCGAGCGCACCCCAAACCCATCTGCGGCCTTCACGAATCCCGGACCAAAGCAACCAGAGCGCCAGCGGGTACAGGGTGCTGACATACAATTTGCCGTCGTGTCCCGGCGATACGTACGAAGCGATGGGGCCACCCATCATGTACGCAAGCCCCCCAATCAAGGCTGGGAGGAAAGCAAGGCCGCAGGCACGCAGAAATCCGAAGGTAAGGAGGCCGGCGAAGAAAAAGTGAATAATGAACGACCACGTCATGGCATCATCGACCGGCATGATCGCCCGAAGTAGAAACGTGGGATAGAAAATGTCGCCGTGCATGCCGGCTACGTACGGCATGCCCCCGAATATGTAAGGGTTCCAGAGTGCGAACCCGCCAGTATCGCGCAGGACGGACGCGCCAAATTCCCTGACTGGAAAGCCACCGATGTACTGATCGCTCACCGTCGTCACGAGAAAACCGCCAGCCAACGCGGGGTAGCAAAGGGCGACCGTCGCAATGGCGTACACAAGTGCGGCCCAGCCAAACGCGAAGCGCGGCGCCGGTGGCGCCGCAGAAGTGGAATTAGAAGCTGGCATTGGGGCTCGTGTTGTCAGGTCGACCGCCGATGGTTTTGCGACTCAGGAAAAGTAATCCAGGGACGATCTCGAGGACCGTCAACCAGAGTCGGGAGACGACCGCGAGCACCCATGCGTTCGGCTCACTTGCGAGCCCGAGAGTCGAGAGGCCGGCGACGAGCATTGTCTCGCGCACTCCAATCCCGCCTGGAGCGATCAACGTGAGATAACCAACGAGATATGAACTCGTGTAAACTGCGATGTACCCTCTCGTAGCGCTAGCGTCCGACAAGCCCAGGCTCGCGGCAAGCAACTGGAACGCGATGCCGTAAAGGATCCACGCCAGTGCCGTGCCCAGAGCTGAAAGCCACACGGCGCGAGCGGGAATGTCCGGTATGCTGAGTTCCCGCCCCGACACTCTTCGTATCAGGCTTGCCAGGTACGGAAGCAAAATGGGGAGGGCAAGGAGGGCCGCGAGCAGTAGCAGCGTGATCGCGACAGCGAGCCAGGGACCCGAGCGGGTAGACAGGCTGAGCACTGATGCGCCTGTAACCAATACGAGGATGAAGCCGGAGACTATGTTCGTCAGATTCACAACGACGGATGATCCCGTCGCCGCTATGGGCGACACGCCCCGTTGCTGTGCCATGGCCGCCATGGCCGCAATCTGCCAAACCTTCCCGGGCACATACTTGCCAAGGTTCGACACAAACCAAATGTGCGCGGCATCCATCGGATTCAAGTGCTCTTGCCAGGCCCGAAGCATTAGCCGCCAGGTTCCTATCAGAATAGCGTACGCCGCGAGCACCAGCAGCGACGAGACGAGCAGATATCCCCAGCCTATGTCCATGCCGCTGACTGTCGCACGGACGCTGACCCACTGGCTCGCGATGGAGCGCGTCGCGTACCAGAGGATGGCAGCGACAAAGGCGAGTTGCGCCGCAAACAGCAACCGCCTACGAAGCGCGAGACCCAACGACGGTGCGATAGAGGTCAGCGTACTTGCGAGCCGCCGCGGCTGGCCCAAAGGTTTCCAGCGCGAATGCGCGCCCGGCTCGTCCGAGCGCTGCTCCGCGGTCATCGCGAGCCAGCAGCGCATCCAGGGCACGCGCGAGTGCGACATGATCGCCGGGTGGAACCAGTAAGCCGGTCTGCTCATGCAGGACCATGTCCGTCAAGCCACCGGAGGCAAAAGCCACCACCGGAGTCTCGCTGAGCAGCGCCTCTATGGCAGTTAATCCCAGCCCTTCATCGATAGCGGGAACGACTAGCGCCGAAACTTCTGAATACAGATGAGCAAGCTGCTCCTGCTCCAGCAAGGGGTGCCACGTTAACCGATCGGATATGCCAAGGACGTCAGCAAGCCCCCGCGCGTCTTTCTCATCGCTACCCACACCGACAACAATGTCCAGAGTGGCGGACGTTCTCATTAGTGCGAAGGCCCGCAGCAGCTGTTCGCTGCCTTTCTGCGCATTCAGCTTTCCAACGAAGAGGAGCCGGTTAGTCGACCGGTTTCCCCGAGGCCGGAAGATGGCTGGTACGACAGGCATCGGGGCTACGATCGGAGCGCTGTCTGGCGCCAGAGCCTCAGCCTCTCGAGCCAGCCACTTCGAAACCGCCGTTAGCGCCGAGGAGCCTCGCGTCACATAACGAAACAGCTTTGCCGCAGCCGGTGATTCTTGAGCCAGGCGAAGGTCCGACCCGTGCAAAGTTGTGACGAGAGGGGTGTTGCCAGCCTGGCTAAGCAGGCGCCCGACAAGACCACCGGGAAACCACCAATGAGCGTGTATTACTGCCGGGTGAAAGGCTCGCCGAACTTGAGTTGCGCGAACAAGACCTGCACCGACGAGCCCAGCGAGTGCCAGGCGCGCTCCCCATGATTCTCGCACCTGCGAATGCATCGTTCCGGTGTACGCCAAAGTTTCGTGCGCTCTCGGTGCGTAGCGGTAACGCTCGACGTCAACGCCATCGAGCGTTTCACGATGAGGTAGACCAGCGCCTCCTGGAGCGATCACTCTGACTTGTACATCTTCATCTCGCAGAGCCACGGCGAGCCTTAGCACAAAGGAACCGACAGGGTCAGTCGGGAAACGAGGAAATGAGTGCGCGAGAAACAAGACTCTCACGTGGCGCACCCTCCGATAATCCTGATCCCTTTCGTCACAGCCATCGTGTTCGGCATGCTACGCCATTACCGTCCTCGAGAACCACTTCGTGTGGCGTAGCAACGGGAAGCTCCGCTTCTATGACGTCATCGGCACCTACAGATCTCACCCGCACGCTGCGCCGCGAAGATCTCCAGGCTAGAATATCCGCAAGAGTGCCGAAGTACGGGCTTCCCTCCGATAGTGAGCTCAGCAGCGCACTGAAAGCTTCGGGGGCGTCAGGGAAGCCGAGTGCGGGCACCAGATTCGGATGCCATACACCGACCCATAGACCTTCCACTCTCCGGCACTCCGCGGCCAGAGCTTCAGCGTCACTTACCCACTCGGCCGGATCTTCTATGCCGCCATACTTACTGAGCGAGCGATCCATCCAGCAAAACGGTATCTCGTCGAATCCCGTGGCTCGCTGGTCGCTGGCATTCCAGGTAGGTACCACGTCCGCGACGCCCAAACGGAATCCGTTACGGTCCGGGAATCCCTGACTGGAATCATATGCGAATCCGGCCGCTGCCATGTGAGTGGGTGTGGTCGCGGGATGGAGACGAAGGAAGTGCTGGCGAACGCCCGCTATGGGCCCGTGCGCCAGGTTGGCCAGACGTTCGCGCTGTTCAACGAACGCACCGCCTCGGTTGAGCGTTTCAAAACTGCCGTGCAGGCCAATTTCTCCATCGTGCAATCCGATATCGGCGAATATCTCACGCGCTTGCGCGCTTTCCGGCAGGTATGTCAGGTCTCCTTGCCGCCAGGAGGAAAAGGAGGGCGTACCACATAGCACGAACCAGGTCGATCGGACTCCGTGCTTTTGTTCTTCGCGCAGAATGAACTGCACGCCCTCTCGAACGGGTGCCCCTCCAATTGCGTTGCAGGCGGCAGCGAGGACGCGTGTCGCCCGAGCCAGCTCGCGCTTTCGGGCCAGTTCTGCCACCCGAAGAGCGGAAAAAAGAGGCCAGTAGGATACAACGTCGAGATCGTGAGTTACCGCCGCCGCCCAGCGATGGCCATTGGGCCATGGCGCGACAAAACGCACAGGCCGGTCGCCAGCTGACTCAATGACGGCGTAGCGAAGCCGCATGGCAGCGCGCGAAATGACTGCCTGGCGCTCTTTCCCGGTAGCCGCGAGCGGGCTCTGCATGGAGGGTATGCGTCCGAAGCGATCGCGCTTCGTGGATGCCTGCTCCTTTGAGGCGCCGGCAATATCACATACGACGTCCAGCGCGTTGCGGTCGATTCTAACCACGCCGTCCGCAGCCTCGATGAACCATCCGCGTGCCACGCACTCGCCCACTGAGACGGCCCTTTTTTGCGCTCCTGTCACCTCCAATTTCACCACATTGGAGAATGGCCGCATTACCTGAACAACGCGCGCCAGATCGACCAGAAGATCCAGGCCGTGCTGTTCGGAAGCCGATAAAGTTGTGCCGTTGGGAAGACCGGACTGAATCACGAGCGCTTCACGAAGCTACCATGTAAAAAGTGGGCCGGCCTTCGTCCGGGAAGCGACTGTCGCTCGGGAATGCGACGCACAGTCAGCATGCGAAAGGCGAGAACATCGACGCCGAGTAGTTTCGGGAATATTTTACCGGGCCGCGCTCGAGTTCACAATTCACCCCCGTGACCGTTTGCAGACTGGGTGATGCTGGTGAAGTTCGGCTATCTTCAACGCCATGTCGATAGCATGGAGCTGTACGTGAGTGCTGGGTTGATGGCCCTAGTAGATGAGGTCAAATATCCAGCGTCAACCTTCAACGGACCCGCGTGACACAGCCGCTTCTCCCCAAGGCACGCATTCCTTTTCGGCACTTGCTGCTCTTTGGCTGGCTTCCGAGCCCCATCAAGATATGGGCATATCGCACCTTCCTTGGCTACAAGATCGGCGACCGGGTGAAGTTTAGCTTTGGGGGGGTGATAGTGGGTGAATCGGTCGAGATCGCCGACAACGTCGAAATCGGCTTGCTTGCTGTCGTCCAGGGCCGCCGCATCACGATCGGACGCCATTCGAGTATCGGCACATCGAGCTATGTCTCCTGCAACGTGATCGAGATCGGTGAAGACGCGAAGATTCGCGAACAGGTATTCGTAGGGGGTCCGCAGTTACCGGAATCAAGATTCTCGCTCGGTAGTCGCACGATTGTCCTGCAGATGACGTATATCAATCCCACAAAGCCGGTAGTTATCGGAGACGACACTGGCATAGGCGGTCACTGTCTGATATTTACTCATGGATCGTGGCTGAATATCCTGGATGGTTATCCGGTGACTTATGAGCCAGTCACCCTGGGCAATAGCGTTTGGCTTCCATGGCGTGTCTTCGTCATGCCGGGCACTACCATCGGCGACGGAAGCGTCATCGGCGCCGATTCGCTCGTAGCTGGGAACATCCCGCCGGGTAGCCTCGCAGTGGGTTCACCCGCGAAAGTGATCAGGAGTGCCCCGGATTTTCCTCGCAAACCAAGTGACGCTCGTCGTCAGGAGATTGTCGCGGAGATGATCGCCGAATTCGACCGCTTCGTGACCTTCGACAAGGTGCAAATCACCGACGCACCGCCTTATCGCGTGTATCGCCGCAATGGGTCAGACTGGAGGCTGCTCTGGCTTCGCGCGGCACAGGAGCCGGAGCTTGACACGGTAGCGGGTGACACAGTTCTCACGGAAGTGACGTTGCCGGAATCCGTCCGCGAACGGTACCGCGCGACCAGAACTCATTGGCTGGATCTTGGCGGGAGGACACGCAGCGCCGCGGGTTCGCCGCTCACCGAGGAGCTGGCGCTTTTCCTTGGCCGCTACGGAATAAGGTTGGCCAGAGACGGCTAAGCGTCTGTCTGATCCTTGTCCTGGAAGCGCCCCCGCATCCCACGCATCTCCTCCTCGACCCTCCTTCGCATCTCCCGCATTTCTGCCCGTTGCACGGCTATCATTTCGCCCAGAAAGCCGCCCACGAACAACACGCTTCCAACGATCAGGCAGACCTCGATCAGGTTCAGCAGTGGCCGAAAACCAACACCGGCAACGATTCGCCAGACAATAGCCACCAGTCCGGTCAGAAATCCCAGAAGGAAAAGTGCTGCGCCCAGCAGTCCAAACAGCAGTAGCGGCTTTCTGCCGAACTTGAGCTCGAACCAGACCGATAGCATGTCCAGCGCCCCAATCGGTATGCGTCCGATTCCGAACTTCGAGCGGCCGGCGTGACGAGGATATAGCGGAATCGGGATCTCCGATACCGTGAAGCCTTCCGCCGCTGCCACGACAATCATGTAGCGGTGCCAGTCCGGCCGAACTGGAAGAACCTCCATGATCTCGCGGCGATACGCCTTTACCGAATTGAGATCCTTTACCGGCACGTTGAAGAGCGTGCGGCTCATGCGGTTATAGATGCCCGAGACAAGAGCCTTGTCGTACTTCCCCTGCTTGAAGCCGGTTACCATGTCGGACTCGCCCGCGAGGATGGGTGCAACGAGACGTGGAATGTCCTCTGGACGGAACTGCAGATCCGCGGGATAGAAGACAAGCACGCCGCCGCGCGAATGGAGGTACCCGTTGCGAAGCGCGTCGGCGATCCCGCGTTGACCGCGATGCCGAATGGCGCGGAGGCGGGGATACCTCTCCATGAGCGTCGGGAGGATGCTCCACGTTTCATCGTCCGATCCGTCATCGATAACGATGATCTCGTAATTCACCGGACCGTGCGATAGCGCGGCTTCCGCCATTTCCATGAAAAGCGGAAGATTCTCCGCCTCGTTCCTTGCGGGCACAAGCACGCTTACATCCACCGGCTCCGAAGCCGTAGCTGTCAGATCATGCCGGCTGCGCTGCGTACCTTCAGCAGTCAGCGACATTGGACGGCCGGTGGCCACACTCACACCCGCTTTCGCATCCGCGCCGAAAGCACTCCCAGCTGGTCGCGATACTTCGCGACGGTGCGCCGCGCGATCTGCACTCCGGTCTCTTTGAGAATGTTCACAATCGCCTGATCCGTGAGCGGATGCTTGGAATCCTCCTCCGAGACGAGCTTTTCGATTTGAGCCTTGATACCGCGCGCCGACACATCCTCTCCACCCGTGGTCGACAAGCCGGACGAGAAAAAGAACTTGAGCGGCAAAACGCCGCGGGGAGTCTGAACGTACTTTTCGTTCGTCACCCGGCTGACAGTGGACTCGTGCATGTTGATGACTTCGGCTACCTCGCGCAACGTGAGAGGCTTGAGGAACTGCACTCCCCGCTCGAAGAACTCCCGCTGCCTGTCAACGATAAAATTCATGACTTTGAGCATGGTCTGACGCCGTTGCTCGATAGCCTGAATCATCCAGTTCGCGGAGTTCAGCTTGTTCGAGATGAATTCCTTGTTTTCCCCATCGAACTTTTTCTTGTCCCGCGCGATTTCCTGGTAAGCCTTGCTCAGCTTGAGCCTCGGCAAATTCGCATCGTTGAGAAATACGTGATATCGGCCGTCTATCTTGTCGACGACAAGATCCGGAATGATATAGTTGTCGCTGGCGCCGCTATAAACGAGACCAGGCTTGGGATCGAGCTTCGCTATCTCATCAGCCGCCCTTTGCACATCGTGAGGACTGATTGAGAACCGCTTCGAAATCTCGCTCCACCTGTGATTGATCAACTCGTCGAAGCAGTCGTGAATCAAGCGGTACGGAACCGATTGCTGGAGGCCGGCTTCGCGAAGCTGCAGCATTAGACACTCACGTAAATCGCGCGCGGCAACGCCTGGAGGATCCAGATTCTGTATCGTAAGAAGCATCGCCTCGCCTTCTTCGATGCCGAAGAGCTGCGCCCGGGTTGGGTCACGTCCCGATTCCTCGGCGGCCTTCTCGATCATTTCGTTGATGCCAACCACGATTTCTCCGACCGTACATCCGAGATACCCATCGTCATTGATATTGCCGATGAACTCGTCCGCCAGAAGCTTCTCTCGCTCGGAGAGTTCGAGGAGTGCCACCTGATCCCGGAGATGATCGCTTAGTTCGCGCGTGTCGACCGTGACTGGTTCGAAGTACTCTTTCTCCTCGTGTTCCTCGTGCCGCCCGCCCGCATCGAATCCATTGAGAAGAATCTCTTCCCAGTCAATCTCATCCGCCGCAGGTTTTTCTTCGGGCGCGGGATCAGCCTGCTCTTCCTGCTCCGCAACCTCCTCTACCTCCTCTCCCTCCTCTCCCTCCTCCTCATCTCCCTGCTCCACCATGTCGAGAAACGGATTGGTCAGCAGCTCCTGTTTCAGATGCTGCTGCAGGTCGAGAAGGGGCATGTAGAGCAGATCCATCGCCTGGTAAAGGCGAGGATTGATCTTCATCTCCTGCCGAAGTTGCGTACTCTGGTGCATCCCTGCTTTCATGAGGTGATGTCTCCCTGCTCCGATGCGGAAAAGCGCGCGCGTAGCCGTGAGGTTAGTGTCGGGCCCAGATAAATTTTCGCGACTGTATCGTCGAACACCAGCTCCCGAACGGAGCCGGAGACTTTCACCTGGCCATCGAACATGATGTATGCACGGTCCACGATGTCGAGAGTCTGCTCGACGTTGTGGTCGCTTATCAGGACGCCGATACCGCGGTGCCGTAACCCCGAAACAATGGATTGAATGTCGTGCACCGCGATCGGATCGACGCCGGCGAATGGCTCGTCCAACATCATGAATTTGGGCTGTGTCACAAGTGCTCGGGTGATCTCCAGACGGCGACGCTCACCGCCGGAGAGCGCGTACGCCTTGCTGCGCCTAAGATGCTTGATGCTCAGCTCGTCCAGCAAATTCTCGAGCCGATTTCGCCGTTCCTCCTTTGAGAGGTGGAGCGTCTCGAGTATTGCGAGGATATTCTCCTCGACGGTCAGCTTCCTAAAGATCGATGGCTCCTGCGAGAGATATCCGATTCCTTGCCGCGCTCGCTGGAACATCGGCATCTCGGTGATGTCCTTGCCGTCAAACAGAATCTTGCCCTGAAGCGGCTGTATCAGCCCCACGATCATATAGAACGTAGTCGTTTTTCCCGCGCCATTGGGTCCGAGAAGTCCGACTATTTCGCCCTGACGGAGCTTGAGAGCGACATCGTTTACCACACGCCGCCGTCGGTACGTTTTCACGAGGCCCTCAGCCGCCAGCACGCTGGCGGCAGCTTCTGCACGGATTACCGGTACTGACTTCGTATACCGGCCCGCGGCCATTGCGGGGTGCTCACTTGTATGGCGGAGTATGTGCGCGACTTCGCTCCGGAAAGGAGCCATTTCGGTCCAATACCGCTGTGCAATCGCGATTATAGCGTCCGGTGCAGCCAGTCCGGTGTGCGGAAGGACAATCACGCCATCGCTGGCGAGGCGCGGCAGTACGGACGCGGCGAGGTGAGCACGCACCTCATCGAGACCGAGCCTTCCAGCCTCGCGCTCGGCGTCACGCCCCTCCTCACGGATGACGGCAAGGTAGTCGTCGCGGTACCGAATGGCGACGCTGTTGAAGTCGGCTGTCCCGTCGGGTCGCGCCGCAAGTACAAGTGCCTCAAGGCCGCGCGCCGTTGACCGGTCACCCTGTGCCAGGTGGTCAATAAGCTGCTGCAATTCCATCGGAAGATCGTCGCTCCTCATGGAGACGTGCTCTCCGGAGGACGAGCGGTTGAAGGCGCAGCCTGGGTTGGCGGCCGAGGACGGTTTGGTTCCCCCTCTCGAACCGTTGATATTATCGGTTCGAGATAGACGCCATGCGCCTGCTCGGTGATGGTGACCGTTTGCACCTCGCGATTCTGAAACGCCAATGAGATGTCCCGACCGACAACGTAGTTGATCGCTGGCCGGTTGAGCGCGGTGTCACGCGGTGCCAACTGGTACAGCGACCGTGCGTGGCCCAGCGCGACGAGCTGCCTGATCTGGGCACGTGAAGTGGTGTCAGCCGTGGCAGCCGTATCGAACAGCGCAAGTATGGTATCGCCGCGAAGCCAGTCCTTCTCCACAGTCTGCACCCTGAGCGAGTCCGGTGTGCTCTGGGCGAAGGCGTCGCGCACCGCGTACACCTCGCTGACTTTCTGGGCAGGCATCCGTACATCGAGAGAGTCAGCCACGATGTCGTACTGTGGTGACATGGCCCTCGCGCGCGACTTCCCCCACGCGTAGGCGCGATGCAGCTTGCTGTCCACCAACCGGAAATCGAGTGTGTCGGCGGTAAGAGTCACATCCTCGCTTATGGCTTTCCCCTCCCCTCGGGCGATCGCAAACTCCAGCTTCCGGTTGCGCGCAAAAATGTCTATTACCGTCCCGAAGAGTTTGAAGGGCCGCTCTCCCCGTCCTTCAATAACCGGCTTGCGCATCAGTCGCGCACTCTGCCTGCCATTGTCGAGCGTGGCAGAGTCCGCAAGCGCGATGACATCCGGCCGCGTCAGTTCAACCCGCCCGGATGCATACACCAGGCTGTCAGCCAGCATAACGACCGTGTTGGCGATCACGATGACCGGGTCCGAAGCGCTGCCAAGGGAATCCCGCTCGATAATGCGGATCGTTGGACGCCCATCGGATATCATTCGAGCTTGCGGCCGGGTCCTGGGTACGGCGCGATAGTAGTCGACCTTCGGCCCTTTCAGGTTGGTGCCGCTTGGCAATGTCGCGTCGACGCTGCCCTCCGAGAGGACGCGCTCCTCATTCTGCCAGTAGGTGATGCGCTGTGCATCGAGTGAGAGGCGCGGCTCGTCGTACTCGACGTTGCCAATCAGGTACATCAATCGCGTGTCCTCGTAGTACTCGACACTGTCAGCGAGGATCGTGATACTCTGCGCTGGACAGAATCCGCGAACCCCCCCGCCGACGAAGGAGTGCCTGGCGCCACTTGGCTGCTGGATGGAATTCACCCGAGGTAAACTGGCCGGATTGCGGGGCTCAAACTGGAACTGGCAGCGGCCACCTGGAGCCTGCGGCTCCTGCGCGGTCACAGACAAAGCAATCGCGGGAGCGACCGCCGCCAGGAGGAGCAGGAAGCGCGACATCACTGGCCTGGCAATGTGAAGGTGCCACCACCCGTTGTTACGTTCTTGACGCGGACATTGCGCATGTCAGGGTCCGACACAAAGCCGACTCCCGCTAACCGCTTTCCCACTTCAGTCAACACGAAGGCGCTATCGCTCGAAATCTCGTTCTGAGCCTGCTGGTACTTGAGCTGGGACGTTTGCAGCCTCTTACCCTCGTTGCTGACGACGACAACATCCCCTCGCGCCTCCGTCTCTTGCAGTCGGGTATTGTACGTTCCCTCGCGCGACGTCAGTACCGAGCTGCGTTCGCCTGTGGATTTGAAAAACGTTGTCTTGACCTTGGTCAATTCAATGCGGGTGTTGTCATCGAAGAAGAATGCGGAATCAGCCTCCAGCTCCGCGCGAAGCAGCCCGCGATCGGTGAGAACTGTCTTGATATGAAAGAGAACCTGGTCAGCAGAATCAGCGAGCGCGCCCTTCCCCACCTGCACGGGCGCCGTTCTGTCAGTGCAGGCGCCAAATGCAGAGCAAAGGGCGAGGACAAGTAGCATACGTCGAGCAATCATACCACCCTCGCCCGCATCAGATCGTGGAGATGCACCATACCAACCATTCGATCCTCCGAGTCAAGCACCGGAATCGCCATTATGCCGTATTTCTCCATCTGGTACACCGCGGCGCTCGCGAGGTCATCTGCGTAAATCACCTTGGGGTTGGCCGTCATTACCGTGTCGATGGGCAATGAGAAGAAGTTCTCTTCTCGCTCCATGAGCCTGCTGAGGTCACCAGCCGTAATCACCCCTACTACGTGGTACAAATCATCGACTATCGCGACCGTGCCCCGTAACTCTGCCAACGGGACAATCGCCTCACGCATCGTAGCGGTTGCTGTAAGGGTTGGCAGCCTGTCGGTAACCATAATGTCGGATACGCGCCGGAGCAGCCTCCGCCCGAGCGAGCCGCCCGGATGTAGCCTGGCAAAGTCATGTCGCTGAAATCCTTTCTCTTCGAGCAGAGCCACCGCGAGTGCGTCGCCAAGCGCAAGCGCAGCTGTGGTACTCGTCGTCGGCGCGAGATCGTGCGGGCAGGCCTCTTCCCGCACCCAGGTGTCAAGAGTCACATCCGCCAGCTTGGCCAGAGTCGAATCGCGTCCTCCGGTCAGCGCGATAATCCGGACGCCAAGTCTTTTAAGCTCATCGAGGAGGGGAACCATCTCCTCTGTCTCCCCGCTTTTCGAAAGCAGAATTGCGACATCCGATGGGCCTACCATACCCAGATCGCCGTGCAAGCTTTCCACGGGGTGGAGAAAAGCGGCAGGGGTTCCAGTTGAAGTAAGCGTTGCCGCGATCTTACGCGCGATCAGCCCGGACTTTCCTACCCCAGCCACAATCACGCGCCCGGAGCATGAGGCGAGCAGACCAACAGCCTCCGCAAACTCGTCGCCCAGCCGGCGTTCAATCTCATCGAGGGCGTCGCGCTCCATGCGTATCACCCGGCGGCCGCGCTCTACCAGCGCCGCGCCACTCACTGCGCCGCGCCGTGCATGACTGCGGACCGTTCCGCGACGTATCGCTCAACGATCTCCTCCCACTCCCCACGAGCCTTCAGCAGTAACTCGGTAAACTCGCGCACGGCCCCGCGGCCGCCCTCCCGCTCCAGCCTCACAGTGGAGATCGCACGGATTTCCGGAACCGCGTTACCAACCGCGACCGGAAGCGCCACCATACGCATGACGCCCATGTCCGGAAAATCATCGCCTATGTACGCGGTCTCTCCGGAAGAAATGTTCAATCTGTCAAGCAATCGGAGCAATGCCGGCAGCTTGCGAGCATGGCGATCCTGCACGAGGTCGTCTACCTCGAGCTCACGGGCACGTATCCGGACGCTCTCCGACTCGCGGCCCGTAATGATCACGACACGAATCCCCGCATCCCGAAGGAACCGGATCGCGAGACCGTCCTGAATGTCGTATCGCTTTAGCTCGACTGGCGTGCCACCGACATCCCCGATGTACAGACCGCCATCAGTGAGCACACCGTCCACATCGAGTCCGACCATGCGGATCGCGCGCGCCAACACGGGGTCGATCATCCGCGGATCGCGCCCCAGGTCTGCAC
>MWWA01000049.1_pt2 | contig 13069 bp, 5 predicted proteins | sample 1047341 | NCBI WGS metagenome assembly MWWA01 (sample SAMN06349978, study PRJNA376086) | soil metagenome | isolation source: MS5-1 sample Antarctic (ecotone) soil | place: Antarctica | collected 2015-01-13
TTTAATGAAAAGGAATATATACTTTATCATTTTTAAAATTTTACATTCATTTTTTATTCTGTTCTTAAACTTTTAACGGGATTTGCAAATGCCGATTTAATTGCCTGATAGCTTACCGTTAATAAAGCAATAATGATCGCCAAAGCAGCAGCCAATGCAAACACCCACCATGCTAAATCAATATGGTAAGCATATTCCTGCAACCACCTGTTTATTCCCCATAGTGCAATTGGAAATGCAATCACATTAGCTACCAACACCAGTTTCAAAAAATCTTTGGAAAGTAATAAAGTGATGTTTAGAAGAGTGGCGCCTAATACTTTTCTTACTCCTATTTCTTTCACTCTTTGCTGTGCCGAATAAGTTGCTAATCCAAAAAGACCCAAACAGGCGATGAAAATAGTTGCTATTGCTACCCATATCAATAAAGTTTGGCGGCGCTGATCCTCAATATAAAAGCGAGCCATACGTTCATCAAGGAAATGATACTCAAAAGGTTCTTTCTTATCAATATTCACCATCACCGCTTTTAATTTATCTAATGTTCCCTTAATATCTGAACCTTCAATTCTTGCAGTATAATAATCAATCGGTTGAATTGGGTTTTTGTTATAAGCCAGCACCAGGGGCTGTATCTTATCCCGTAACGATTGAAAATGAAAATCTTTCACAATCCCTAGTACCCTTGGTTTAAAAGGAGTATTGGATGAATCAAATGATTGAAAGTTTCCATCACCAGAAGGAGAGAATGATGGTATTTCAACGGTTTGTTCTGAGGCTTCAGAAATGTTCAGCAATCTTGCTGCTGTTTCATTCAGTATAACACCTGATGAATCATTTGGCGAATCGAAATTTCTGCCATTGATCAATTGTATCTCATAGGTTTTTATAAAATCTTTATCCGCACCAAACATATAAGCAACTTTAAGCTCTTCTGTCGTTCCTGTATTTTTTATTTTAATCGTTCTGTAAGATTTCCATTCACCAGGTACTCTTGAAGTAACTGATACATTTTTTACAGCAGCTATTTTAGACATTTCCGTTTTTATTGTCTGAAACTCTGATCTTGCTTTGACCACATTTACATCAATCACCACCAGCTGGTCTTTATTAAAACCAAGATGTGTATTATTTAAAAAACGCACCTGAAGAAAAAGAACGATCGTTGCAATGATCATTACGATTGAAATGGTAAATTGAAAAACAACCAAACCTTTTCTTAACGATAAATCGCTTTTGCTGGGAGCTTTCAATCCTCTTAATAATAAAACAGGTTTAAAGCGGGAAAGCATTAATGCCGGGTAGCTGCCCGATAAAAACCCTAAGACTATTACCAGAACAATTGCAGTCAACCAGATGCGGTAATCGGTTGAAACTCCAAGAGAAAGTTCTTTATTTACAAAGCTATTAAGAGCCGGAAGTAACAAGTTAACACAAGCCACAGCCAGTACGAATGATATAAGTGTTACCAACAAAGATTCAAGTAAAAATTGTTTTATTAAATGACTTTTCAAGGCACCTACTGTTTTACGAACACCGATCTCTTTTAAGCGACCTGAAGCCCTTGCTGTAGTAAGGTTCATATAATTAATAGCAGCAATCAGGAGTATAAAAAAAGCAACAAAAGAAAAGATCTTTATGTATAATGGATTACCCACAGCAATAGCTTCCACATTTGAATTTTTTCCGCCATCAATAATATTGTCCGATTTTAGATGTAAGTCTTTTAAAGGTTGAAGATTATAAGAAAGGGTAGTACCTATATCTGGTTTAAAATTATCTAGCACCAGTTTCTTTAATTTTTCTGAAACAACTGTCGGTTTGGAATTAGGTTTAAGCAAAGCATAGACTGAGAAATTATTCGAAGACCAGTCATTAACGTCCCAAAAATTGGTTGATGCCTCTGAAATAACATTATTAAAATCAAAGCTCGAGTTGCCCGGATGGTTTTTAAAAACACCGGTAAGTTTTAACGGTGATTCCATAAAATTATACTTAAGAGTTTTTCCAACAACATCTGTTCTGCCAAAGAGACGCATAGCTAATTCTTCACTTATAATGATACAGTTTGGTTCTTTAAGCGCAGTGCGTGCATCACCTGAAATAAAAGGAAAATCAAAAATCTCTAAAAGGCTGTGATTTGCAACGGTTATAGTTTCCTGGAAGTTTACCGGGTTATCAGGATTAACCAGGTTAGCCCGTCCTATTCTTGCAATGCGGGCAGTATTTTCAATTTCTGCAATTGTGTTCTTTGACTCTTCTGCCAGTTTATAGCTTGCGGCAGCAATGGTTGTTGCTTCACCATTGACTTTTTTATGTTCAACTAACCTGTAAATTCTGTCTGCTTTTTTATGGTATTGATCGAAAGTGAGTTCATCAAATACATAAAGGCCTATCAATAAAAAACAGGTAATACCAAATGTGAGACCGGCCACATTAAGCGATGTATAGAGTTTATTCTTAGCTAAATTTTTCCAGGCAATTTTTAAATATGTTTTTATCATTTACTTGTTTTTATTCAGTTCTTAAACTTTTCACCGGATTTGCTGTGGCAGCCTTAATGGCCTGAAAACTTATAGTCAGTAAAGCAATAATGATTGCAACAACTGCAGTTATACCGAATACCCACCAGCTGACACTTACTCTGTATGGAAAATCTTCAAGCCAGTTATTCATTGCCCACCAGGCAACTGGAAAAGCAATAAGAGATGCAATAAAAACAAGTACTATAAAGTTTTTAGATAGCAACCCAACTATATTCAAAACCGAAGCACCTAAGACTTTCCTTATACCAATTTCTTTTGTTCTTTGTTCGGCGGTAAAGGCGGCCAATGCAAACAAGCCCATACAACCTACCACAATGGCCATAAACGTGAAGATCCACAGGATGCTACTCAACTTAGTTTCGCTCTTATACATTTGTTCGTAGGTTTCATCCATAAATTTGTAATCAAGAGGATACTGCGGAGAAAACTTATTCCAGGTTTCATTGATGTAGGCAATTGTTTTTTGAACATCTGCTGTTTTTAATTTAACAGCTACCTTAAATAATACGGGTGGGTATATTTGTATAACAGAACTTGTTACTTTTTCGTGGAGGCTTTTGTAATGAAAATCCTGAATTACACCAATAACCTTACCTTTTTTTATAGGATTTAATGAATCAGTAATCCATTTATTCCAATGAATTTGCTGACCCACTGCTTTTTCGGGAGTACCAAAACCAAATTCCTTTACAGCAGTTTCATTTATAATAAATGCCTCCTCTACATCGGTTGACATTTCTTTTGAAAAATCTCTTCCGGCTATAATATTTAATCCAAGGGTTTTTATATAATCATGATCACCAATAAACATATTAATTGGCTGATCTTTATTATCACCTTTTCCCGGCAGTATAACAGACTCACCTGCAAACTGATCTCCCGGTAATCCATAACCTGATGTAACAGAAACTATACTTGAAGATTGTAACAATTCTGATTTAAAAGTTTCAAGATTAGTAGTAACATCTCCCCGGGTTTGAAAAAATACAAGTTGCTCTTTATTAAAACCAAGATCTTTATTATTAAGTAATTTTGTTTGCCTGTATACTATAATAGAAGAAATAATCAAGAGTGCAGATAATGCAAACTGAACCACTACAAGACCTTGCCTCAACCAGCCTGTATTGATATTTTTACCTGCAGCTTTAGTGCTTTTTAAAACTTTAATGGGCTTAAATCCCGACAACACTATTGCAGGATAGATACCGGCAAATATGCCTATCAAAACCGCTGCAGCCACTACCAACAGCAATAGCATAGGGTTGGAGAACAAATTAAAAATTATATTTTTTTCTGTAAAAGAATTGAGATAAGGAACTATAAGAAAAGTAGCAATGATTGCAATGATTACAGCAAAAACAGAAAGTAAAACTGTTTCACCAATAAATTGAACCACCAGTTGCTTTCTGTCTGCACCAACCACTTTTCGTACACCAATTTCTTTTGCCCTTCTGAAAGATCTTGCAGTTGCAAGGTTTATAAAATTGAAGCAAGCGATTAACAATACAAAAAGTGCAATTATGGTTAATCCCTTTACATAAGTTGCATTACCTCTTTTAGCATAGTCATAAATAAATTCTGAAGAATGCAGGTATACATCTTTTAATGGCTGGAAAAAAGGTAACGTACTCACATCACTATTTGTGGATTGTGGTTCAATTTCTTTTTTTATATATGACTGGAATTTTTCCTGCAACTGTTGAACATGTACACCCGGCTTCAATTTCACATAAGTATAGAATTGTGTCCAGGTCCATTTCTCCATTCTTTCCTGTGGCAAGTTAAGAGATGGCAAAGACATCAGGTACCTGACATCAATATGAAGATGGCTTGGTAATGGTGCTAGTACCCCTTTAACAGTAAAAGTATCAGTATCTATCTTAATCGTCTTATCCAAAGGGTCTGCATTTCCAAAATATTTTTGTGCTAATTCCTCTGTCAACACAACTGTTGCAGGTGCTGTAAGTGCAGTATTGGGATCGCCTCTTAAAAATTTAAAAGGGAAAACCTGGAAAAAAGAAGCATCAACAAAACGGCCTTTTTCTTCATAGGCTGTTGTCTCCCCGGCTTCCATTAAAAATTTATCACCCGTCATCATTATTCTTACTGCAGTATCTACTTCAGGATATTGCTGTTGTAAAAAAGTTGTATACATAGGTGGTACCGGAGCCTGGTAAGTTGTAGCATTTTGATCAGTTCTTTGCCCATAAATTCGGTATATATTTTCACTTCCCGGAATAGATTTATCATATTGCCATTCATCCCATATAAACAACCCAATTACAAGGCAACCTGTTACACCAATAGCCAGACTTAAGATGTTGATGAAGCTGAAACCTTTATACCGCATCAGGTTTCTTATGGCGGTTTTAAAATAATTTTTTAGCATAGAGTTTTTTTATGTGGTTTCAGGTTATTGGGTATCGGGTATCGGTTGTAAGGTTCTAGTATCAGATATCAGGCTGTCAGCATTCAGCTATATTACATTTCACATTTCCCCACATAAACCATTGACCATTGACCATTCACCAACCTCATTCTGTTCTTAAATTCTTTATTGGATTTGCTGTTGCTGCTCTTAATGCCTGGATAGATACAGTGAGAAAAGCAATAAAAACAGCTAACAATGCTACAAGAGCAAATACCCACCATTCTATATTGATACGATATGCAAAGTTGTCAAGCCATTGTTGCATGCTCCACCATCCAATAGGTGCTGCAATTACAAAAGCAATTAATACCAGCCAGATAAAATCTTTTGAAATCAGCATAACAATATTTGGAATACTGGCACCCAATACCTTCCTGATTCCAATTTCTTTTACACGTTGTGTAACAATTAAAATAACCATGGCCAATAAACCCATGCATGATAGAACGATGGCAATGAGTGCGCCTGAAACAAATATTTGTCCCATCTTGGCTTCGCGACGGTATTGCCTTTCAATATTTTCATCAACAAACGATCCTTTAAATTCTGCATTGGGCAGTATCTCTTTCCATACTCCTGCAATTAAATTCATGCTTTGTGGCAGGTTTGCCGGTGTTACTTTTATTAGTGCATAATGAACACCAAATGGTTCTTCAATTACAAACGAAACAGGGCCAATTTTTTTATGCAATGATTCATAATTAAAATCTTTTACTATTCCAATCACTGTCATTGGTCTTGCACTGTCATGTACAGGCAGTTGCAAACCGATTAGATTTTTTTCTCCAATTTGTTTGGCCATAGATTCATTTATAATCATGGCATTACTATCCGTTGGAAACTGGCGTGAAAAATCACGGCCTTCCACCAGTTGCAGGTCCATTGTTTTTGTAAAATCATAACTTATACCCAACCATGTTGATCTCATGGTTTTGTTTTTATAATCAAAACTGACTACAGATGAACGTGTTGATCCATCTAAACCACGACCCAGGTTATTGTATATTCCGCTAACACTCTCTATTTGTGGATTAGAAGAAAGCTTTTGACGCAAACGCTCCAATACAACGTTAGGATTTTGATTGCCTTCAATTGGAACAGATATTACCTGGTTGCGGTTGAAGCCAATAGGACGTGAGCGTAAATAATTTACCTGCTGCCAGGTAACAAACGTGCAGATCATCAATAAAACTGCAATGGCAAATTGAACAACTATCAGGCTGTTTCTTAAACCATGTGAAGTTCTTATTGAAAACTTACCTTTAAAAATTGAAATAATATTTACTCTTGCAATCATCCATGCAGGATAACCACCTGCAATAATTGAGATCAGTAAAAAGCCAAGTAAAACAGCAATCCATACAGAAGGTGAATATAAAATTTCTCTTGCCACACTCATTTGAAACAACTGGGTATAATGAGGCAGAAGTACGTAGGTTAAAACAGCACTCATGGCCAGTGCAATAAAACAAAGCAACAATGCTTCCACCCATAGTTGTAAAACAACATGTGATTGTAAGGCACCTAATGTTTTACGTAATCCAATTTCATGAGAGCGGGTAAAAGATCTGCCAATACTTAAATTTATAAAATTGATGCTCGCGATCAATAATATTAAAATACCAATGCCAAGCAATAAATAAAGATAATTGGCACCAATGCTTCTTCCTTCTACCAATACATCTGTTGCAGTATGCACATCAGCAAGCGGCATTAAACCTAATTGCATAAAAGCACCATCATCAGCTGGTTTGGCACCATCTCGTTTTAATTGTGTTATGGATTCTGAAAAATATTGATCATAAAAAGCATTTGCTTTTTTTGAAAATAATTGCGGCGATACACCATCTTTTAATTGTATATAGGCACTGTGGGTCCAGTTATTCCATTCACTTAAATTTTGATTATAGTATTGATCATTTTCGAAACGGGCAAGCATGTCGTACTGAATGCTTGAATTGTCCGGCAGATTTGAAATGATTGCTGAAACTATAAAAGGTTTCCAATCTTCGCCTGATTTTAATTCAATAGTTTTACCAATTCCATCCTCTGCACCAAAAATGGCTTCAGCAGCTTTCTCACTTAAAACAATATTGTTAAGATCATTCAAGGCTGTTGCAGCATCACCTTTAATAAGGGGAAAAGAAAACATTTTCAAAAAATCGGGATCCGTTAACCGCAGGTCCCTGTTTAGCTGTTTGTCATTATATCTAACATGCCCCGATTTGTTTAAATAACGAGCAGCATATAATACTTCGGGATAATTATTTTTAAGAGTAGTCGTCATAGGTACAGGTATAGCTGTGCTCACTTCAGCACCTGTTGTGTTATACATCTTTGTATAGATGTGGTAGATATCATTTTTATTCTTATGAAAATTATCATAAGAAAATTCAAAGAACACGCTGAGAAAAATCAATAAAGCAGCTGTAAAGGCAACACATAGTCCAACCAGGTTAATAGCCGAATCAACCTTGTGTTTTAAAATATTACGGTATGCTATTTTTAAATAATTTTTAAACATAGTTTTTTTGGTTTCAGGTTTTAGGTATCGGGGTATGGGTATTAGGTATCATGTATCAGGTTAAGCTGTCAGCATTATTAATTCTAAATTCATAATTCATAATTACCACTTCATTCCGTTCTCAAATTATCCACCGGGTTAGCCAGTGCTGCACGTATAGCCTGGAAACTAACCGTAAATAATGCAATGGAAAGTGCGATCAGACCTGCCACTAAAAAAATCCACCAACTGATATTAATTCTAAATGCAAAATCTTCCAGCCATTTATGCATTGCCCACCATGCAAATGGAGCAGCTATAACAAATGCAATCAGCACAAGCTTTAAAAAATCTTTTGATAATAAATGCACAATTCCATTTACACTGGCTCCTAATACTTTCCTGATGCCTATTTCTTTTGTTCTCTGTTCAGCAATGAATGCAGCCAGCCCAAATAAACCCAGACAACCAATAAAAATGGCAATTACTGAAAAGATGAGAGAAATTTTTCCTACCCTTTGTTCTGCACGATACATATCCTCAAATGATTCATCCATAAAACGATATGTAAATGGCATGGCAGGCACCATAGATTTCCATGCTTTTTCTGCCTTCGCAAGTATGTTTCCACTTTCATTGCCTGCAATTTTAAAAGACACTATCCCTGTGCTTCTTTTTAACAGCATGCACAAGGGCCCAATATTTTGTTTTAGTGATTCAAAATGAAAGTTTTTAACAACACCAATTATTGTGTATGCAGTTAGTTCACCCGTTTCAAAATTTGTAGTAGTATAAATCCTTCTTCCAATAACATCTTCGCCACCCAGCATTTTAGCTGCAGTTTCATTTATAATTACTGCATTAGAATCTGTAGGATAATCTTTTGAGAAATTTCTTCCTGTTTTCATTCCCATTCCCATTGTAGGTATGTACTGGTCATCTACACTCCATACCTGCATGCCAAATCCATTTTCTGAAGTCATTACAGATTCAGTTGAAAAAGTATTATCATTTCGTGATGAATTTGATACGGGTAAATATGAACTATAAGTTGCCATCATAACGCCAGGCGTGTTTAGCATATCATTTTTAAATGCTTCTGTATTGTTGCGTAAGGTATACGCATTGTCAACTATGAGAACCTGGTCTTTATTAAAGCCGACATTTTTTGTTTGTATATAATTCAGTTGTCTGTAAATAACAATGGTACCTATAATAAGAATAATGGATGTTGCAAATTGAAATACTACAAGCACATTTCTTAATCCACCGCCCCTTGCACTCATATTCATTTTTCCTTTCAGCACTTGTATAGGCTGAAATGCAGAAAGATAAAAGGCAGGGTAGCTGCCCGCCAGCAAGCCAACCAGGAAAGGCAAAATAATTAGAACAGGAATAATCCACGGCGTAAACAAAGACTGAATAGTCATTTGCTTGGCAGAAACATCATTAAATAAAGGAAGTACCAGAAAAGCAATGATGATTGCCAGAATCATGGATATAACGGCCATTAATGTTGACTCGGATAAAAACTGTATTACTAATCTTTTTTTATTTGTACCCAGCACTTTTCTGATACCTACTTCCTTAGCACGGTTAGATGAACGTGCCGTAGTAAGATTCATAAAATTGATGCAGGCGATCAATAATATAAAAAGTGCAACTGCGGAAAAAATATATACATATTGAATATTTCCGCCGGCTGACATTTCAAATTGCCGGTCAGACATCAAATGAATATCAGTGATTGGAACGAGCGAGTATTTTAATTTGTTTCCTGCCCTCGCAAATTCCTCCATACTTTCAATATTCAAAACAGTTTTTGCCTGTGGCAGTACATAATTTAAAATGTACTCATCCAGATTTTTTTCAAATCTTTTTACTTCAGTTCCCGGCTTTAAAAGAAGATAAGTATGAAAATTATGGCTAAGGTGCATGCCCCATGAATAATTTACATTATCCATAGAAAAAATAAAATCAAAATTAAAATGCGAGTTGTTGGGGATATCTTTTATAACAGCAGTAATTTTATATAGAGTGCTGTTATTTTCATTGGTTTCAATTGTTTTTCCTATAATATCTGTTGATCCAAAATATTTGTTGGCAGTTGATTCTGTAACAACAACTGTATTGGGTTCATTCAGTGCTGATTTTGTATCTCCTTTCAATGCAGGTAAAGTAAATACATCAAAAAATGTAGAATCAGCATGACCAACTCTTTGTTCAGTGATAAATTCATTTCCTTTTTTAACCAGCTTTGAACCATTGGAGGTGTAGATGCGCACAAATTCTTCTACCTGCGGATAATCGTTTTTTAATGTAGCACCTATGACATCAGAAGTAAAAGGCAATCGTTGTTCTTCTCCTCCAAAAACTAAATCAGAATTAATACGATATATACGATCTGCTTTTTCATGGTACCCATCGTAACTAATTTCATCTAAAACATATACTGCTATTAACAGAAAACATGATAAGCCAATTGCCAATCCTGTAATGTTTAGAATAGAAAAAGCTTTTTGCTTGACCAGGTTGCGCCATGCTATTTTGATGTAGTTTCTAAACATAATTTTCGAATTTAGTTATCAGTAGTCAGAGATAGACATCCTGATTTTTCATTTATATTTTGCATTTTTTATCTTATTCTGTTCTTAAATTTTTTACCGGATTAGACCTGGCTGCCTGTAAACTTTGAGAGCTTACCGTCAGTAAAGAAATAAAGGCTGCTATTAATCCTGAAAGGACAAATACCCACCATTCAATTTCAATTCTAAATGCAAAATTTTGTAACCATTTATTTAAAACTATTGATGCTATAGGTATAGCAATGAACATGGCAATCAAAACCAGTTTTACATAGTCTTTAGATAAAAGGGTTACAATATTGACTACAGAAGCTCCCAAAACCTTACGTATTCCTATTTCTTTTCTTCTTTGTCCTGTAGTAATAATTACAAGCCCAAACAACCCTATGCAGGCAATGAAAATTGCAAAAAATGTAAAGCCACTAACAATGTAAGCAAGCTGTTTTTCAGCTTTATACTGATGATTAAATTGATCATCTATAAATAAGTATTCAAATACACTTTCAGGAAATAAATCTTTCCATATTGCCTGGAGCTTCTTTAACACACCCGATATTTCTGCCGAAGTTGTTTTAATAGATAAGTATCCATTCGTAACCAGGGGAGCACAGAAGTAAAATGAAGGCCTTACCGGCTCTTTTGAAGACTCTATATGAAAATTGGCAACCACTCCATGGATCTTCATTTTGAAATCCTGATTAGATTGATATGCCAGTTCTTCGCCTACTGCTGATTCGGCATTGGCAAAACCCAATAAATTTAAAAGTGATTCATTAATGATGATATTCTGTCCAGCTGTCCTGCGATCTGGTGCCGCAAAAGGAGCACCTGCTTTAAAACGAATTGAGTAAGTAGAAAAAAATGAAGGTTCAGCATTATAATAATATATGGTTTCAGGTGTAACAGCTGAAGGATTTCTTGTCCAGTAAACGCCTCCACTGGTTCCTGCTATTGTTGAAATGCCCTGACCTGGAACAATATTGGAACCTGAAACAGAACTAACTTCTGCAAGCTTTGATATCTTTTGTTGTAATACACTAACACGCATCCTGTTTAATGAGTCTTCTCTCCAGTCCATTACCGGGAGTTTCATGGCAACCACCTGATCAAGCGATAATCCTTTATCATGATGGCTCATATATTTCAATTGCTGCACTATAACAAAAACAGCTACAATAAGTATGGTAGAAAATACAAATTGTATTATCACAAGTACACGCCGCAGGTTATTCTTTCCATTTAATCCTAACTTTCCCCTTAGAGTAACCAGGGGTGAAAAAGCAGATAACACAAATGCAGGATACAAGCAGCCACCGGCAATAGCAAGCAGCCATATCAATGGAACTATCAACCAAAATGATTCATTGAATCCTTTATAGTTTACCAGTTGAATCCCTGCAAAATTTTGGAAAAAAGGCAATGCAATCCACAGGATAATTATTGCCAATATAATTGCTACCAAACTAATCAATCCACCTTCGAAAAGAAATTGGCGGATAAGGTGTAATCTATTTGCTCCTAATACTTTTCTCACACCTACTTCTTTCGCTCTTAATAAGGACTGGGCAGTAGTCAGGTTTATGTAATTTATAAAAGCAATGACTAAAATAATAAGTGCTATTAAAGCTAACGCACGAATCGTAGTTAGATCTCCATTAGGTTCTATTTCATAAGTAAGACTGGAACGTAAATGAATATCTGTAAAAGGCTGCATAAACAAACTAATGCCAGCCTGTTTTAAATGATCATCAGAATATTTTTTAAGCTGCCTTTCAACTTTTTTTACATCAGCCCCAGGTATTAATTGGAAATAATTATAATCCCAGTAGCCTGACCAGTCTTCTATATGTCCCTGTGCATAGCGTGTAGCATACGAAGCCAGCATATTGAATTTAAGATGTGTATTCGAAGGTGGATCTGCGACAACAGCATTTATTGTATAATCACCAACAAACCAACCACCAGGCACTTTTATTACCTGTCCGATTGGTGATACGCCGGGAAATAATTTTTCGGCAATAGATTGTGTTATAATCACAGAGTATGGATCATTCAAAGCCGTTTCTGCATCTCCCGCTATAAACTCCTGGGGAAACATTCTTAAAAAGCCGGGGTCTGCCATCCATACATTTTGAATCTTGTATGGCATTGCATCTAAAACAACATTTATTTCTTTTTCACCGTGATTAAACAAACGTGTGTAATCTGCCACCTCCGGCAAGTCTGCTTTTAGCGTGGGACCAAGTATGCCATGTGTATTTGCATCTTGTGTTACAGTTTTGCCATCAGTAATAGTTTGATTATAAACCCTCCAAATTTGTGAGGCATGTGGACTTTGCCTGTCATAATTCCATTCATGATACACATATAACCCAATAAGCAAACAGGCTGCAATTGCTAATGCTAATCCCGAAATGTTCACCAAAGAAAACATACGGTTTCGCATAATGCTGCGCCAGGCCATATTGATGTAATTTCTAAACATATATCATGTTTGAGCTTAGTTCTTCAGTTGACTCCTATTAGTTATAACAATCTTATTTTATGTTTTACTTTAATAAATATTCTTACTCAGTTCTTAAATTTTTAACCGGGTTAGCCCTTGCTGCTTTCATTGCCTGGAAGCTGATGGTAAAAAATGCCACCGCAGTTGCTACAACCCCAGCCAGAATAAATACCCACCATTGCACATCTACCCTATATGCAAAATCCTGCAACCATTTATTCATTGCAAACCAGCCAACAGGGAAAGCAATGATGGCAGCAATCAATACCAGCTTTAAAAAATCTTTAGAAAGTAAACCAACAATTGTACTTACACTGGCACCTAAAACTTTACGTATACCAATTTCTTTTACACGTTGATTTATAGCAAAAGCAGATAATCCAAATAAACCAAGGCAGGCTATTAAAATAGCAATGAAGGCAAACGAAGTGAATATGGTACTTTGCCTTTGTTCTGCTTCGTATAACCTGTTATAATTATCATCAAGGAATGTATAAT
>MWWA01000312.1_pt1 | contig 13039 bp, 10 predicted proteins | sample 1047341 | NCBI WGS metagenome assembly MWWA01 (sample SAMN06349978, study PRJNA376086) | soil metagenome | isolation source: MS5-1 sample Antarctic (ecotone) soil | place: Antarctica | collected 2015-01-13
AGTAACATAAATTAAATAACATACTCCACTAAGGTAAAATGGTATAAGACAACTTTGGCAAACTTGGATGCCTCAAGATTCTTTTCTCATCAACCTCCTCTGCCAATGATGGCTGGTTGAGTGGATAGTTTTTATTATTTATTCTCACTTGCACACTCAATCCTGTTTTGGTTACTGTTTTCTTCATTAGTTCTTTGACCTGCTCTAAATCGGTTAATATCGTTGCCTTGATACTCCGATGCACTTGGGCAAATAATCTTCTTTCTATCGGATTATACTTGGAACAATAGGGCGGATAATGCGCGATCACTAACTTTTTGTCGATTTTTCGCGCTAATTCTTGCAAACATTTCTTGAATAAATGATGACGGTGTCCATTGGCTCCTCCGCTATCACATAAGATCAAGATTCTGGTTGCCTTTGGATATTGATATTTGCCAAAGGTTTCCCACCACCACTCTAAATTATCCACCACAAACTCGGCGGTTTCGTGTGAGTTTCCTAAACTCACATAGCCTTCATTGAATTTTATATCGTAAATCCCGTGCGGAATTGCTTTGCCCGCTCCTAAATACGGATAATCGTGGTCATACACTGGAACGGCTTCCTCGCCTTTGGTTAAAACCGCTTCCTTTCTCGTCAATGCTCCCAACACTTCCTTTTTCTTGGTATCAATGCTAATCATCGGATTCTCTCCCATCAACATAAATATCGCCAGCAAAAATGAGATGATCCGAAACTGTTCATTTCTATCTGGACTTTTTCCCGTTTCGATTGTCTTGGCAGGCTTCCTTTTTCGATACCCATTGGCGTATAAAATCCTTTTAATACACTCTGTTCCAACTTCCGCTTGATAACTCTTTTGTAAATGAAGCGCAATGTCGCAATGCCTGATATGTGTCCATTTGATGGTTTCATCGGTTGGGCTTCCCGCCGTGTTTTGTTCGACATATGCCAGAATCCAACTCGTCAGTTCCACGATTGTCGTTTCTTTTTTTTCGTCCTCCGCCCGCCACTCGTTGCCGCGTGTAATCACTTTGATAATTACTCTCGAACAATTCCCGCACGCCTTTCAAGATTGTTTTTCGAGAACACCCAAACACTCCAGCTAAATAGCGTTGACTCCCAACCCCTAACCGTAAATATTCCATGGCTAGAAAATGTCGTCTTTGCTTTTCCGGCAAACTCGCATAATAGTTCTGTTGCTTTTCGACAAAATCGCTTTCATAATGTTCTTTTTTTCTACGCATTTCTATTAAGATGCAGAAAGACTTGTTTTGGACTACTTTATTTAATTTATGTTACTTACTTTATAACTTTGGCAAAAAAAACTCTGCGTCTCTGCGTCTCTGCGGTGAAATTCTTCTTATCTCATTAAAGGTTAAATCTATGTGCGGAATTGCTGGAATAATCGGAAATCCTGACAGACAAACGGCGCGGGAAAAGGTCGGGAGAATGTTGATGGCGTTGGAACATCACGGTCCAAACGATGTTGGAATCGAGGTTTGGAATGATGCGGTTTTTGGACATCGGCGGCTTTCGATTTTCGATATGAGTGCGGCGGGACATCAACCGATGCTTACCGCCGACGGCGCAATCGGCGTAATTTTTAACGGAGCGATTTATAATTTTCGCCAACTTCGCGCCGAACTCGAACAAAAAAGTTACAAATTCAAAAGCGAAACCGACACGGAAGTTTTGCTTTACGGCTATCAGGAATGGGGTTTTGATAAACTCGTCGCCAAAATAAACGGAATGTTCGCCATTGTCTTGTGGGACGACTTTTTAAAAACGCTTTTTCTCGTCCGCGATAGGCTGGGCGTAAAGCCGCTTGCTTTTGCAGTCAAAGACGGCACGATTGCTTTTGCTTCAACGGTTCGCGCTTTAAAGTCGGCTGGTTATGGCGGAGATATGAACGAAACGGGCGTTGCCGAATATTTAGAATTCGGGTTTTTGACCGACAATTTTTCAATCTATTTAGACTTTTGACCAAACCTCTGATAGCTCGCTCTGATTATTGAGCGAGTTTTTTTGATTTTAGTTTGGTTTTTGTTTCCTTCTCATTCTTTTTGGCAACGCGCGTTTGATGATTTCCACCTCCGTTTGCCATTTCCTGACTACTTGGTATTGTTTTCGCGGCTCTTGTTTGTCGCCTTTTTTGCGTCCCAATCCTTTTTTGCACTTTTTCGGTAAATACGCTTTTTCCTCAAAAGTTAAAATAAGTCTTTCCAATCCTTTTCGCGTTTGCGATGCGGTTTTTCGTCCGCCTTTTTCCGCTTTCGGTTCGCTGTATTTTTGCCACTTTTCACTAACCTTTTCGACTTCCGTTGATGCCGCCCATAACAGCCACATCGCCTCCTGCACCAGCAAATTCCAATTATCCAGGTGTTGTATATCCGGCGTTTGGTAATCTTCCAAAAACAGATTTTGCTTCATAAAGCGGTTCGTCACCTCCAAATCAAACCGATGATAAAAGACTTCCGCCACTTCCTCGATTTTCAATTTCTTTCGCTCCCCGCCGACTACCGCCACAAATACATCGTGCCTGAAAACCCGTTTTCCCGTCTCTTTTTCCAACACTCGAATCCCGACTATCTCAAACTCTACTTCTTTCATCGAATTGCCTTGTTTGGTTCGCATTTTCATCCCCGACCAGCGGCGTAATTCCACTTTTAACGGCTTGCCTCTCTTCGTCACTTTGAAGATTTCTTGATATTCATCCGCTTTTCTCTCGTAAATTGAGGTCAAATATTTGCGATAAGTCTTCTCTTTTTTCCGATATTCTCTCCACCCTGATTCTTCGATTAAATGATATTCCGCTCCATAAATCTGCGGTGCGCCGCCCGTTTCTTGATATTCACCTTCATAGACTTTGTTCCCGTGTCGAACTCGCAAAATATTCACTAAGTTGCTGATTCCATTCACTTTCGTAATATATTTCGCTACTCCGTAACTGCTGTCCGCCGCGTTGATATTTAAACTCCGGGCGAACTTTTCGCTCTCACAAATCTCTTTGATCTGCTCTGCCGCGACTTCCATTTCATCTTCGTTTGCTTTCACTCGCCGCACATCAAACGGCGCTGACCAACTGCTCGCAAAATCCGCTAAATTTACCAATGACAACCCGTAACCAATCCCCAACGGCTTGTTTCCGCCAATCACATTGTTGGCTTTGTGCCGATATTGTCGCCCTTTCAAACACGGCGCATGCTCTCGAAATATATTGACCACATCCGTCTGAAAATAATTGACCGAAGACACCGGAAAATACTCTAACCATTGTTCCTTGAACCACTTCCGCACTCGCCCTAGTTCCCGCTCATCGTTGGCTAAATTGGCAATCGCTTTGGTAATCGAAGAATATTGATGATGAAACACCGGACTTTTCGACAACGCCACCACGCTTTTCGCCTCCCGATAACTAGCCAATGCCATCACCAAATTCGCCGCCGCTTGCCGATTGGCAAGATTAAAAGTTAAAATATCGTCGCAGAATCGCTCGGCGAGAGTTTTTTAATGTCACAATAACAAAAGTTTAAACCTTGTGATTCTGCTTTTCAAACATCTCTTTCGTCAAAAGTCTAATAAAGAAGTATTATACAAAAAAAGTGAGGAAAGTGAGATAAACTTTCCTCAAAATATTTCGATAATAAAAAAAGTGAGGAAAGTGAGTTGATTATTACTCAACTGTAAAAATAAAAAATGTGAGTGAGGTGGTCAGGTAAAAAGTGGTTGTTCCGACGTTTTTATCTATAAGCTAATATCGTGCCAAAAAAATTATTGAACAAACATCAAGCCAATTTCGGCTTAACAGCCTGATTTTACCTGCACAATCAAATAATTTGAAAAAATTAGTCAATATGTTCATTTTGGTTTAGGCATATCATTTTTGATAGCGTTACAATCAAAAATGATATGATTTAGGCGATGAAGACATTTCTCAAAGGATAAAATTAAAATTTAATGAAACCGCAATTGATTATTTTAAGCGGCTCTTTGGAGTCGCAGACATTTTCGTTGGCAGATATTGAAACTTTTACTATCGGGCGGGCGGTGAAAAACCAATTGTTGTTTGGTTCGCATTTTCATCCCCGACCAGCGGCGTAATTCCACTTTTAACGGCTTGCCTCTCTTCGTCACTTTGAAGATTTCTTGATATTCATCCGCTTTTCTCTCGTAAATTGAGGTCAAATATTTGCGATAAGTCTTCTCTTTTTTCCGATATTCTCTCCACCCTGATTCTTCGATTAAATGATATTCCGCTCCATAAATCTGCGGTGCGCCGCCCGTTTCTTGATATTCACCTTCATAGACTTTGTTCCCGTGTCGAACTCGCAAAATATTCACTAAGTTGCTGATTCCATTCACTTTCGTAATATATTTCGCTACTCCGTAACTGCTGTCCGCCGCGTTGATATTTAAACTCCGGGCGAACTTTTCGCTCTCACAAATCTCTTTGATCTGCTCTGCCGCGACTTCCATTTCATCTTCGTTTGCTTTCACTCGCCGCACATCAAACGGCGCTGACCAACTGCTCGCAAAATCCGCTAAATTTACCAATGACAACCCGTAACCAATCCCCAACGGCTTGTTTCCGCCAATCACATTGTTGGCTTTGTGCCGATATTGTCGCCCTTTCAAACACGGCGCATGCTCTCGAAATATATTGACCACATCCGTCTGAAAATAATTGACCGAAGACACCGGAAAATACTCTAACCATTGTTCCTTGAACCACTTCCGCACTCGCCCTAGTTCCCGCTCATCGTTGGCTAAATTGGCAATCGCTTTGGTAATCGAAGAATATTGATGATGAAACACCGGACTTTTCGACAACGCCACCACGCTTTTCGCCTCCCGATAACTAGCCAATGCCATCACCAAATTCGCCGCCGCTTGCCGATTGGCAAGATTAAAAGTTAAAATATCGTCGCAGAATCGCTCGGCGAGAGTTTTTTAATGTCACAATAACAAAAGTTTAAACCTTGTGATTCTGCTTTTCAAACATCTCTTTCGTCAAAAGTCTAATAAAGAAGTATTATACAAAAAAAGTGAGGAAAGTGAGATAAACTTTCCTCAAAATATTTCGATAATAAAAAAAGTGAGGAAAGTGAGTTGATTATTACTCAACTGTAAAAATAAAAAATGTGAGTGAGGTGGTCAGGTAAAAAGTGGTTGTTCCGACGTTTTTATCTATAAGCTAATATCGTGCCAAAAAAATTATTGAACAAACATCAAGCCAATTTCGGCTTAACAGCCTGATTTTACCTGCACAATCAAATAATTTGAAAAAATTAGTCAATATGTTCATTTTGGTTTAGGCATATCATTTTTGATAGCGTTACAATCAAAAATGATATGATTTAGGCGATGAAGACATTTCTCAAAGGATAAAATTAAAATTTAATGAAACCGCAATTGATTATTTTAAGCGGCTCTTTGGAGTCGCAGACATTTTCGTTGGCAGATATTGAAACTTTTACTATCGGGCGGGCGGTGAAAAACCAATTGGCGATTCCCGATTACGGATTGTCGCGTGAACACGCATTGATTCGGCACACGGCGGTCGGTTTTATGCTCGAAGACCTCGGCAGCCGCAACGGAACTTTTGTCAACGATTCTCCTGCACAGAAATTGCTTCTCAAACACGGCGACCGCATTCGCGTCGGACAAACCTATATATTATTTCTGACCGATAAAGATACTCAAACAATGCGTTTTGAACACGAAATTCAATTTGCCGATGATGCTTTTATAACTCAAACGGATCTTAAAACACCGTTTGAAGAAGGCACCGTGAAATTGTCCGCCGATTTCGGAGTATTGATAAAAATCGGCAAGGCGTTGGAGGAGATAAATACTTCCGAAGAACTTCAGCAAAAACTGCTTGAAATTATTCTCGAACTTATTCCCGCCGAACGCGGAGCAATCGTTTTGCTCAACGACGATTTTACTTCGCCCAATTCGGTTTGTGTCCTGAATAAAATAAAGCGCGGCAATCAACCGATGCAAGTGAGCCGCAACATAACAAACCAAGTTTTAAGCAAGAAAACCGCAATTCTAAAAAATGATATTGCTCAAACAAGTCTTGAAACTTCTGAAAGTTTGATAACTTCAGGCGTTAATTCAGTGTTATGTGTGCCGCTTTTGTTGGGCGACATCAGCGGACTGATTTATCTGGATTCGGGCGATATTCTTTTCAAATTTGAACCCAGCCATTTACAGCAAATGACGGCGATTGCCAATTTGATTGTCGCGGCGTTGAAAAATATGCGCCATCTCGAATCTCTCAAAATTGAAAACGAATCGCTGCAAAATTTGGCGCAGTTAGAGACCAATATGATTGGCGAAAGCGAGCAGATGAAACTACTGGCGCAATTTATCGCCAAAGTTTCGCCGACTGATTCGACTGTTTTAATTAGCGGCGAAAGCGGCACGGGTAAAGAACTCGTCGCACGGGCGATTTACAAAAACAGTCCGAGAAATAATAAATCGTTCATCGCTATTAACTGCGCCGTTTTGAATGAAAATTTTCTTGACAGCGATTTATTCGGACACGAAAAAGGCGCGTTCACCGGTGCGGTCGCGCAACGCAAAGGCAAAATCGAATTAGCCGAAGGCGGAACGCTTTTTCTTGACGAAATCGGCGAACTCGCGCCTATCCTGCAAGCAAAACTTTTGCGCGTTTTGCAGGAGCGCGAATTTGAGAGAATCGGCGGCGGCAAACCGATAAAAGCCAATGTCCGCCTTATTGCCGCAACTAATCGAAATTTAGCCGAAGAAGTAAAAAACGGGAAGTTTCGAGAAGACCTTTTTTTCCGGCTCAATGTCGTCCAAATCGAAGTTCCGCCGCTACGCCTTCGCAAATCCGACATATCGCTTCTTGCCCAGCATTTTACACATAAATACAGCGAACTTTGCAAGCGCAGAGTTCACGGAATTTCACGCGAAGCACAACAAGCCCTTGTCAATCACGATTGGCGCGGCAATGTCCGCGAGTTGGAAAACGCGATTGAACGGGCGATTGTCCTTGGTTCTGACGACACGATTTTACTCGACGATTTACCTTACGAAATTATCGAAAACGCCAAGACTGAAATGGACGCAACGCTCGATTTGCACCAACAAATCAAAGTTGCCAAACGCTCGATTGTTCTGTCGGCAATCAAAGATGCCGGCGGCAATTATGCAGAAGCAGCGCGACAACTCGGAATTCATCCAAACAATTTACACCGTTTAATTCGTGAACTTGAAATAAAAGAAGAAGCTAAAGGTTTAGGCTGAATTAAATAAGAAATACTCCTGATTTGCCCTGATTAAGTTTTAACTTTCGTCAATAGATACACGCCCAAAATAGTGAATAAAAAAATAGGACTCCAGACGGCGATTTTCGGCGCGACAAAACCGTTTAGCCCGAACTGCTCAAATGTTCCGGTAACGCCCATAAACAAAAGCCAAATCGCCACCGCATAGCCAATTGTCAAAACCTTTCCCTTCCGGCTCAAAGACAAAGCAAACGGCGCGGTGAAAAGCGCGATGACAAACGGCAAAAATGGCGTGGTCTTCTTTTTTTCCAACGCGACTTCGTAATTTATTTGTTCGCTTTCCGATTCGCTCTGTTTTATCTGCTCTTTCGTTTCCTTAGTCGTCAGATGACTCGGTTTTTCGTTTAAGTTTTTGAACGGGTTTGAGTTTTCCGTTATTTCTATATTTGAAACCTGAGTTATGTCGGTTTTGTTGTCAGTCCAAACAATTTTTTCCGCGTTATCCGACAATTTTATTTTATCTTTTTCCCAGTTTGCTTCGGGCGTTTTATAAATTGTCTTTAATTTAGAATCAGTTTCCGAAAATTCGTAAATTGTCAGATTTTTTACTTTCTGATTAGTTGGGCTGATACTTTCGGCTAATTCAAACGAGTAAATTCTCAGGTCGTTGGCAACCCAATTTTTGCCGTTTTTCTTGGCTAACACGCCGCGCCCACGAATCTGATTGCGTATCTCGTCTTGAATTATATTGGTTTTCGGAGCAATCCATTCCTGAATTCCCCAATTTAAAACGCCTAAAAAAATCATCAGTCCAAAACAGGGCAATAACAACCGATAGACGCTCTGCCCGGCGGCTGTCCAAGTAACGACTTCGTTCTGTCTCGATTTGATAACGAATGTCGCCAGCGTCGCAATCATCAACGCTGACGGCGCGAGTTGGATATAAATAAACGGAATCAGAAAAAACAGATATTTGACTAAAAGCGCGACACCGTTATTGATTTCGCCGGCAAATTTCCAAAGTTCAAACGCCGTAAAAATCATATAAATCGCCGTCAAAAAGGCGAATGTCAGGAAAAAATATTTGAGCAAATTTAAGACAATATCCAAATCTAAAATGCCGGTCGTCAAATCAATATAAAAATTTCGCCGTTCAACTTTCCTCAGATTGGACGGCAAATCTATCTTGAATTGTCTGCCAAAATTGCCGATAGATTTTTTTAGAAAAAAGCGATTGGACAGGAAAAACCAAGCTATAAAAAAGCAACTGACCGAAATTGGAATCAGACTCGCGGTAAAGACGCTGATTCGATTAGTGCGGGCGAGTTGTTCGCCCAATAGCGCGAGCAAATAATAAATGACCAAACTAACGAGAGCTAAAAATATACCGAAACCTCTGCCGCCGCGATTAAAACGCAAAACTAATGCCGTCCCCAAAAGCGCGAAAATCAGAGGCGTAATCGAAAGGATAATTCTTCTTTGCCAAAGCAATTGCGCTTCGGTTTTTTCTTTTCCTTCTTTGGTTCGCGCTAGTTGGGCGAGTTCGCGCAAGCCCAATTCTTCGGGCGTTTCTTCCGATTTGCTAATTTTTTCGATTATCTCGCCGCGTTTTGTTTTTATCGCCAGCCGAATCTGCCCGACATTTTCAGAAACAAATTTTTCCGCCTCTTTTTCGGTGGAAAATGTATTGACAACCGCATTTTCCAACACCAATTCGGACGTTTCTTCTTTGGTATCAATCCGTCCGCTTTTTGATGTTATCAGTCGAACGGCTTTATTTGTCGCATCTTCATTGTAGATAAAAATATTTTTCCAAGTTCCCTTTTCAAAATCGCCGTCTTTAACATAAATCGTATAGCCGTTTATTTCGGTATTAAAAACGCCGGGTTCGATGGGCGATTCGAGTTTATAGAGCGCGGTTTGCAGTGCGACTTGCCGAACTATCTGTGCAGCAAATGGAACGCCGTTTAAATTAATAAAAAACGCAAACGATGAGAGCAAAATGCCAAGAATTATAATTGGAAAAGTGATTTGAAAATTCCCGACTCCAGCAGCGCGAATCGCAATCAGCTCACTGTCGCCTTGCATTTTTGAAAGTCCGATAATTACACCAACCAAAACCGCCATCGGACAAGTAAAAGCGATGACATTCGGCACCAGGGCAAACGTCAATTGCCAAACCAAATTTTTCGGAATATTCGCGCTAAAAAAAATATCGGAGAAACGGCTGGCTTGTTGAACAAACAAAATGACGCTTAAAAGAAGCCACGAAAAGATAAAGTAAGGCAAAATGGATTGCACCAAATATCTTGAGATTAAAAGGCTGAAACGATTCATTACAACTTATAAACTTGCCGTTAGAATTTTTTCGCCGACGGTTTCTTTGCCGAGAATATGTGAGATTATGCGTCTTAAAATAACCGACACTTCTTTGACATCGGCTTTATGATGTCTGGCAAATTCGACAAATTTGGTCGGCGAAAACTTTTGCGCGGTAATAAAAATTTGTCTTTGTTCGGGCGAAATAATCCAATTATTTCGGCTCTTTTGACACTGTTTGCAAAGCAGATGAAAATTTATCTGCAAACCCGAATTTTCCGTCTGCTCCAATTCTCTTCGGCACTTATCGCAGTTGTTCCAATTCGGCAAATAACCGCCCAGACGCAAAATCCAAAGTTCAAAATAGACGGCGATGCTTTCCAGACTATCGGGATTTTCAGCCGCAGTTTCAAGACAAACTTTTGTCATCCGATAAAGTCTTTCGTTGGGATCGTGCGGCGGCGCAAATTCGACTAAAAGGTCAACCAAATATGAGAATTTCTGGAGAAATTGCGGTTCGCTGGCATTGTCAAAAAAGGATTTGACGAGTTCGAGTTGTTTAATTGAAACGAGTTCGCGTTCTTCTTTTTGAAAGTAAGAAATTTGAACAATCGAGAATGGTTCTAACCCGCCGCCAAATTTGCTTTTTAAGCGTTTCGCGCCCTTCGCTACGCCACGCACTAGCCCTTCGTTTTGCGTCAAAAAAACAACTATTTTGTCAGCTTCCGCCAAACTATAACTTTTGAGAATCAAACCTTCTGTTTCAACTAAACCCATTTTGTTTTTACCAAGGAATAAAATAAAAAACCCACGCCAAAACTAAACTAATGACGATAAATTGGGCGAAAACTTTTGCTCCGTAAAGAATCTTTTCCTTTGAATTTCCCGACGTGAACACGCCAAACGCCACAGCGACAAAAAGGGCGAAACCGACTAAATATAAAAAGTGAATCATTTTTTCCTCTCAAAACCGATGTCAACCGCGTCCATCACCGCCATATAATTTAACAAACCGGCAATTTCCAAAAACCTTCCGCCATATTCAAATGTCGCCCAAGCCGCCACATTCGGCGGCGGACTTGCCGACAGAAAGAAACTGATAAAAGTCCCTAAACCGTTACCGAATCGCGCAAAAATATTTAATAAATAAAGCAATGCGCCGTCCTTATATTCAAAACCAGGATAATATGCACCGCCACTAAAAATGGCAATAATAAACATTGTCCAGATGACGACTCCAATAATTATACCTCTCACAATGCGACCTTGCATCAGATGACCGACACCGGGAAGTAACCACGAAATTATTCCGATTAGATACGGATTTTTCATTTTTTATGCCTCAAATTTCTTTAATGATAACTTTAACTGTCTGGTTGCCGACTGCTAAGGTGGATTTAATATTTGTCTTGTAAATGACTAAATACTTACATTTATCTTTTCCTAGAAATTGCTTTAACTCTAATAAAGCAAATATTTTTCTCTAGTTTTATAAAACTGTTCGACATCTGTTTGCCAAGAATCTTTTATTTCTTTTATCGGTTTTCCCTGTTCAAAAAACTCTCTAATTTTGGTTGTTCCGGCGATGACATCAAACGGATTGCGGTCATAAACATATTCATACGGCGGGGTTTTCCATTTAAAATCATTTGGATATAAATCAAAAATGGTTTTTACTATCGCTAAACCAGTTATGACAGGCTCAAACGCCTTCCTATCTGTAACGTGCAAAAACACGCCACTACAACTTTCATTGGCAAATTTTTGAAAAGTCGGTAAAAAGTTTATCGGGCGAAAGATAACGCCTGGAAGTTCAAGTGATGTCAGAGCGTCGGCAAGTTCCAAAGCATTGATATAGTTTGCGCCAACTATTTCAAAAGGTCGCGTCGTCCCGCGTCCTTCTGAAACTTGTGTTCCTTCGAGATAAACCGTCGCCGGAAAAACTACCGACGTATCAACCGTCGGCATATTTGGCGAAGGCATCGCCCAAGGCGCGTCGGTGTCGTCATAAAAATCTTCTCTGCTCCAATTATCCATTGTGATAACTTCAAGTTCACAGTAAAGTTCAAAATCAGTATTAAAAAATTTTGCCAATTCGCCAACCGTCAAACCGTGCCGCATCGGAATCGGATACATTCCGACAAACGATTCGTGTCCTAATTCTAACAGATTTCCCCCAATGTCTATGCCGTTTATCGGATTCGGACGGTCAAGCACAAACATCTTTTTGCCGAACTCGGCACAGGCTCGCATACAATTCGCCATTGTATAAATGAAAGTATAAACGCGACAGCCAACATCTTGTAAATCAAATACTAGCGCATCTAAACCTGAGAGCATTGCTGAAGTCGGTTGGCGCGTTTCGCTATACAAAGAATAAATCGGGATTTCTGTTTGGCTGTCAACAATGTGAGAAGTTTCAATCATATTATCCTGCACATCGCCGCGAATTCCGTGTTGCGGTCCGAAAAGCGTGGTTAGATTTATCTGCTCATTTTCATAAAACAAATCCGCCGCGTGCTGAAATTGGTGATTGACCGATGCCGGATTGCAAACCAAACCGACACGCAAGCCTTTCAGAAGAATGACTTGTTCATCTAAAATCTTTTCTAAGCCTAATTTAACCGCCTTGCGTTGAAGTTTTGCCATAACTTGAATCTGCATTTTTTTCTTTAGAATAGTTCGTGCATTGTTCGACGAATGTTTCAAATATTTTCTTTGAAAGTTCGTCAGTTTTCCAAGAAAGTTCAGGATGCCATTGAACCCCGAAATTATATCTGTCTTCCCGCGTATCTTCGATGCACTCTATCACACCATCATTTGCCCACGCCGTTTCTTTTAGGTTGTTGCCTATTTTTTTGATTGCTTGATGATGAGAAGAATTAACTTTTATATTTTTTTCTACATCTGACTTCGTTATAAGACGCGAAATTAAACTTTCTTCTTCAAATTTTATACTGTGCGAGTTTCTTCCCTGCGGAATTCCCTGCTCGTGTTTTATACAATCAGGGATTTGACTTTCTATGTCTTGAAAAAGTGTGCCGCCGCGAAACACATTTAATATCTGCATTCCAAAACAGATTGCCAACACCGGCATTTTTAACTTTTCAGCTTCCGCCAAAATCAATAAGTCGGTTTCGTCTTTTTCGGGAATCACTCTCCCAAGTTTCGGATGCGGTTCTTCTCCAAAACTAAGCGGTTCGACATCGGTATCGCTGCCAGGCAAGAGAATACCGTCTAAATTTTGCATCGCTTCGGCGATATAACTTTTATCGGGAATCAAACAAATATGAAACGGAATTGCGCCAAATGCTTCTAACGCCTCGCAATAATCTCGTCCGAGATAAAATCGTTGGGTTTGGATTTCCAGCCGCATTGTCAGCCCGATTCTTGGTCTTCTTTTCATAAACTTTACAATGTTCAAACAAATTGTCGGCATCTGTCAATTTGAGCAT
>MWWA01000313.1_pt1 | contig 13012 bp, 18 predicted proteins | sample 1047341 | NCBI WGS metagenome assembly MWWA01 (sample SAMN06349978, study PRJNA376086) | soil metagenome | isolation source: MS5-1 sample Antarctic (ecotone) soil | place: Antarctica | collected 2015-01-13
TCGCCTTGGTTGCACCTGCTGTAGAGCAACCAAGGCACCTTCTGCCTGCTTAAACTCTTTTCATATGTCTAGGAGATCGTATGCAACAGCATCAAAGAAACTACCTTTCTCGACTTCTCTCTTGGCGATCCACTCGTCACGTACCTCTTTATAGGTCCTTCCTTCTTGGATCTCTTGGAACGCCTCATCGTACTCTGTGTCAGGCGGCCGCCCTGGTGTGATCGCTAGCCCTTGCAGCTCAACTGTTGCAGCTCGCCACACGGGCCATTGCTGCAAATTCGAGAAGAGAACCTTCATAACCTCCGCTTGGTGTTCGGTCTGGCGTCGGCGCTCGGCTTTTTTAACTTCGTCGTCTATTGCAAGTGTCTCATGCCAAGCGTCCCGCCACTCTTGTGTATCTGGCTCAAAATCCCTTATAGGCGCCCTCCACCCCTCGGGGTGGGAGGCTTTTTTTGGCAGCGGCGGCGGGATAACCTGTAACATGGTGTCTTCTTTAGCCACTTTCACAAGCTTCAGGCTGCCCACATTGCCCAGCTCTCGCTGGCTTAAGTTGTACAGCGCGCTCCCCCGGGAAAGGTCCTGCCGGTCGAGGTCTACAAAACCATCTACAGGCGTTATATGCTCCGTAAAGAGGGCGTCCAAAATCTCGAACTCAATGGGTATTATGGCCACGGCAGTCACGCCGCGCCTTATCTGTGCTTTTACCCACGCCCCGAGCTCTGTCTCTTCCGCCTTGCTCATCTGCCCTATACCTTCCCCCCCAAACTGAAGTCAATATGATATTCTGAGAATGCACCTTTTTTAAGGTTTGGGATTCTCTTCGCCCCCGATCAGCCTCTTCCACCATGATCGCCGCGCCGGCTGGGCCACTGTGGGCGGCTCTGTGCTGCTCTGTGGCGCTTCCCGTCCCTGCTGAGCCTCTAGACCTTCCAGCCTGCCCTCGAGGCGTGCAGCGTGCTTCTCCGCTTCCAGGCGGGCCTCTCGTAACGCTTCTACCTCACCAAGCAGACGGTTGCGGTCCTCTCTGACTTCCTTCAATTGCCCGGATACCTCATCGAGTCGCTTCTGATCGGTAAGCTGCCGGGCCCGTTGCCCCTCCAACTCTAACAGTCGCCCCTCGTAATGGGCCAGGCGTTCCTTGTGCTCTACCAGCTCCCGCATGAGCGCGGCAGGGGGAAGCATGGTGAGCGCTGTTCCTGGTTGGGGCTCATGATCGTCGCTCTCGGGGAAGGGCTCCCGCTCTCCTCTTTTGAGCGCTGCGTTGATCTCGTCAAAGCTCTTCTTCTTTTGCCGGAGGGCCGCTGCGGTGGCCATCGTCTCTTGATCATCCGGTGTGAAGTACAGCGGCGCTTTCCGGCTGCCCAGCATGGGGCGGTCTTTGGCGCTGTCGCTAAGGTGCTCGGCGAATGTCTCAGTCCAGGCGCGTATGGTCTGGTCGCTTACACCGAGCAAGGCGGCAAGTTGACCCGAGGTCATGGCTTTTGCTCACCATGGGCTGATTGACTGAACTTGGCCCAAACAGACCGAAACTGGCCCAACTCATGCATACATATATGAATCTATCTCCCCTCTTAGATCTGCTTTGCCCAATTTGGGCGAAATAGAGAGTGATACGGTCAATCTTGCCCTGGTTGGCCAATGGGGAAGGAGGGTGCATACATGCATGATTACTTCTTCCCCGGCCGCGGCCAACCGCTGCCTACGCCGGCTTTCTTTTCCTTGCTCTTGTAGCGTTCCAGTGTGGCGCGCTGGGCAGCGGGCGCCATCGACAGGAAAGCATCGATGGCCGCTCGCACCACAAGCGAGTCATTGCAGGCGATAGGCTCCTCTTCGTTTAGCGACGTATCTATCACCAGGCGCTTCAGGGCTCTCTCCTGCGAGGGCAGGATATAGAAGCCGCGGTGCTTGGTGCGTTCCCGCTGGCCCTTCTTCGCTGGGGTGGGCTTCTCCTCTTCCACCGGTTTGCTTGCCACTACAGGCGGCTCTGGGGGCCGCTGTACGGGCCTGGGCGCCTGATGCGACCCATTAGGCGCTCCGCTTGGTTGCGCTTGTCTGGCGCGCTCAGGGGCTTTCCGGCGGGCCACTGGGGGGCTTTCCGGCTCGATGTAGGCGAGCACGCCCCCCGCTGGTACCGTGGCCCCCTCACCCACCACCAGGGAACGCACATGGCCGGCTACGGGCGCGCCAATGGTACGCCACATCTTGCCCGCCTTGACGGTGGCGATCTCCTGCCCCATCACGACCCGGTCACCAACGGCCGCGCTGATACGCTCGACCGTGGCCACGCTGAGCCCCGAGGGGAGCCTTACGGGCTGGCCCTGCACCCGCTCAAGTACCGCGCTCATGCGGGCTCCCCTGCCTCTTCTGCGGGCTTGAACTGGAACAAGTCGCCTGGGCCGATATCCATACCCTCACGGATGAAGTAATTGGCCAGCTTAGCCAGTGTCTCCACATCAACCCGCTTGCTCCGGTTGGCCGCGAGGTTATAGACGGTGTTGGGATGCACGCCGGCGGCGCGGGCGATCTCTTCCCACGTGTATTCACGCCCCTTCTCGATCTCGAGCTTACGACGCAAGGTGAAAAGATTGAACTCCATCATTACCTCCCGCTCATTGGCTGCCACTCTGCCCCCCATGATACCACTGATTCACACCCTTGTCAATGTAACTCACAATAAAGTTAAACTCACTATTGACACAGTATGAGTAATAGTGTATAATCCTTTTATCACAAGTTGTTGTGATTGATAGAGTACACGCAAACGCGGGTAACTGTCAAGACCCATAAATAAAGCCCCCGCTCGGGTGCCACCGAGCGGGGGCCACTCACGAAAGGATTGAGGCCTTCCATGAGCATCGACAAGTCTACTCTCTTCTCCGTATTCAACAAGGCCCGCGCCGGCTCGGCAGGTCTGGACCGGGGCCGCGTCAATAGGGCTCTCGGCTATGTGCAAGCCGGCCGCGTGGCACTGTTGGACGATGGTACGGCCATCGTGAGCGGGAACGCTGAGCCGGTCTACTACGTGAGCGCTGCGGGGTGCGATTGCCCCGATCATCTCTGGCGGGCCGCTCGGTGCAAGCACCAGATCGCGCGCTGGTTGCTGATCCGTCTGCAAGAGGCCCAGCCCGCGCCGGTGGCAGTTCCCGAGCCGGTCCCCGCCGTCACCCTCGAAGATGATATAGCGCTGTTGTGGGGGGCCTGATGGCTCCCCATGCCCGCCGCGTGATCGTCGTCAACAGTGCAGGCGCCGCCCGCCCGGTACGGGTTACAAGCACGCGCCACAACTGGCTCGCCTGGCTGCCCATCGCCGTCTGTAGCGGCTGCGGTGGGGAGTGCTACCAGGACCTTACCACCATCACCCACGCGCCGCTGGAGACTATCCAACCCGACCCCGAAACACCGCCCGCTCCGACCGGCAAGGCCGATCTACTGTCTCGTATCCACCACTCGCGCGCGGCACTGGAGCAGGCGCTTGGCCAACTGAGCGACGACCAGATGACCCGCCATGGACCGGATGGCTGGTCTGTTAAGGATCATCTCGCTCACTTCACAGCCTGGGAGCAGGGAATCTCCGCCTTGTTACAGGGTCGCCCGCGCTACGCGGCGATGGGCGTTGATGAGGCGATATACCTGCACGGCGATGAGGAACAAACCAATGCGATGATATATGAACGTAACCGGGAGCGCTCGTTGACTGATGTCATGGCGGCCTTCGAAGAATCGCACCGGCAGATCATTGAGGTACTAGAGGGGATGGAGGAGACCGGCTTGTTACGCCCCTACTCCCATTACCAGCCAGACGAGTCCCAAGAGAGCCAGGACAGTCCCGTTGTGTACTGGGTCGTAGGGAACACCTTCGCGCATTACGATGAGCACCGCCGCTCGATCGAGTCGAGGGATTGGAGCAACCCCTAGTCACCAGTCGGATCGGATGAGCCGCCCAGGGGACAAGCGACCCGCTCCGGTTCGCTAGCGTTTGGCGTGGCAAAAAGAACGAGCCGCCTTGGATCACAAGGCGGCTCGTTTGCTCAGCGTGCATGTTGTATGTGGACCTTACGCCCTAGGATGCTTGCTGTTACGACGGGCGATTCCTGCTGCCGCAACAAGGCCCGCCAGCGCTAGTGCGAACCAGGGGGCCACGCCCCGTCCTGGTTGGCTGCCAAAGTGATCCAGGGTGACGCTAGTTGCCTGCTCAACGGTGATCGGTGCCGTATCACCGGTCGGTGACACAGTGAATCCCTCTGCCGCAGCTGTCGCATTGTTGAAGTAGGTTCCTGGAGTCGTGGCGACGGCAACATTGAAATGCAGTGTCACACTGGCAGATGCCGGTACCGTGAACGGTCCATTCCACGTGAGCATCTGCCCGCTGATAGCGGGGTCGGTCACGGTAGCACCCGTGGTGGACCCCGCAATGTAGGAGAAACCTTCCGGCAACACATCGGTGATGGAATTCAGCGTCACGGCCGTTGTGTTCGGATTGGTTATGGTAATTGTGTATCCGTTGGCCGCTCCTGGCTGCGATGTGCCAGCATCCGCAATCTTCATCGTGCCGAGCGGCAAGTTGCCTAGGGGCGAGAACGTTGTCAGATGCGAGCGAGTGATTGATCCCCCAGCAGGAACCGAGGTGCTCCAGCTAATACCAGATCCGTTGTCTTGCTCTACGTCGCACTCACAGGTGTTTGGGAAGGGCTGTTGGGTGGCGATCCACTCCCACACCTCAGAGTAACGATCTTCATAGTAGCTGCTACCGCCAGTCAGCGGCAGAAGCTGTTCGATGCGGGCAGCCGGGTTGTTGTTTGCAGTCTCGGTGCACGCCACAGCGCCCGTGATGGGGTCTACTGCTCCATATCCAGAGTCTGAACCTCCTAGGTAGCAGTCCATTGCGCGATATAGGATTATATCCTGACCAGTATTTGCGGAGTTAGAAATCTGCACATCTGTACGGTACGACTCCTCCCCGACAACATACGAATCTGTCTGCGTCAGTCGCAGCCCCGTGGCGCCTACATCAACTACCGTGACCACCTGGTAAGGGTCGGCGCTTGTCCCGGAGCCCAGCACTTCACTCTGGCTCACTGGCGTGAATGGGGTATACGTGCCGAGGTCGGTCGCGGTCCCGCCGTGATTCTCAAAGTCCGGGGCATACAGGGCGCCTCCTGTAGCGATGAAGCTACCGTAGTCTCCTGGTACAGTGGAGGGCGGGTAAACCTGATAATCCACTTCCCCCGCATAGGCAATTTGTGCGCTGGCGTCAACGCCGAGGAAGATCGATTCCAACGGCCCTGCCGAACTGATCGTCTGGTACGGAACATCCGATGCTGTCTCGGGTGCTGGTGATGAACCCGGCTTGGTTGCATCTGCCTTCACATGCGATGGCAGGAGCAGCAGAAGGGAAAGAGCAAGGAGAGAGAGAAGTCGAGAAAGGTAGTTTCTTTGATGCTGTTGCATACGATCTCCTAGACATATGAAAAGAGTTTAAGCAGGCAGAAGGTGCCTTGGTTGCTCTACAGCAGGTGCAACCAAGGCGATACTAACAGAGCAGGAGGGGTACGTCAATTGCGGCGAGATGTAGATGTAGACGTAGGGCCGTGCGGACGACGGGCGCAGGTCACATCTCGCCCGCGAGTGAGATCAAATCCGCCACAGCAATCCGGTACCCGGAATCTGCAGTCACGGTTCAGACTCATGTCCCAGCGCCGCCCGTGCCTCTGCCGCAACAAAGAGGGAGTCCGTAGCGACGATGAGGTCGTCGGGCCCGGCGGCTACGAGCGCCTGTCGGACGGCCTCTGCCACCCCGGGCACAACATGGGCACCACGCCCTGCTAGGGCGTGGTGCCCAGAGCAGCAGGGTCAACGGCGCGCGGGTGGCGCGCACGGGTGAGGGTGAGTTTTCCCGCGAGTGGCGCCAGGGTGTCGAGTAGCGCGGCAGGATCTTTGTCACCGAGTAGGCCGAGTATGAGATGGCTGCCTCTCCATCCCTCTGGCAGCTCCTCCCGCCGCGCTGACCCCAAGCCGACTGTGCATCGCCCCTATGTCAGGTTTTGGGCCGTATCCCGATACTAACCCACCAATGTCCGCAAATTAGACTTATGCGACATTAGCAGAGCTAACCAGTCTCAATAAGCCCGCTCAGAGCCGTTTTAAGCGCTTCTAGCACATAATAAGAGCAGCGCCCTACCATGCCACACATGGGGGAGCGCTGCTTTTGTTCGCTGGGTCGGACAAAACCTTATTGAGACAGCCCCGCCGCTGCAATCCATAATATCGTAACGCTTTCCAGAGGTCCATAATGGCGACGTGTGCGACGTGCGAGAAGCCGATAGAGCCGAATCCGGGGCGTGGCCAGCCCCGCCGCTACTGCTCCAATGCCTGCAAGCAGAAGGCTTACCGTGAGGCGCGCAAGGAGTGGAAACGGCGCACGCTGGGTAAGCGCCCGCCCCACAAGTAAGCCCTATGTGTACTCTATGGGGTTTTTGCATAACCCCGTTATGGGAGATGGAGGAGCACACCACCAGAGTGGTTATGCAGGGATGGCCGTAGCCGATTCTCTGCCACCAGGACGCGCCGAACACGCGAAAGGCGGACTGTTGACACCGGGTGTAGAATTCAGAGTAGAGGCCCCACATCCCCGTTGCACTTTGCCTCCCGCTATTCGCTGGTTCATCAAAGGAGGAGCACATGGGCGCACATCGTCGCAAGTGGTTACTTGTTGTGCTGGGCGCATGCGTGGTGATCGCGCTGGGCACGATGCAGTACGCGCTCTCGCTGGATCATTGGGGCAACCTGATTTACCTCTTCCGCGGGACCGTTTACGCATGCATCGTCATTGGGCTTGTCGCCATGGCCATGCTTGTCACGGACGTGGTCCGCGCACGCCGCAGGTGAGGCCCTCGGGGTGAGTACAGCCCACGCCCGCCACGTTGCTACCGAGCCGGTCTAAGCTTTTGGACGCCTCATCTTTGAGGCTCACAATAAGTTGTAACAGCGCTTGGCTAGCTATCTAGTACCTCCCTCTTGCGGCACGCCCCGCGCGCGGCCGCTCTTGTTCCTGCCGATTGTGCGCTTCCTCTTCGGTCAAGTCTCGCTGAGCCATCTTCCCTACTCCCTTGCTTCCCCAGCTTGGGCTTGGCGTTTCCCTGCTTCCCCTAGAATCCGAACATGCCTGACGCGCGCGCTTCTCTCTTGGCGCGTTCCAGTGAGCCATCTACCCGGAGCAGGTCGCGTGTCGCGTCCGAGAGCGCGCGCGCTTGCATCCGCTTTTGCGCCGCCTTGGCGCGTGGCGAGTCCTGAGGCTGTAGCTTCTTCTCCATTGCCTCTATAAGCTCTTGCAGCTCCGCCCGCTCATTGGCTCGGAAGTCGTCTATGCGGCCCCGAGCATAGCGGGTATACAGGAACAGCTCCGCCGCGTCGCCGCGCTGCTTCACCTGCTTCAAGCGCCGCACCAGGTTACTGTGCGGCGCCAGGCTTTCGACTTCCTCTTTTACGAACGGTTGGCGCGCATTGGCGCGCGCGATCGTCGCATCGTCGAGCACGTCCATAATATCGCCGCCAGCGTCTGCTATCTCCAGTTCCCGCGCTTCTATCTCCAGTTCCCGCGCCAGTTCCCGCGCTTTGGCGGCCGCCGCGTGCAGGGGCTCCAGCGCTTCTTGCCAGCGCTTTTCGTGCTCTGTGTCGCTGTAGATTTGCGCGCCTGTCTCCGCATCAAATAGAGCGCTCTTGTTCCGCTCGAAGCGCTCCAGCGCTTGCTCGTAAGTCTCCAGCGTGCGCTTCACTGGGCCGGTGATCTCCGCTTGCGGGTAGGCGTTCGGAAATTCCTTCTCATAGTCCATTGTTTGCTTCCTTTCTTGATTAGGCGCCGCGCGCCGCGAGTTCCCGCTCGAGTAGCTCGTCAACCGTTGTGCCTTGCTTGTGTGCTTCCCAGGTCACAATGAGATTGAGTATCTTTAAGCGCGCCTCTTCCCCGCGCCCGAGCCGCTCCTCAGCGGCTAGAGCCTCCTCATACTGGCCACGCGCGATCAGCTCCATAATGGACGTGCCTGCCGGGTGCCGGGGCGCCTGACTTGCGTAGCGTTCCAGCATCGCAAAGAGCAGCGCCAGTTCCTCGCGTGAGTGTGTTTTGTACCTGGAGACTTGCAGCGCCGCTTCCAGCGCCTGCAAGCGCCGCTCTAGTGGGCTCATAGGGTGGCACTCGGGTTGCGAGTGTAACGAACGATGAGAACCGTACCATTAGGCCCGGCTTCCTCACGCGCTGTTGCCAGCTTTGCCGCGGCTTCTTGCAGTGTCAGATCGTAGCGGCTCCCTTCCTTCATCCAACACACTGCAATCTTTCCGGGCTCTGTCGCTCTGTGCTCGAGGTCGCTCAGTCGCTTATCTAGTGCTTTCACTTGATACCCTCCAATCGCTCCACAGCATCAGCCAGGCGGAGAAACTTATCCCAGGCTGCTTCTACGGGCGGGTACGTCTCGGCTTTCTCCGCCGCCGCTATGGCTTCTTGGGTTGGCTCTCCACTTGCCCACATCGTAAGCAATGCTTCAAACGCGGGCGGCTCCAGTATGTCATCTAACGCGCCGGCCAGCTCATCCCAGGCAGCTTGTGTTTTCTTCTCCAGTGGTGGCAGCAGGGCCAGCAGGCGCCTTCTAGTTGTCATCTCCCCCCCCCTTCTAGAGCCGCTTCCAGAGCCGCCAGGCGGCTCTCTACGTTGCGTAGCTCTCGCAGCTTAAGCAGGTAGTCAATGACCATGCCCGCGGCTCTTACGCGCGCGTGGGCGCTTGCGTCGTCGTCATTCAGCACGCCCTCCAGCGTGCCGATAGCGCTTTCCTGGAGCCCCAGCAGGCGACGTGTGGCCGCGTCGATCGCTACCCCCTCAGCGGCCGCCAGCGCCACCTTGAAGGCTCCATCCTCGGCAAGCCAGCGGTAAAGCGTGCGCGCTCCTACCTTGGCCAGCTCGGCCGCCGCTGGCACGTCTCGGGTAGACAAGCGCGCCGCTGCTTGGTGTTTAGTTGGCTATCGTTGCCGCTCGTTGCCATCGTTTGCCATCCTTAGCTTCTGCGATCAATACGTCAACCAACCCGCAACCAGAAATACCTCCAACTTCAGATGCAAACTCCCTGATGCAAACTCTCACGCGCTCGCCGCAACCGTGCGCCAGCGCACATCGTGCATCACCCTTCCACCAGTTCAGTGCAGAGACTCTTCTTCATCCGCTTGAGTTGCTGGCCCAGCGCGCGCTGGCGGCGCCGCCACTGCTGGCGAACGTGGGAAGGAAGCGCGGGATCCGTGGCCAGGTCGCGGGCCGTAAAGAACTCGCGCCATGCTTCCTCGTAGCGTTCCAGGTCGTCGGGTGGCATGGTTAGAGCCGTTCCCTAGACATATAGACATTGAAGACATGAATGTTTGAGTTATAGCCATGTTCGCTTTTACGTATAGGGGCCTCAACATTCATGTCTTTCTTGTCTTTAATGTCTTTCATGTCTAGATCACCACTTATCAGAGTCATTGATGGGTATCGTAACCCTGAGATTCTTCCAGCCTCGCGCCTGCGGGCCGCCAGTCGTGAGCACCTTCTTACCATCCTCATGGCCCTTCTTGCTCAGAGCACGCCCCAGCATTCGCGCCCCTTTGGGCTTGTGCCCGTTAGCGGCACACCAGTTGTCGTAGCTGGCCTGTATCACCGCATTGGTGACAAAGCACCCATTGGTGGGCTCTGTGCATTCGTCTAACCACTGCTGAACCTCGTCCAGTTCGTCGCGGCTAGCATCGGTTGCGGCCTGTATCGCCGCCGGTGTGACTAGTCCGGACTTGCGCCCATACCAGCGTTTTGCACCATCCACCGCCCAGGCCAGGAGCCCCGCGAGCGCGTCGGGCTCCTGGAGCCGTCGCTTCAACGTCTTATCTTCCTTGCCCGCGTGACTGTGCGGGAACTCGATAACCTTGAGCCGGTACCAGATTGCATCATCTTCGACATCGCCTTTTGGCCGCTCGTTGGAGGAAAGCCAGATTTTGAAGAGCGGCCTGTAGCTAAAATGATCCTTTCCCTTGAAAGCGCAGCGAATATCATTGCCGCCCGTCATGGCTTTAACCTTGGCCTCGTTCAGCGCCTGGTAGCGACCACTCTCGCTTGCGAAGACCATACGACTAGGCTTCAGCGGCGCCAGGGCGAAGTTCTGTGCATCCGGATTGCCACGATGGGCCGCAAAGGTGTTAAAGTCCACCTCGACCGCAAGAGGCGGAGGGAGCAGCTTCATCAGTGCCTCGGTGAAGGTGCCTTTACCGCTGCGCGTGGGGCCGTGAATATAAAACAAGCATTCTTCCCGCGTGTCACCTGTTAGGCTGTAGCCCACGGCTTCTTGCAGGTAGTCGATCACCTCGCGGCCGCCCCCCACCACCTCATGCAAAAAATCCAGCCACTCGCTGCAATCCGCCTCTTCTTTGTAAGTGATCGAGAGGCAATAGGTGAAGTATTGTCCGGAGCTATGCCCTGCAATCTCACCCGTTCGCAGGTCCAGCACCCCGTTAGCGACGTTCAACAGCTCGCCTCGCTGGTCGAAGTCTGCCGGTTGCCGCTCCAGTACGGCCGCATTCTCGAGCTGGGCAATGCAGGCCCTCACGCGGGCGGTGTTTGGCTTGGAGCACTTGATAATGGCCTCATAGGTCTGATTGTCGCCCGATTGCGCCGCGGCTTCCGCCCTTCGTGCGCGTAGCGTATCGACCACCGTGGCCCATAGTGTCGCGTCAGCACCCTCTGTGCTCCAGTGGTTACCGGTGTAGTGCAACCACCCCCACGGCTTTACCCAGCGGAAGCGGTGACCATGCAGGGCGATCACAGCCTCAGCGTTGCCCGCGTCACTGGCCTCGAAAGAAAGCAGGTTCGGAGGATCCCCGACATCTTCTTCAATCTCGCCCGTTTCCGGGTCCACAAGTCGCAGCGCAGGTTTTGGCTTCAGCGCGAGGTTCCCGCTACTCATGGGGCGCGGGTCGTCCTGGTTGGCCCAATAGGTAAGGCTGGCAAGTGTCTTCCCATCGCTGGGTGCGAAGGATCGCCACTTAGGTTCACATTCACCCGGTCGATGTTTGGGGCTCCGTTGTGACCAGTCCTCCCATAATTGCAAGCCGGTGGGGCCAAGCTCGCTCAGCGCCATGCCTACCTCGAGCCACGAGTTGTAATCGTCGCAGCGCCATGATCCTAGACGGTCCAGGTTATTGGCAGCCTGTTTTAATTCATCAGTGAAGGTGTAAGCGGTCGTCGCCCGCCGCGCCGGCGCGGGTTGCGGTGCTTCAAGCGGTAGCAGCGCTTCCAGAGTCTCAAGGCTGTAGGTGCAAGCGAAATCAGCTTTGATGACTGAAACCGTAGGGTAGTCGGGCCCGAGGTGACTCTTGCAGTTGAGCGTACCGGGAACCCTCAGAACGCGGTTCAGGTCTTTGGCGGCACCGTCACCGCCGGTGTACTCGACCCATTTGTACTGAGCGCGCTGAGCGCGCTCGTAATCTTCGTTAGATTCGATGATGAAAGGCTGGGTCAAGAACCAGTAGCAATGGTAACCCCTGCCGCTATCGATGTTTTCGCTTGGAGGAATGAGAAGGCTTTCGATGTGTTGCAGTGCTTTTGCCTTGTCTCCTCCAAAGTCTTTGGCGTCGAACTCCGAGAAGAGACAACTGATCGCGGCTATATCTCTCTGGCCGCGCTTCGCGCGCTGGTACTGGTTGCCCTGTGCCTTGGTCGGATGTATGCCGAAATAAATATGCCGTAGGCCAGCTTTGCCCATGTTAGAAGGAGGCTGTCCCCCTTCTCTGGCTCGTCGCCAGTGAGTAAGTTTTTCGAGCGCGTCGCCATCTGGACCTTTGGCCTCAGAGGCAGTCCAGAAGTAGGAATAAGGGCCCCCGCGATGAAGGTGCGCGGTGAGCTGATGGAAGGCCGCAAAAGGATTCACAGTGTCACCTCCCGCCGCGCTTCCCAGGCGTCCACCAGGGCGCGCTTGATCTTCTGGTCAAGGTGGGGAACGTGGCACGTTACTACAGGGAAGTAACCTTTTCGATTGCCGCTAGCGGGCGACATTGGGAGCTGTGCGTAGGGCCGCTGGCCGTCCTGCTGCACGACGCGGCACGCGTGCAAGATGAAGTCACCGACCTGCACCTTGCCGAAAGCCCGCAGGCTGCCCATGCCCTCGACGGAGCGAAGTTCCAGGACCTCAATTGTCGGGGATTGCGCCTTGTCGGCGTTTTTTGCTATACTGTCATTAATCATCGGAAGATACTCCTTCTGGTGGTTACGAGCATTTAAGCGCCCGCCGCGCCCTCTGCTCTGCCCACCGGTTGCCCGCCGGTGGGCTTTTTCATGTCAAACGATCATCCGCTCGGGCGACTCAAGACCGCGCCGGAAGACGATCCGCCCAGCGTCGGATAGCGAAACATCCAGCCGCTGAGCGAGCTCCTCCACTTGCTCTTTCTCCGTGGGCCTCAAGCGGAGCGAGAAAGGTTCGGAGAGTCGGGCTTTCTGTCTTGGTTCCTTGACCTGTTCCATCATTGCCTCCTCGGTAGGTGAGAAACAAAAAAATCCCAGCGCTTGGCGGGGACTTGGGAATTAGACTTGAAAACGAAACCGGATCCGGTTATACTATGCAGAAGTGGCATGCTTGTCACCATGACATACACGTCAGCGGAAACCCACCCCACTCCCGTCCCCGCCAAGGAATAGTAGGAGAGCGGTGGGTTTTTCGCTGTCTTAGATGATTACAATTATAGCCGCCTTTTCCCTCTTTGCATAGGCGGTAGCCACGCAAAAAAGCGTAGAAAACATATCAGTATTTACTTCCGCCTTTTCTCCCGGTACCTGATCGCCCTGCGAAAATTATCTACCAGGTTGGGTTCTGTCCTCTTGTCGGCGTGGCTCTCTCTCTTGGCGATCCACTCGTCACGTACCTCTTTATAGGTCCTTCCTTCTTGGATCTCTTGGAACGCCTCATCGTACTCTGTGTCAGGCGGCCGCCCTGGTGTGATCGCTAGCCCTTGCAGCTCA
>MWWA01000314.1_pt1 | contig 13011 bp, 9 predicted proteins | sample 1047341 | NCBI WGS metagenome assembly MWWA01 (sample SAMN06349978, study PRJNA376086) | soil metagenome | isolation source: MS5-1 sample Antarctic (ecotone) soil | place: Antarctica | collected 2015-01-13
CTTTTATACAGGCATTCATTTTTACAAACCTGACAGCAGTATTTATAGGTCAGTCCGTAGATGAAGGGCATAACGAGCATGATGAAGATAATCTAGCTCCGGCAAGGCCTGTTATTGTTTAGTGATCATTTAATCATCATAAAAGAAAAAAAATGGATTTATTATTCACATTGTTGAGCGAAGTTCCCTGGGCTAATGCAGGTGGCGCCATTGGTGCCGGTCTTGCTGCCATTGGCGCTGGTATTGGTATCGGACAAATTGGACGTGGTGCTGTTGAATCTATCGCACGTCAGCCGGAAGCTTTAAACGACATCCGGGCAAACATGATCTTAACTGCTGCCTTCATTGAGGGTGTTGCACTGTTTGCTGTAATTGCAGGTATTCTTGCAATGTTCGTATAAGCTCAATAAAAAACATAAACTGCATTCAATGCACAGGGCGGCGAATGCAGTTTAAAAATTTATAATGCAAAAGGAAAAATTAAAAATTACCGTGCATAGAAAATTTGCTCTTTAAGATTTAAAAAAATTGTGTAACCGGCAGTGGAAAATTTATTGACCTTCTGTTGCTGCTTGTCCTGATCATTTCAGGATCACTCTTATACTGTTAAAACATTATTCAACAAAATTCATTACAGGTTTTTGATTTTTTAATTTTGAATTAATCATATGGATTTACTGATTCCTAAGTTTGGATTGATATTTTGGACCTTACTCGCATTTATTATTGTATTTATAATCCTGCGCAAATTTGCATGGGGTCCAATTTTAAATTCTTTAAATCAAAGAGAAAAAAATATTGCTGATTCCCTGGAAACTGCACAAAGAGTACGTGCAGAAATGGCTGAACTGAAAAGTGAAAACGAAGAATTATTAGCATTGGCAAGAGAGGAAAGAGCCGAAATTCTTAAAGAAGCCCGGGACATTAAAGAAAAAATTATTGGTGATGCTAAAGAGCAGGCAAAAGCTGAAGCTGCTAAAATAGTTGCCGAAGCACAAGAAGCGATCAATGTTCAGAAAATGGCTGCTATCACTGATGTAAAAAATGAAGTAGGCAAAATGGTGATTGAAGTAACAGAGAAAATATTGCGGAGGGAACTTTCAACGCCTCAGGCACAGGAAGAGCACATTAAAGGTTTGGTAGACGAAGTAAAATTGAATTAAAATGCTGAATCCACGTGTAGCAACGAGATATGCAAAATCATTATTGGACCTGGCTGAAGAAAAAGATATTGTTGACCAGGTATATGATGATATGCTTTATTTGAACCAAATATTAAAAGGTCATCGCGATTTTGTGAATTTGTTTCGAAGCCCTGTAGTTCCTGCTGATAAAAAAATAAAGGTAGTAACAGCATTAACACAGGGAAAAACGAGTGACATGACCCTGGCCTTTCTGAAACTGTTAATCACAAAAGGAAGAGAAGCATCTTTACCTGAAATTATTCCTTTATTTATTCAGCAGTATAAGCAGAGAAATAATATAAATGTAGTACAGCTAACTACGGCTACTCCTATTAGTGATAGTTTAAAAACGCAGATCATCAACCAGGTTAAAGCTTCCGGTAATATGGAAAAAATAGAACTGGAAGAAAAGGTTGATCCAAAGATCATTGGTGGCTTTATATTACAGGCAGGCGATAAATTGATCAATGCCAGTATTTCTTATGATCTAAAAGAAATTTCAAAGCAATTTGATAACAATGACTTTGTTTACAAACTGAGATAGAAACAGAGGTAAGAGGTAAGAGGTAAGAGGTAAGAGGTAAGAAGTATGAAGTAAGAGTATGAAGTGAGAAGTATGAGATGAACCCAAGTATTAAATTTTTTAATTTTTAATTTTTAATTGATATCATGCCGGAAATAAAACCAGATGAAATAAGTGCTATCCTTAGAGAACAATTAAGTGGCTTTGATGCCGGGGCTGATCTTGAAGAAGTAGGTACCATTTTACAAATGGGTGATGGTATTGCCCGTATATATGGATTGGGTAATGTACGTGCAGGTGAACTTGTGGAATTTGAAAATGGAGTACAGGGCATTGCCTTAAATCTTGAAGAAGATAATGTAGGTGCTGTATTAATGGGTGAAATGGGAACCCTCCAGGAAGGTTCAAAAGTTAAGCGTACCGGTCAAATTGCTTCCATCCATGTAGGAGAAGGCATGTCAGGGCGGGTGGTAAATACATTGGGTGAACCTATTGATGGAAAAGGTCCTATAAAGGGGGAACGTTATGAAATGCCTTTAGAGCGTAAAGCTCCCGGTGTTATTTTTCGGGAGCCGGTAAAGGAACCTTTACAAACAGGTATTAAGGCTATCGATGCTATGATACCCATTGGTCGTGGACAACGTGAGTTGGTAATTGGCGACCGCCAAACCGGTAAAACAGCAATATGTGTTGATACTATAATAAATCAAAAACAGTTTTTTGATGCCGGAAACCCGGTTTATTGTATTTATGTAGCTATAGGTCAAAAAGCTTCTACCATTGCCGGTGTTATGAAAATATTACAGGATGCAGGTGCTATGGCTTATACTACCATAGTTGCTGCTTCCGCTTCTGATCCGGCTCCCCTACAGTTCTATGCTCCTTTTGCAGGTGCTGCAATAGGTGAATTTTTTAGAGATACCGGTAGACCTGCACTAATCATTTATGATGATCTTTCTAAACAGGCCGTAGCATATAGAGAGGTATCACTGTTGCTTCGTCGTCCTCCGGGTCGTGAAGCTTACCCTGGTGATGTGTTTTATCTGCATAGCCGTTTATTGGAAAGAGCTGCAAAAATCATAGGTAATGATGAGGTAGCAAAACAAATGAATGACCTTCCTGAAAGTATAAGGCATTTAGTAAAGGGAGGTGGATCATTAACTGCTTTACCAATTATTGAAACACAAGCCGGTGACGTATCTGCATATATTCCTACCAACGTTATTTCCATCACCGATGGACAAATATTTTTGGAAGGTAATTTATTCAATGCCGGTATTCGTCCTGCTATCAACGTTGGTATCTCTGTTAGTCGTGTGGGTGGTAATGCACAAATTAAGTCCATGAAAAAAGTGGCCGGTACATTAAAACTTGACCAGGCGCTATATCGCGAGTTGGAAGCTTTTTCAAAGTTTGGTGGTGACTTGGATGCGGCTACAAAATCTGTAATTGATAAAGGTGCCCGTAACGTGGAGATCTTAAAACAACCACAGTACGCACCCGTACCAGTTGAAAAGCAGGTTGCTATTATTTATCTTGGTACACAAGGTTTGTTGCGTGATGTAAAAGTGAGCAGGGTAAAAGAATTTGAAGCGCAATTTTTACAGGAAATGGAAAATAAGTTACCGGAAGTTTTAAATGAATTTAGGCTTGGAAATTTACCGGATGATGGTGTTAAAAAAATGGTTGATCTTGCCAACACAATCATTCCGAATTATAAGTAATAAAATATTTTTCTTTTGAAGCCGGTCCTGAACGACCGGCTTTTTTTGCATAAAGCGTATATCTACTGGAAAAAACGAGGGCTTTTTCTATATAAATTATGGTGTAAAAAATCTTTATTTGCACAAAGTCCAGTCCTTAAAACCAACCTAATGTTTAAAAAAATTCTGTTAGGCAGCTTTTTTAGCTTCTGCCTTTCTGTGCTTTTTGCACAATCGCCAGGTTTAATTGTTCGGCCTGCTACCGGTCATGTATCAACGATTCTGAATCCAACAGCTCCTCTGGCCTATGCTTCAGCTAGTACTTCAGGATTTATAAATAACGATATTGCAGAAAGTAAAATTCCATTCATTATTGTGCCACCTATGCTTATTGAACCTACAGGCGATGTGGCCACAGGTCCTAATGGTGGTTTTACAGATATTGTTCAAACAGTAGATGGGAGTGGTTTTTATATTGCAAAAAGTACCACTAACCTGCTTTTCAGGCTTCGTATTGGAGCAATTATTAGTGGAGCAAAAGGTTATAGTGTGTTGATTGACACAGATGGCAAAATGGGAAATTCAGGGCCATATGCCGATCCCACCTATGTTGCGGCTACTAATACTTCTAATGGTAATCCTGGATTCGAGTATGAAGTAGTATTTAGAACCGGATTTGGAGTAACGGTTTATAACGTAGATAATGGTTCCCCTGTATTTATAAAAACTTATAGTTTAGCTACACATTCTCAAATCTCGGTAGCACTTTCTACAGATGGGAATAATGCAGATTACTTTTATGACTGGTATGTTGAATTAGCAGATATTGGCAATCCAGCATCTGTAAGATTAGCGGCAACTACGGTTACTTCGTACTTCAGGATTTATAAATAACGATATTGCAGAAAGTAAAATTCCATTCATTATTGTGCCACCTATGCTTATTGAACCTACAGGCGATGTGGCCACAGGTCCTAATGGTGGTTTTACAGATATTGTTCAAACAGTAGATGGGAGTGGTTTTTATATTGCAAAAAGTACCACTAACCTGCTTTTCAGGCTTCGTATTGGAGCAATTATTAGTGGAGCAAAAGGTTATAGTGTGTTGATTGACACAGATGGCAAAATGGGAAATTCAGGGCCATATGCCGATCCCACCTATGTTGCGGCTACTAATACTTCTAATGGTAATCCTGGATTCGAGTATGAAGTAGTATTTAGAACCGGATTTGGAGTAACGGTTTATAACGTAGATAATGGTTCCCCTGTATTTATAAAAACTTATAGTTTAGCTACACATTCTCAAATCTCGGTAGCACTTTCTACAGATGGGAATAATGCAGATTACTTTTATGACTGGTATGTTGAATTAGCAGATATTGGCAATCCAGCATCTGTAAGATTAGCGGCAACTACGGTTACTTCGCCTACATCTGCCTTGCAGGGAAGTCGTTCCGATATATATGGAATTGATGATAGAAATTACAAGAATGCAGCTTCGGCATGGGAAGCTGTTATCAATGCACAACCTTCCATTTCGATAACGAATTTTCCCACGGGTACTATAGGTGCTACCTGCACATCTGCTCCGCTACTACACAGTCCGATTATTATTGGTTCAAGCGTAAATGTAACAGGTTTATGGACAAGACTGGATGCATCTAAACCGAATACTGCTACTATTCGTTTATATAAAACTGGTATTGGGGAGATAGGTTCAATTACCGCCACTTCAGGAGTGCAGTGGACGATTACTGTGCCTTTAATTGTAGCAGGAGAGGTATTTTATACAATGGCACAATCTAACGGTGAATCGCAATGTTTACAATCAAATTCTGTAACTGCAGGCTGTGCATCAATACCTGCGGCTCCTGTAGTTTCATGTGCGTCAACAAAAGGTTTGTCAGGAACATTACCAAACGGAGCATCTATACTTATTTATGAATTAAGTACAGCTTCTGCAACTCCGACACTATTAACAACCAATTTAGTAGTAAGTGGAACCAATTGGAATTATTATGGTAGTAATGGAACTTCTTCAAATGCCTGCAGTGGCAGTCAAGGTATCTTTAATACAGGAACTACTTTAATGTTTATCACTTCATTAAATGGATGTCGTTCAGCAACTATTATTGGATGTATCACAGGTAATAATGGCACCAGTACTTTATCTACAATAGCTAGTAATGATTTATTGATTACTAATCCTATTTATGGTTTCAACACAACAGTTTCAGGAACGAGTGCTACAGGGCTTACAAGCGGACAGGTACTTCGTTTATTTGTGAATGATGTATTCATAAGCGGATATACTGTTGCTAGTGCAACAAATAATTTTTCATTTTCAAACGTCACTTTGAAGACAGGAGATGTTTTAAAAGTTTATAGACAAACTTCGGGTTCATGTATGACAGTATCAGCATCACGTACAGTATCATGTTACACAGCTCCGCCAAATATCACATCTTCTAATATATTACCAACCGCTACTTCTATTACAGGTACATCTGTATATCCGGGTGCTACAGTCACTTTATTTAAAAATACCTCTACACAGCTAGGTACTGCAACTGTAGGCAATGATGGTAGTTGGGTAGTTTCTGTTTCAGGTTTAGTTGCAAATGATGTTATACATGCTACTCAGATTATAAATGGATGTCCAAGTGCTTCTTCAACTACAAGAATTGTATTTTCTCCTGCAACAATTTGTCCGACTATCACCGGCAGCTACACAGAAAACAGTACATCTGCAACAGGAGGTTTAAGTGCAACTTTCACCGGTACTATAAGGTTGTATTTAGATGGTACATTAATAGGGAGTACAAATGTTACATCAGCAAATTCCTGGACTATTAATCCCTTTACAATTGATGGTTTCACTTATACATTGTACAATGGAGGTTTACTTTTAGTAACTGCTCAGGCATCAGGTCAGGCAGAAAGTACCAACACTTGTGCCGGATCAACAGCTACAGTGACTTGTACCGTGCCTCTTACACCTTCTGTAACTCCGTCAGATCAAACAATACAATTTGGTCAATCAACCAGCCTAAGTGTAACGAATGTAATGGCAGATGTTTGGTACAGTCTTGTAGGATCTACTGGTAAAACATACGGTACTTCCCAATATCGTACAAGTAGTGCTGGTTTCACTTTTACTACCCAAACATTTACTACTGAAGGCGAACACTTACTTCAAATAAAAGCAGATAAACTAACAGGTTGTGCGCCCAGTTTAGCAGCTGCCAGAATATTTGTTGATGCAGCCGTACTTTCTGTAAGATTTTTAGATGTGAAAGTGAGTCGTAAGCAAGGAGCTAATCTGGTGCAATGGACAGTAACTGATGAAGATAATGTAAGCTATTATGAAATTCAGAAAAGCAAAAACTGTCGTGATTTTGAAATGATAGGTCGAGTATCCTATCAACAGGGAGTTGCCAACCAACGTAACTATGATTTTTCCGATCAGGATGTGTCAGGTTCTCGTGTTTGTTATCGTATAGCTGAAGTAGATAATAATGGAAGAATAAAGTACAGCAAGATCGTAAGTATTCAGGCAGACCAGCGCAATAATTATATGGTTTATCCTAATCCGGCTAAAGACCAGGCACAATTTCGTTTTACAAGCACAAACGAAGGTGTAGCTGACCTTTATCTGATAAATTATTCCGGTCAAAAATTATTGAAAACTACTATTACTCTGAGAAAAGGGATTAATATTATTAGTATTCCTGACCTGGATAAATTTTTATCCGGAAATTACATTTTAAAATTACAAGGTGGAGGGCACCTGGTAACCCTTCCATTGCAAATAAAAAAATAAAAAGAAGCAGGCGAATCGCCTGCTTCTTTTTATCGAATAGGCTGGTAGTCTTTAAACAAACTGATTCTTGTTCCTTCTACCTGCCTTCTGTATTCTTTCCAGTTGATATCATAAAACCTGTTCACTCTTCGGATGGTTTGATTGATCATTTCTCCGGCATTGCTTATTAATGCTTCTTCCTGCGTGCCCGGCGCTACCGATTTACTCATTATGTATTGTTGTGCTGTTTGAATAGAGTTCATTACAGTAACTTGTGCGGGACGTGAGATACCTTGTCTTTCTGCAGGCTTGCCACTAATAAATTCACGAATGTGTTTTATGGAATCTCTCATAATAGTTGTTGCCTTTCTAAGTGAATCCATCTCTTTTCCTTCCAGACCGGCTAACTGAGTTTGTAATTTATTCAGCGTTTCTTCTGATTCTGCAAGTTGATCTGTTGCTATCGTTAACCTGTCCGTCAGATTTCTTAATTTTTCCAGTGTTGCTCTTTGTGCTACTCTTACATCCAGTGTTTTCTCAAGTCTTGGATCATCTTTAATTATTACCATTGTCGAATCTGCATCTCTTCCCAGCTCTAATACCACTTTATATGTGCCGGGGAATACCTGTAAACCTGCGGGTTCAGGTGCACCGGGTCTTGGTTTTGGCGATCCAGGATATCGAAAACCTTTTTCTTCCATTCCCCACCACTGCCGGTTAAAACCTGTATCAGCTTTCCATCTCAGGTTACGTATCAATTCATTTTTATCATTGTAAATACGTACCTGCACACTGTCAATCTTTCTTACAGTTGTATCAGGTCCAACAGGTGCTTTATAAGCAACATTAGACCTTTTTTGTTGAGCAGCTTTTTGTGCTGTTGTAGTTGTAATGTTATTTGTTGTTGATTGATTTGAAACCGGCTTAACATAAAAAGAAATCATGGCGCCACGTCTTTTGTTTGGAGCATCCCATAAACCATATGTACTCCAGTCATAACCTTGTGCAGGTTTATAAGTTACCTGGTAAGCATCCGGAGCTGCAAAAAGAGTAATTGATTTGGTGAAGGCTCTGCCTGTATTGGCTGCCATTTGCCTTAGCGGACGTATATCATCTAACACCCAAATAGAACGACCGAATGTACCAATAACCAAATCGGCTTCTCTTTCCTGTATTGTCATATCAAATGTTGATACCTGCGGGTATCCATTCTTCCATTGCTGGAAAGTTCCTCCATTATCAAAACTTATAAATAAACCATGTTCCGTCCCAACAAATAATAAATTAGGTTCAACAGGATCCTGTACAAAACTTAAAGCATATCCACGTACTTTTTTATCATCTACAACTCTTGCCCATGTTCTGCCATAATCTGTTGTTCTGAATATATATGGATTGAAATCACCACGCCTGTAATCATTGGCAACCACAACAGCTTCAGCTGCATTGTACCTGCTTGCATGTATCTGCGGTATCCAAATTCCCAATGGTAAACCCGGTATTTTTCCCCTGAAGTTGGTCCATGTTTTACCGCCATCTCTCGTCAGTTGTACATTACCATCATCAGTACTTACCCAAATAACATCTCTGTCTTTTGTAGATGGTGCAATGGCTAAAATTGTATTGTATGTTTCAGCACCTGTAATGTCTAAGGTTAATCCACCTGTTTCATCTTGCTTTTGCTGCTCAGGGTTGTTAGTGGTGAGATCAAGTGAAATGGTTTGCCAGCTGGCTCCTTTGTTATTGCTTTTGTGCAAGTACTGGCTACCATAATAAACTGTATTATTATCAAATGGATCAACAGCAATTCCTGAATTCCAGTTGAAGCGAAGCTTTTCACTTAAAGTTGTAGCAGGAGGTTTTATAAACCAGCGTTCACCTGTTTTTACATTCAGTCGCTGCACATTACCACCCTGGCTCATACTGTATACCCAATCTTCTTCTCCCGGATCCGGCACTACATCAAATCCATCGCCTCCTCCTACATTATTCCAAAAATAATTTCTAATACCGCTATTGGTAAATGTATAAGCAGGTCCATGCCAGCTTCCATTATCCTGCATGCCACCCATTACATTATAAGGAAAAGCATTGTCAACATTGATGTGATAAAATTGGCCAAATGGAAGTTTTTCATCAAAATTCCATGTTCTGCCACGGTCTCTTGATATACCCATGCCCCCATCATTGCCGTCTAGAATAAAATCAGGATTTTCCGGGTGTATCCACCATGCATGGTGATCGGGGTGAATGCCGGAATAAGGAAGTAAGGTTTTAAAATTTCTTCCTCCATCTTCACTATAGGTTACAGTAGAATGAATATCATAAATACGATTTTCATTTTTGGGATCTACATAAATTTCCTGGTAGTAGAAAGGACGGTCTGTAACTTCTTCAGGTTTACTATTTATCAAAACCCAATTTGTTCCTCCATCATTGCTTTCATACAATCCGTTTTTTGCTGCCTCTACTTTTGCATACACTCTTGTAGGCATACTTCGGGCAAAAGCAACACCAATACGCCCTAGTTCACCGGCAGGTAAACCATTTGCCGTACCTAATTTTTTCCAGTTGCGGCCTCCATCATACGTAACATATAAGCCGCTTCCGGGCCCACCGCTTTTAAAATCCCAGGGCGTACGCCTGTGTTCCCACATGGCAGCAATAAGTTTATTTGGATTTGATGGATCCATAACAAGATCTCCTGTTCCGCTTCTTTCATTAGTATAAAGGATACGGTTCCAGGTTGCACCACCATCAGTAGTTTTATACACACCACGTTCAGGATGATCGGCATAAGGATTTCCTATAACACCTGCATAAACAATATCCGGATTACCAGGATCAATTATGACGCGGTGAATGTTCCTTGTTTTCTCCAGACCCATTCTTCTCCATGTTTTGCCTCCGTCAATTGATTTATAAATTCCTTCTCCAATATTTATAGAATTACGGGGATTTCCTTCTCCCGTACCTACCCACACTATATTTGGATTGGATTGCTGAATGGCAATGGAACCAATATTTATATTTTCCTGGTCATCAAATAAAGAAGTCCAGCTGGCTCCGGAATTTTCTGTTTTCCAAACACCACCGGAGGCGGCGCCTACATACCAGATGTTTGGATTATTTACAACAACATCAATAGCTGTAACCCTGCCACTCATTCCCGCAGGGCCAATACTACGGGGATTCCAGTTTTTTAAATCGTCTAAAGAAATTTTTTGTGCAGTAGCAGGATAAACAAAAATTAAAAAGGTCAGAGCAGTAAAAAAGAATCGCATTCAATAATTTTTAGCTCTAAACTTACAAAGAACATCGCTTTCAAAAATCAAATAACAAAATGTATTAATTAAAAAACACTGCTGTAGAGTCTTTTAAATTTTATTGCTGCTTATAATTTTCTTCGGCTTCTTTTGCTTTTTTAAAATCCAGTATGACTCCGTTAATGCAATAACGAAGTCCGGTTGGTGGTGGACCGTCTTCAAAAACATGACCAAGATGTGCTTTGCATCTTCCGCATTGCACTTCTGTCCGCGTCATTCCATGGCCATGATCAGGAGTGTAAATAATGCTTCCTTTTGAAATAGGTTCGTAAAAGGAGGGCCAGCCACAACCACTGTCAAATTTGGTATCGCTTTTAAATAAAGCATTGCCACAGGCAGTGCAGTAATAAGTTCCTATCTCTTTATAATGTTCCCATTTACTGGTTCCCGGTCAAATTCCTGCTAATACAACTATTGTAAGTTTTATACAGGCAAAAGACAGTTCCACTCAAATGCTAACCATCCCGGTAACACCTAAAGGTGAATTTGAAGTGGTTGGTTTGATTTTTTTTGATACAGTAAAATTGTTTTACCAATTTAACCAGAATAACAGGCTCAATAGAAAAACAGATGTTGTTTACAACCCTGAAGCTTATTATCAGCCAAAGTTCTTAAACCCGGTTTCATTGCATTTAACCCGATATACAGAACAAAAACGTCAGCAATATTTTGCGCAGAAATTACAAGAGCAGGTACCTGAATTAAATTACATTGCTAAAACGTTGAGTGAAGTAAAAGTCTATTCACAAACAAAAAGCAGAACACAGGAACTGGATAAGAAATATGCAAGCGGGTTATTTCAAAGTGGTAACTCAAGAACATTTAATGTAATAGATGATCCTATGGCTACTACAAGAATGAATGTTTTTGAATACCTGCAAGGCAAAATAGCAGGTTTACAAATAGAATCGGCAGGTGGTTTTGCTTATAATGTAAGCTGGCGGCAAAGTCCAACTGCTTTGTTCTTAGATGAAATGCCAATGATGGAACCTGCAGACATGTCGCATGTTTCTATGAGTGATGTTGCTCTTATAAAAATTTTCAACCCCCCATTTATGGGTGGTTTTGGGAATGGTGCAGGTGGTGCAATTGCAGTTTATACAAGAAAAGGTGGAGATGATTTAGCAAGAAGAGGCAAGGGACTGGAAACAGGCAGCGTAGTAGGCTATTCGGTTCTGAAAGAATTTTATTCACCCGATTATGCTACACATAATATGATGCATGAAGTTTCGGATGTTAGAAGCACTTTATACTGGAGTCCTTATGTTTTAACAGATAAGAATAATAAAAAAATTAAGATCGAGTTCTATAATAATGATCTATCCACTTCATTTAAAGTTATATTGGAAGGAATAAATGAAGAAGGGAAACTAACCAGGCTGGAAAAAATTATTCAGTAAGGTTTTGAGCTGCTAATTCTTTTTCAATGCTTTTACTTATGGTGTTAAATATATCTTCCACTGACCCTTCACCTTTAATAGATTCAAACTTTTCTTCTTCTTTGTAATAATTTGAAACGGGATATGTTTCATTTTTATAAACAGCAAAACGCCTGCGAATTATATCTTCATCTGTATCATCGCTTCTTCCGGAAGTTTCACCCCTTTTAATTAATCGTGTTACCAATTCTTCTTCAGAAACTTCTAATGCCAGTACCTTGTGTATAGCTGTTTTTTTAAATTGTAGCAGCCGGTCAAGAGCTTCTGCCTGGGCAACAGTTCTTGGAAAACCATCAAATAAAAAGCCTTTAGCATCCTGTTGTTTTTCAAGACAGCTGTCAATCATTCCTATCACCACTTCATCCGGAACAAGCTGACCTTTGTCCATGAAACTTTTGGCTTCCAGTCCAAGAGGAGTCTTATCTATAATTTCCTGTCTTAATAAATTACCTGTAGAAAGATGCACCAACCCATATTTATCAACAATTTTTTCCGACTGCGTACCTTTTCCACTACCCGGAGGGCCAAAAAGTATTAGATTTAACATATTGCTTACTAACCTTAAAAAACAAATATAGCTATTCATCTTTTAATTTAAGTAAGCTATATTCTTCCAAATCAAAACACGCTTTAGCATTCATTTAAATCCACAGGCATCAGGTATTCGTAAATTTGATAGAAGAAAATAAATGAAACCCATCCTTTTGTTACTTACTTTGTTTTTTAGCATACAAAGCTACACGTATTCTCAACCTGCAAAAACAAAAACAATGTCAGATACAACTAAAAAAAATCCTCTTTATTCTAATACAGATACATCTAAGGTTAGTATTAGCGATGATGAATGGAAAAAATATTTACCGGAAGACGTATTTTATATTGCCAGGCAAAAAGGAACTGAACGACCAGGAACCAGTAAATGGGAACATTATAAAGAGATAGGAACTTATTACTGCACTGCCTGTGGCAATGCTTTATTTAAAAGCGATACCAAATTTGACAGTGGTTGTGGCTGGCCCTCCTTTTACGAACCT
>MWWA01000315.1_pt1 | contig 12907 bp, 18 predicted proteins | sample 1047341 | NCBI WGS metagenome assembly MWWA01 (sample SAMN06349978, study PRJNA376086) | soil metagenome | isolation source: MS5-1 sample Antarctic (ecotone) soil | place: Antarctica | collected 2015-01-13
CAACCAGCCGGTAGAGCTGTTCAGCTTAGCCGAAGCCGAACAGAGAACCCCTCAGTCACCCCCTGAGCGCCCCGCTGCGCCGGTGGCAGGCTCGAGCGGCCCCGACTATCGCCACTTGCCCCCCCCCGGCCCCCCAGAAGCCCTCTCAGCGCGCGGAGTGGTCGCAGAGACGCTGAGTCATGAGGGCATCCGCACCGCCCTCTACTGCACCGAGGCCAGAGACAAGCTGATCGCCGAGGCTACGGCGCTCGCCGAGGCGCTGCGGGCGGATGTACCAACTCTCGAGGCCAGACGCGACCGCCGCGCCGCCGTCGAGTCGTTGCACACCGATCTGGTGATCCTGGCCTTAGCCGTGAAGCAGGCTCGAGGCTATAAGTCGGCGGCTCAGCTCACCGTCCATCAGAGCGCCGAGCTGCTGGCTCAAGTGCTGGGCATAGGTGACGCCAGCCTGTACCGCTACCTGCCGAAATTGCGTGAAATCGGACTGATCGACTACCGAGGCAGCAAGAGCAGCGCCACCTTTGAGGGCGAGAGCTGCACTCGAGCGGACGGGACTTTGATTGCTATCAGCTTGCGCCCTGGCACCCAGGCCAAGCTCGACATCAACGACTACGGGAACTACCGCGATCTGGACGCCGACCGCAAGGCTGGAAGGACGGCTTACCGGTATCTTCAAGAACTGAGAGAGTCACCTAAAATCTTTACGGGTCAGTGGGGTTTGAAACCGTTGGTGATCTGGGCGTTAGCCCCCGGCTACTGTCATTCCCTTCCGTTAGATGTGACTCTCTCACTTCCGAGTTTGGCACTGGAAACCATCCTAGACGTGCCTGCTGTGGACTTTTCGGAACGGTGTAAAGCGGTTGAGTTGGCTGCCGGGGCGGTGGCGGTCAATCTTGCCGATGGGCAGAGTCACCGGTTTTGGTGTGATGTGTTGTGGAGGTTACTGAGACTTCACGACCAGGGCCGCGCCGAGGGGAGTTTCGGGGTGGTTTACAACGTTGTGAAGCGGTGTGTGGTCGACGCCCAGGAAGGCTTTGCCAGGAAGCCGGGGGCGTTGGCTCAGAGTCGGCTCAAAGAGTGGCAAGGCTGGGAGGAGCTGCGCCGTGTCGAGCTGCGGCGGGTGGGGCCGGTGCCGGGGGTGCGGGCGTAAGGAGAAAAGGCTCACAGTAAGCACCAGCTCGAAAAGTTTTTTACCCTTTCCCCGGAAGGTTTGCCTCGAGGCTTTCGGTGGTTCCTTGTGGTTCCGCGAGCGGGCGGTGCTCGCCCAAAAAAACCTGAAAACCAACGGTCGTCACAGGCAAAAAAGCGACGAGATGAAGCCGATGAAAAGCGCCCCTAAGTCGTAGGCAAGATAAGGGCCTTGCTGCACGCCTTGCAGCAAGGCCCGCAGCTAGCGCGCCCACGACGGTTCCGGGGTTGAGGTGCGTTTTGAGGTAGGGGTGTTTTTGGCTTGCAGCAAAGACACCAAGCAGGCGTGAGCCGCGATATTTTCCTTGCGGTATCGCCTAAAAAAAGGGCGCGACCGTCAGCTCAAAGGTAGAGACTTGCCTTGGGCAAGATAAGAGGCCGAGGTGCGAGACACCTTGCACCTCGGCTATTCGCCGCCCAAGACGACACAAAAGGCAAGGTGCCGCTGACCTTAGCCAGCGTCGGAGAGCAAGGTGTACAGCTCAGCATCCACGTCTAGGGCAATGTAAACCGTACCTTATGGTGCGAGAAAGGCGATTTTCGGGTGCCTGACAGCAAGAACCGCTTCACGGTCTGTCCGCCCGAAAAAAGCGCGGACAGTAGATCAAAAGTGGGCGCTTGCCTTGGGCAAGATAAGCCCTCTGTCAGACCGTCTGACAGGGCTCGGGGTACCCGCGTCCAAGACGGTCTGAAGGTCTGTTAGAACCTCTGACAGAGGGTGGTCTGAGGTCTGTCAGAAGGCTTGAGATAGGCGGCTGGAAACCCCTCTAGCTCTGTCAGAAGGCCGGACAGCACCGCGCCTCGGATGCTCCGGGTTTGCCGGTGTTGCTGCCCGACCTCGAGCCAGTCCTAACCCCGCAAACATCGTATGAGAACGGTGAAACTGAGCGATTTGAGGCGCACAAAAAGACGCCACGGTAACGGACGACGCGGGGGCCGATCAGGTCGTTTTTTATCCCGACCATCAGGGACGCCGCCACCGGTTGTAGGGGCCGAGCTGGAGGGTTCCGAAAGGGTGCGCGTCTTGGGCAAGATAAGGGTTCTCGGAGAGCTTCTCCGAGAGTCTCACGTTTGCCGCGCCCAAGACACCATTTCTCTATCCGAGGTTTTGTATTACGAGAGAAATTTCAGTGCAGGAGAAGGAGTTACTTAACCCGTTCTGGTCGTGGTCAGAGTGTATTAACGAAGGCCAAAAGAGGTGTTTGCGGGTGACTCTAAGCAGTAACCGCTACAGCTACTACCTGCCGCTCGAGACAGCGGCAGCGGTCGAGCTGATGACCCCTGTAAAACCGTATGAGAATCACGTAATCGGGGAAGGTAAGGACGGCCTCGAAAGCGAAAAAAGAAGCTTACAATCCCAGGTCGAACCGAGGACGGATAACGTCCTTTCGTAATCCAGAAATAGAGGGAGAGCTTGACGGTTTCAGGAGCTGCCGACACCCTGCTCGAGACGGCCTTTCGAGAGGACGCTGAGACCTCCGAGGTGGAGCTGATTTCAGTGTCGGTAGAGAGCGAAACGTGCCGGTTACTCAGAGTGCTGAGTGACCGGATTGCCAGACGTTCAGCTCGAGCTGCGCTCAAAGAAATAAGCGCCACTATGCGACTACTTCGCCAGCCAAAACAAGGCCCCGGCTCTAGCTAAGCTCGAGCCGCTCGAGTACACTCTCAACACTTCATCTTTCCCTAGAAATACCGCAGCAAGTGAGACCCACGAACCGCCACTAAAGCAACAGCCGACCCCGGAACAAAGTGCAGAAAACCCGGAGTTTCGACCCCCTAACCAGTCCTGGAATCTGTCATGTTTACGAAGACCGGGGAAGTGAGGCGGATCACGGTTAAACCGGGTGATGTGTCTTCACGTCGGCGTAGCGCGTCACCCGTCAGCGTCTCCCCTTCATAGTGGTAAAGCTCCGGGCGCTGCCGGTCCTGTTCCCAGACCTCGAGGTACCCCGGCGCTAGCTGCTCGAGCCTAATCGGTCGGTCTCTGAAGGTCACGCCCCAGCACCTCCCTGACGGCTTCCAACATGCGCGCTCGCGCCTCGTGATCGGGAGTCCGCTCTAGGCGTTTGGTGGGCATCTGCACAGCGCCGGGATAGCGCACGGCGCGCTGTTTGTACTCGAGTTTGTCCAGCCTGAACTTGTGCCTCATGGATAACCTATTTTACAACGTTCTCGTATCCCTACTGTCAGGGTGTAGCCACGAAGATAAGCGACGAGTTCGCTGTGCTCGAGCGGCGATATGCCAAGGGCGTTATTCCCAAAACTTTAACCGCTTGCTAATATAGTCAAATGGCTATATTCTTTCTGTCAGGGTGAACCGCTATGAGCGTAGAAAAGGAACTTTACTGGGTAGGGTCATCGCTCGATGATCTGCTTTCCCTACCCCGTATTGCTAGACGAAATATCGGCTTTGCCTTGTCCGAAGTGCAGCAGGGCGGCTTTCCGCACAATGCCAAACCGTTAAAGGGTCTGGCAGGCGTTCAGGAGATTCGAGTCAACTTCGATAAGGACACCTACCGCGCCGTGTACACGATCAACCTAGGCGACAAGATTTATGTGCTTTACGTGTTCCAGAAGAAATCGAAGAAGGGGAGCGAAACCCCGAAGCAGGACATGGACATGATCCGCGCCCGCCTTAATCAAGCCAGAGAGGATGCTGGACGATGACGAAACCCGATAAAGAATCCATCACCCGCAGCAGCGGCAACGTGTTTGCCGACCTTAAGCTGGAAAACTCTGAAGAATTGCAGCTTAAAGCGCGGCTGACCCACCTGATCAACCGCACCATTCACCAACGTGGCTGGACACAGCAGAAAGCTGCCGAAGTGCTCAAGGTCAAACAGCCCGACGTGTCCGCCCTGGCACGCGGGCAACGCCTAGACCATTATTCGGTTGAACGCCTGATGCAGTTTCTGGCGCGGCTCGATAACCGGGTGACGATCACCGTCAGCGGTGCCGAGTTGCCCCCGGAAGAGTTTGTGATTACTGCTCAGGTGACGACCGACGAACCACGAGCAGTCTGAAATATTTATATAATTTTGAAATGTCCGTATAATCAGGTCATGCTTACAAAACTTGCAGACGTTCAGCATGAAATATGGTCACATTGGATGAAGTATCTATTTGAAGTATCAATCCAAAACGATGACGGAACCGTCACGATTCCCGCTGATAAGGTTGCGACTTGGCAAAAACAGATGGTTACTACTTACGCGGGCTTATCGACCAAGGAAAAGGAAAGTGACATCGAACAGGCTAAAAAAGTTTTGGCGGTTTTAAGCGACGACGAGCCAGCTTAAAGGAATAAACACTTTTTATGTGGGAGGAACCAATGGCAGATAAAAAAACAATTTTCGTAGCTTTCGCAATGGAAGATGAGAGACAGCGTGACTTTTTGAAGGGACAGTCGCTGCGTACAAACGCACCATTTGAATACATCGATATGTCCGTCAAAGAACCTTACGACACCAATTGGAAAGATCGTGTCCGTACTCGCATCCTCCGTTCAGACGGCGTGATTGCACTTGTCAGCAAAAGTTCACTCAATTCAAGCGGTCAGAAATGGGAAATTGCTTGTGCAAAAGAGGAAGGGAAAAAGCTCAGAGGTATTTGGGCATATTCGGATGACAGGACAAATCTAGTCGGGGTTAACACCGTGGCATGGACAACGAAAGCGATCACCGATTTTATCGACAGTCTTTAAGCTTTGGAGGAGAAGTTGTGCGTGTAGCCCTGATTGTGGGAATAAACTATTATGAGCATGGCGGCTCGCTTTATGGCTGTGTAGATGATGCACACTCTGTAAAAGCCGTCTTAGCGCGTAACGATGGCGGAGGGATAAATTTCGACTGCAAAATATTAACAGGGACCGGCTCTACCGACCGTGTAGATAGGGGCGATTTCAAGGACAGTATAGAGGAACTATTTAGCAAAGATGCTGATATCGCTTTGCTTTATTTTGCCGGACATGGGCATATCGAATCAACGGGTGGATATCTCCTCACTACAGACTCAAAGCGAGGTGATGAGGGTGTTTCACTATCGGAAATACTGACTTTAGCAAACGCTTCACGTGCCAAAAACAAAGTAATTGTTTTGGACAGTTGTCACTCTGGAATTGCTGGAACACCTCCATCGGCTGGGCAGGAAGCTGTTTTAGCTGACGGATTAACTGTTTTGACTGCGTCAACGGCAGAACAGTATGCAACAGAAGCAGATGGAAAAGGAGTTTTTACCACTCTATTTGTTGATGCGCTAAGAGGAGCCGCAGCCAGTCTGACTGGTGCTATCACTCCAGGTAGCGTTTATGCACATATAGACCAGTCGCTAGGTGGGTGGGAGCAAAGACCTGTTTTCAAGACTAATGTGAAACAGTTCGTTTCTCTGCGGTCAATAACTCCTCCCATTCCAAACTCGGAACTGCTACGGCTCGCAGAATTCTTTCCTACACCTGGCTACCAATTCCCTCTTGACCCGACATACGAACCAGAAATGAAAGGGCGCGACCCTGGGATGCCACCGCCAGACCCAGAAAACACTCGCGTCTTCGCTATTCTTCAAAGGTATGCCAAGCTTAATTTGCTCAAGCCTGTAGACGTCGTACATATGTGGAACGCTGCGATGGAGAGTAAATCTTGCCAGCTCACAGCTCTTGGGGAGCATTACCGAAATTTGGTTGTCAAGGGGCGACTCTAGGCTGATCGGGTTGAAACACTCTTCGCTAGAGCGTTTCAGCGTCAGGATTTTGATTGACCGACCCCTGAAAAACGCCTATCCTTACCGCATGACGATAGAACTCACCCCCGACCAAAAGCAGTATGTCGAGCGGCAGGTGGCGACCGGCAAATATGCCAGCGAAAGTGCTCTGGTGCAGCAAGCGCTTGAGTTCTTACAGCGCCGCGACGAGCGGATAGCCGAGATTCAGGCCGGGGTGCAGCGTGGCATTGAAGATATGGAAGCTGGACGCTACCGGACGATCAACACCCCCGAAGAGGCGAAAGCTCTAGCCGACGAAATCAAACAGCGCGGAAGGGAGTTGCGGGCCAAACGTGAGCAAACCGCTCATTGATGGGCCACTACAGCATTGCCGACCGCGCGGCGGCTGACCTAACGCAGCTATGGGATAACTACCTCGAACGAGGCGGCGCAGAAGCGAACGCCGACCATCTGACTAGCCGCCTATTCGAGAACTTCCAGAACCTAGCCGATTTTCCCGATATTGGCACCCTCCGCGATTACCTACCCACTGGCTACCTAGCTTTTCCCACATGATCTTCTACCGCAAGAGCGCCGAAGGGGTAGACATCCTCTAAGTGCTATATGGCGGGATGGATTTGTTTACCTATTTTGGTGAGTTGGAGTAGACGGGGGTATCTGCAAAGACGTGAAGCTGCCTCACGCCGCTTCCTGCCAAGGCTTGAGAATAATCTTCCCTATGGTCTTTCTTTGTTCGATCATACGGTGTGCCTCAGCTGCTTGGGATAGGGGGAGTACTTGGTCAATCTCCACCTTGATTTGCTTTGACGCAACGTAGCCGATCAAATCACCCATTGCCTTAGCCGCTTGCTCAGTTCGCATACCGAACCACAGCCCGAAATTGAAAACATGAACGGACTGATTGAGTGATGGGTTATAAAAGAAACTTTCGACGGAAGGCTCATCGAACACGAGCGGTCGCTTGCTCGCCATCCCATAAACCACACACCGTCCAAATGGTGCAAGACACCTTAAGCCCTGCCTGAACATCTCTCCACCACTCATTTCTAGGATGACGTCAGCGCCTCGGCCATCCGTGAGTTCGCGTACCCGCTCAGGCCAGTCCGATTGGGTATAGTCCACCGCGTCATCTGCGCCAAGCTCCAACACTTTTTGCTCTTTCGCAGCGGAGCTTGTCAGACCGATAACTTTGCCTGCGCCGAGCACCTTAGCCAGTTGAACCGCGTAACTCCCGACGCCGCCCGCCGCACCTTGAATCACTACCGTTTCGCCAGGCTGCAAGTTGGCCGTCTCTCGGAGAACCATCAGCGCTGTGGTTCCCGCTACGGGTAAGGCTGCGGCTTCGTCCGAGCTAACGCCCTTGGGTATAGGCACCACCTGCCGGGAGGGGGTCAGTACATATTGTGCATAGCCGTTCGAGCCTGTACCTACTAGAGCGAAAACGGGCGTTCCCACGGGTGGCCCCTCCACGCCTTCGCCAAGCGCCTCGATCACGCCAGCCACCTCGCTACCGGGGACATAGGGTAGAGGAGTAGGAAAAGGGTACAAGGTGTTGCTGCGCCGTGCGATATCCGAATAGTTGACCGAAGCCGATTCGACCTTGATAAGAATCTCGCCTGCAACAGGGCTCAAATCCTCTACTGTTTCGTATTTGAGGACATCCGGCGTGCCGTACTCGTGGGCCAGCATAACTTTCATGGCAACTCCCTAACTTGATGCGCCCTTAGCGGTAGGTTTGGCTAAGTAAGGAAATCATAGACTATCGAGTTGTTTTTTGCAAGCATATAGTTTTTTATCACAACAATATAGTAAAAATTAGCAACTCAGCTTAGTATTGAGGAATGACGACCAAGACGTACAACGAATACTGCGCTATCGCCCACGCCCTCGACGTTATTGGCGAGCGCTGGTCACTATTGATCATCCGCAACCTGCTTATTGCACCGCAAAGGTTCAGCGATTTGCGGAACGGCTTACCAGGCGTCAGTACCAATATCCTCACCGACCGCCTAAATATGCTAGAAAAGCACGAGGTTATCACCACGCGCTATATACCCCCGCCTGCCGCCTCGACCGTGTACGAGCTGACCGAACATGGCCGAGGCTTGACAGAAGCCCTGGCAGCGCTCGCCAGATGGGGCAGCGTAACCCTAGGCAAGCCCGAAGAGGGGCAGTCCGTAGTGAAGGAAGCCGTTTGTTTCATGCTGCAAGGGGTTTTCTGGCGCGATGATTATTTAGATGTAAGTCTAAAATGTAACGTCCAGGTGAAAGACAAAGGATATGAGCAAACCTTCGGGATCACGCTGGATTCAAAGGGTGTAGCAATAACTGGGCTGCTAGAAGAACCTGACGTCAAAATTCGGCTCGGGCTAGAACCCTTAAATCTACTGAGCAGCCATCAAAAGCGCCTAGGCGAACTAGTCGCCGCCGATGAGGTTGAAATTACGGGAAGTGAAAAAAAAGTCCAGAGCCTTTACAATTGGATGATCGACTAAAACACTTTCGCTGATTGGGTTGCAGATTCGGCCCGCCGGGGAGCCTTGAACACCCTCGAGCGGGCCTTTTAGTTGCTTGAATTGCAACAAAACTGCTAGCTTGTGTCGCATGGACTCCGAAGCTTTCTCTCTGTTCGACGACCGCGATCTACATGCAGGCGGTGGGTGAGGGGGCGAGGCAGCTTGTGGCTTTGTCGGAGGAGGGCGAAGCGTCGAAGCTGGGTGACGGCAACGTGGATGAGCAGAACCGCAAGCGCGGCGAGATGCAAAAAGACGATAACTGTGGGCACATCCGGAAGAAGCTTGATCATGCCTGAACTGAACTGTGAAAAAGCTGCGTACAACGATGTTTCATAACTGCCCCCTCAAGCCACCGTCCACTCTAACGTCTAAGCAAAGAGCCCGCAGAGCATCAAGCTCTACGAACTCTTTGGCGTTATCGCCGACGACGCTACCGCCCCCCGGCGATGACTTCACCCTACTCCCTAGCGAATACAAACAGATAGAGCCAAAAGTCATAGCTTAGCAGTAAAAAATTCACGGTTTAACAGACTCCTGGCGTCCTTGTCGGGAGGGCAGCAAGGGACAAGGACGCCGGGAGCCTTGCTAAAGCTACCTCTAGCGCTAGCTCGAGACCTGGTACCAGCGGGGTATTGATGTGGCCTTTATGAATCTGGTCTACAAAAACCAGACGAGAAAGCTGTGCATAAATGTGCAAACACCCCCACATAAGACAGCTTATGGGGGTTGTAGACGTAAATTCGTATTTTGTGATAAATATAATTGGTGTCGAAAAAGAAGCACAAGAATGAGCCAGAGAATCAGCACTTCGTCAACCAAGAATATCTCCGAAATTTCGCTACGCCCGAGTCCATCGCCCAGCATCGAAGCAACCGTGAGAAGTGGCATGTCCGCGTCTATGACAAAACACTCAAAAGAGTCTTACCCTCACGGCCCATACGAAGCGTAGCAGCCAAACGATTCTTTTACGACCTTCCGGGGGAGCCCGCATCCATATCCCTAGAGAAGCCGTTTGGTAGCCTAGAGGGGGCTAGCGCAGCAGTTCACAGGAAGCTCCTAAAAACGAGGGACTACACCAAGCTCTCGGCGTCTGAAAAAGAGACGTTTGCAAAGTTCATCGCAATTCAATACGTGAGGACCGACCACCAGAGGCTTTTGGCGAAGTGGGTAACTGACGAGCAGCTTGTGCCGCGCTTGCTTGATCCTGTTCAAGGCATCGAATACGTGGAGCAACTTGAACGGAAAGACATTTCTAAGCGGCACGAGCAGATTGCCCGACTTGAGTACGAGATTAAATTGGCCTACCTCCGCCCTATACCTATGTGGGAACGAAACGAAGCGATTGCAGAGTTAACAAAGCAGATTGACGCACTAAACTCGCAAAATCGCAGTACGAGAAACGAGTTTGATCCAGCGAACCTCGAAGAAATTAGACGCAAAATGGCTGAAATGATGCAACAAGACGATCCTGACCACCGTAGAGAGGTCCATAAGTATCAGATAATGGTCTTAGCCCCAGCCGTTGGTAGACATATCCAAAGTAGGGTGTGGCAAATCAACGAGAATAAAACAAGCAAGCATTTGTGTACCTCAGATCATCCTGTACTGACAATCCCCATAGCAGCACCGCAACATAGAGACCCTTACCACGCTCTTTTAACTCTAGGACTTCCTGACATGGGCGATGCTATAGGGCTAGGGGAAGCATCTGACAAATACCCGCCGTTTCGGCTAGCTTTTCCTCTCAGCCCCAAGCTGGTGATCTCTCTATATCCCTATGGCAGCGATATAGACCCTTACCGGGAGCTTCCAGAGAAAGAGATAGAGATATTAAACATGCTTCAGGCTATACAGTCATCTAGGCAAATCTACTCACGCGATACTGACTTTGCCTTTGTTGACAATGCCAGAGCGTACTACAATAGGGTGCGAGCCTACATCGAGAACCTCACCCCTACTCACTTACCAAATACATTTTAATTCCGCTTGCTTACTAGCATTCTCTCTGCCCTTTCAGCTGCTTTTTACCCAAAGCTGTTCATAGTTGTCCTGTAGCTTTCATTTTTCTTCCAATAATAATATCCTATCGGAACACTTAGGCGAAACAGTCGCTTATTTTGGAGAAGGGGTGTTCTCCGTACAATTACGCGCTTACCCCACCCGAGCGCCCGAGCGCCTAGTGCTCACGCGCCTAAGCGGGAGCCTTTTACCCGAGCGCCTAACACCCCGAGCACCCCGAACGGGTAAGGTGTGGCATGTCCGCCGAAGAGATGTACCTACTACCTGCTGACGCGGCAGCGCACCTCGAGCTAAGCTCATCGACACTGAGACGCTACGCGGCAGCTTATGAGGACGTACACGCCCCTTTACCGAGAGATAGGCAAGGACGGCGCTTGTGGACGCTTGGGGCGCTCGACCGCCTAAGCGCCGCCCGAAAGGTACTAGAGTCCGGGTCGGTACAGAGCATCAGGGCCGCGCTCGAGTACCTTAATCACCCGAGCGACCTACCCGAGCGGGTAACGCCGGACAGGGACGATTTGCTGATCGCTATGATGGAGGAAATACGTTTTTTGCGGCAAGAGGTGAGCAAGATCAAAGACCGACAGCTCGAGCCAGGCCAAGACACCCAGAGCGCCGAGCTTACCGAGCAGCGCCAGATGAACCGGTACCTTTTGGGCGAGTTGAAGCGACGGTCTGAGAGCAATCAGCCGCAGCGCCGGGGGTGGTGGGCTCGCACATTCGGGCGGGGGTAGTGGTCGTTTGCCCCCCCTACGGCAAACTTGAACTAATGTAGTCGGCGAGATTCGAGCACCGGCAACCTAGTGTCTCGCTTTCGCGCGCTATACCCCTTAGACATCTTCTTTATAACATTACGGCTATATTATATCAAGCTTTAACGCTATATTATAGACTTGTGCTATATTCTTGACATGGCACAGATGCACTGGAACCTCGAGAACTGGCTGAAGGCAAGGGATGTCACGAAGTACGAACTAGCCAAGAGTATGGGCGGCAACGAGAAATCCCGCCTGACGACGCTTTACCGGATGCGCGACCCGAAGCGGGTAGACCTCAACGTGATGGCGGAGATCGTTTCGGCTTTACGTGAGATCACCGGTGAGGAGGTCATGCCCAACGACCTACTCGAGTTCACACCCGACCCGAAACCTGAAGAGATCGACGCCGAGAGCGCGCTATGGCTCAACACCGCCCTGACGCCGCCGCTCGAGCCCTGGGAGTGGGGGCCAGAGGGTGAGCCCGAGGGTGTGCCGGTCGAGTACATCCCCGGCAAAGGCTGGGTTATGGGTGAAGGCGATGCGTGACGCAGCTTAAAGCCCCGCCCCTTCAGCGGGGGGCGGTGCTGCTGGCGCGCATAGCTGACAACGTACCGCCCGGTGTCGAGCAGCAAGGAGTTCGGCCCGTCGTCGTGGTAGCGGTGCCGGATCAGGTAGGGCCGTTGCGATTTGCCCTGCTCGTGGTTGTGCCGCTGACAAAAGCCACGGGGAGCTGGGCGACACGCAACCCGACTTTGTATCCCCGTCTCAAAGCCGGACAAGGAGGGCTTAACCTTGATTCAACGGCCCTGATCGACCAGGTGCAAGCTGTGGACGCGTCTAGGGTTATCAAGGGGTTCGGCTACCTGAAGCCTGACGAGTTCGGGCCGATCCAAACCGGGCTCGAGAAGATGTTCAGCTTCGCGGCGAGCAACCCATGAGCAGCTACAAACGGCGAACCGACCCACGAACTGGCAAGCAGTTTCTTAATCATCGCGCGGTCGCAGAGTGGTCTATCGGTCGTCCAGCTAGAGCCTGATGAAATCGTTCATCACGTGAACGAGGATAAGGGTGACGACTACCCGCTCAACCTTCAGGTGCTGCCGTCGGCGCGGGTTCACGCGCTATTGCACTGGTACCTCCGCCGCGAGGCTCGAGGTGTCCAGCACCTATGGGACTTAGCGGAGTGGCTCGAGCTACATGACTAGAGAGGTTTGGCAGGGGTAGCTCGAGCTGCGTTTTTAAGGTAGGGTAGTCGGCAATCGAGGTGCTATGGGCGAACCCTAGACAGCGCCGGACGCTGACCTACAGCCACAAAGACGAACCCCCGAATGCTGGAAACATTCGAGGGAGTCTGGGCGGTAAACTCTGCACTTTTCGCTAAAGTCAGAGTAATCGCCCAGGGTCGTCCCCGTCAAGTCTTTTTAGACATGAATCTGTTTAGACAGAGTATGGAGACCCAACCATGCGGTTACTCGAAATGCGTGCCTCTGCGCGCCTGTTGTATCCCCTTAATAAGGGCAGAACGTGAACCCAGCACTACAAGCCCAGCTCGAGCAGCTGAGCAAAACCCTGGCCCAACGGAACAACCAGCCGGTAGAGCTGTTCAGCTTAGCCGAAGCCGAACAGAGAACCCCTCAGTCACCCCCTGAGCGCCCCGCTGCGCCGGTGGCAGGCTCGAGCGGCCCCGACTATCGCCACTTGCCCCCCCCC